>Ga0307411_10000215_pt1 | contig 18597 bp, 15 predicted proteins | sample DK1Ometagenome_2_FD_203712 | JGI IMG/M metagenome (GOLD analysis project Ga0307411, IMG submission 203712) | Maize rhizosphere microbial communities from greenhouse at UC Davis, California, United States - DK15-O-1 | ecosystem: Host-associated > Plants > Roots > Rhizosphere > Soil | place: USA...
TGCCCGAAGAACGCGAGCGCCTGACGGAACCATATATGACGACGCGCGTCCGTGGGACGGGGCTTGGCCTCGCAATCGTCAAGAAGATCGTCGAGGAGCATCTCGGCGAAATCGCCTTTCTGGATCGGCCCGGCGGCGGAACGCATGTTCGAATCGCGTTCGACGCGGCTCGACTGGCCTTGCTTGAAACCGAAGGGGCGGTTGCCGCCAGCGAGGATTCAGGTTCGGGGGAAGAACAGGGCGGCAGCGACAGTGGAGCAGTTGATGGCGCTTGAGGTGCTGGTAGTCGACGACGAGGCGGACATCCGCGAACTCGTGAGCGGGGTGCTGGAGGACGAGGGCTTCACGGTGAGATCGGCCGCCGACAGCACGGCTGCGCTCGAAGCCATCGAGGAACGGCGGCCGTCGCTCGTGCTGCTCGACGTATGGCTTCAGGGCTCACGTCTCGACGGCCTTCAGATCCTTCAGGAAGTAAAGCGCCGCGACCCCAACCTGCCGGTGTTGATGATCTCGGGACACGGCAATCTGGACACGGCCGTCGCGGCGATCCGCGAAGGAGCTATCGACTTCATCGAAAAGCCCTTCGAGGCGGAGCGGCTGCTGCACCTTGTCAACCGGGCGACCGAGACGGATCGCCTTCGGCGCGAGAATGAGACGCTTCGGGCGCAGACCGGGCATGACGACCAGCTTCATGGGACGTCAGCCGCCATCAACAACGTCCGTGCGACCCTGAAGCGCGTCGCTCCCACCGGCAGCCGGGTGCTCATCACCGGACCGGCCGGTGTCGGAAAGGAAATCGCTGCACGGATGATCCACCAGTGGAGCCCGCGTGCGAAAGCGCCCTTCATCGTCGTGTCGGCGGCAATGATGAGCCCCGATCGGGTCGAGGAAGAGCTTTTCGGCAGCGAGATCGACGGCGTTGCACGTCCGGGCCTCCTCGAGCAGGCACATGGCGGCACGCTCTTCCTCGACGAGATCGCGGACATGCCGCTCACCACGCAGGCGAAGATCCTGCGTGTGCTTACGGACCAGAGCTACCACCGGATTGGGGGGCAGCGGCCGATCAGGGTCGACGTTCGAGTGCTTTCCGCCACGTCGCGCAACCTTGCCGACGAGATCACCGAGGGGCGCTTCCGCGAGGACCTTTACTATCGGCTCAACGTCGTTCCGGTGCGGATTCCGTCTCTTCGCGAACGGCGCGAGGACATTCCCGAGCTCGCCAACCACTTCCTGACACGTTTCGCAGCAGAGCGCCGGATCACGCCGCCAACGTTCTCAGACGAGGCAGTGGCAGCACTGCAGGCGCACGATTGGCCCGGAAACGTGAGGCAATTGCGCAATATCATCGAACGCACGGTAATCCTTGCGCCCGGCGACCGCGTTGCCTGCATCGACGTCGATCTCCTCCCTTCGGAGATCCTCGACAACCAAGGCTCGGTCGGCCTTTCGAGCGCGACCCTGACGATCATGGGCAGCCCTCTGCGCGAGGCGCGAGAGAGCTTCGAGCGCGAATATCTGAAGATTCAAATCCGGCGGTTCTCCGGCAACATCTCGCGGACCGCGTCGTTCATCGGCATGGAGCGCTCCGCATTGCACCGCAAGCTGAAGGCTCTGGGAATCGCCGACAAGCGCGACGGAGACGAGTGAGGAAGCTGGGCAACCAAGAATGCCGGACAAGCCGCTGAGCCTGCAGGACCAGTTCCTGAACGCTGTCCGGCGTTCCAAGTCGCCGGCACTCGTCTTTCTTGTGAAGGGCGTGAAGCTTCAGGGCGTAATCACCTGGTTTGACGCCTTTTCACTTCTCCTTCGGCGCGATTCCACCTCGCAACTCGTCTACAAGCACTCCATCTCGACGATCATGCCGCAACGATCCCCGATTGAGCTTGCGAAGGGCTTTGAAGCTGGCCGTGCCGGCAGTCGCGCCGGCCTCCAGGATGTCTTCCTTGCAGCCGCCGCCAAGGACAGCGCGCCGATGACGCTCTTCCTCGTGAACGGCGTGATGCTGCAGGGCAATGTCGTCGGGTTCGACCAGTTTTCCGTTCTTCTCGAACGCGACGAGCAACTCCAGTTGGTCTACAAGCACGCGATCTCGACATTGCAGCCGCCGCATCCGCTCGACCTGGGTGACCATGGCGACGAGCCCGAGGAGTCCGGCGCGTGACGTTCTACGATCCTGTCAACGATGTCGCCCGTGGCGAGCGCGCGATCGTGGTCGTTCCGGAGAAGGTGGGAGAGGGGTCTCGCCGGTCCAGCGAGGCGCGCCTGGAGGAGGCGGAAGGGCTTGCTGGCGCAATTGGCGTCGAAGTCGTCGCGCGAAAGGCATTTCGGCTCCGCCAGATCCGTCCGGCAACGCTGCTTGGAAAGGGCCAGGTCGAGGAAGTCGCCGAGATCGCCCGCGAGAACGACGCCAAGCTGCTGATCGTGGACGCGGCGCTAACCCCCGTTCAGCAGAAGTCCCTTGAAGAGCAGGCTGGCGCAAAGGTGATCGACCGAACTGGCCTGATCCTGGAAATCTTCGGGGAAAGAGCCGCAACCGCCGAGGGCCGGCTGCAGGTCGAACTGGCTCACCTGGATTATCAGGCAGGACGCCTGGTTCGCACCTGGACCCACCTTGAGCGGCAGCGCGGCGGCTTCGGCTTTCTGGGCGGTCCGGGCGAAACGCAGATTGAGGCGGACCGGCGGCTGATCCGCGATCGCATGGCAAAGATTCGGCGGGAGCTGGATCAGGTGAAGCGCACGCGGGCGCTGCATCGCGGCCGACGCCAACGCGCTCCGTGGCCGGTTATTGCCCTCGTGGGCTATACCAATGCTGGGAAATCAACGCTTTTCAACACGATGACCGGCGACGGAGTGTTGGCAGAGGACATGCTGTTCGCCACTCTCGATCCGACAATGCGCAACGTGAAGCTGCCTGGGTTCGACAAGGCGATCCTGTCTGACACGGTCGGCTTCGTCTCGGACCTTCCGACCGAGCTGATCGCGGCTTTCCGGGCGACTCTCGAGGAGGTCGCCTCGGCCGACCTGCTGATCCACGTCCGCGACATGGCGCATCCTGACCATGAGGCGCAGGCCGCGGATGTCGAGGACGTCCTCACCTCACTTGGGATCACGGAGGGGGAAGGGCCCATCCGGCTGGAGGCCTGGAACAAGGTCGATCTGCTGGCTGAACCGGATCGGCAGGCGTTGCTTGCTGAAGCCGACCGCAGGAGCGACGTCGTGCCGATTTCGGCACTCAGCGGCTGGGGCGTCGACCATCTGCGCGAACGTATCTCCGAAGCCCTGCAACGCGGGACACAGGTCCATCAGATCCGCGTCGACGCGAGCAACGGAAGCCGACTGGCCTGGCTGCATTCCCGCGGAGAAGTTCTTGAACAGCGCGTCGATGGCGATGCGATGGAGCTTTCAGTTCGGCTGTCGCCCGACAATTGGGCGCGCTTTCAGTCGCTGGATTCCGCCTGAGCGAGCTTGGCCCGGCGCCATAGTTCTTCCTTTTCGTCGAGCGTCAGGTCCGCGAAGCCGGGCGCTAGCTCAATCTCCCGAAAGCGCTTCTCGAACTTGCGATTGGCTTCGCGCAGGGCCGCTTCGGGCTCGATGTTAAGATGCCGTGACAAGTTCACGACCGCGAATAGCAAGTCGCCCATCTCCTCGAGCATTCGGTGATGTTCGGTTTCCTGCTCCAGCTCAGCCAGCTCTTCATCGATCTTTGCGCGCGGACCTGAAGCGTCGGGCCAGTCGAAGCCCGTCCGCGCAGCACGCCGCTGCAGCTTCGCAGCGCGTTCCAGTGCTGGAAGCGCCAGGGCCACGCCGGCCAAAGCGCTCTTGTCAGGGTTAGCCGCGCGTTCCTCGGCCTTGATGATCTCCCAGAGATGATGGCCGCCATGCTCGGCGTCGCCGAAGATATGCGGATGCCGGCGTTCCATCTTGTCGCAGATGCGATCGAGGACGTCGTCCAACGTAAACTTGCCGGCTTCCTCGGCCATCTGCGCATGAAAGACGACTTGGAGCTGTAGATCGCCAAGCTCATCGGCCAGCGCGTCCATGTCGTCACGCGCAATCGCGTCGGCGACTTCATAGGCTTCCTCAATTGTATAGGGTGCGATTGTCGAGAAGTTCTGCACGCGGTCCCATTCGCAGCCGCTGACTGGATCCCGCAGCCGCTTCATGATCGATACGAGGCGTTCCAAGCTCAAGAGGGGTTCTCCACGGCCGTCCCCGGCCTCAAATACGAAAGTATGATAATATACATTATGTAAAGTTCCGCTTGGATCACGGAACGAGGATGAGCCATCGGCCCTCGACCCCCCATCGCTGCAATGAAGACAGGAAATTCATGCCGAGCACGTTCAAATCCTCGCCGTCCGCTACGTGGACCGACATGTTTGAGCGCTCGATGTCGCCCACTTCCAACCGCTCTGCGCTTCCGGTTGCGACACGGATGAAGCCGTTCCCCGTGCGCACGATCTGATTGCGCGTCGGGCTTACCTGGACGCCGACCTGTGCAGCCGTGTCCCGGCCAATCGTCGTCATTGTCGCTCCGCTATCCACGAGGAACTTCACCGTTCGCCCATTGATCTGGCCATCAACCCAGAAATGGCCATCCAGCGCCATTGGAATGCGAATCTCTTCGCCCTCAGTGACCGGTTCGCCCGTGGCTTCAGCGCGCAACCGCTGCGCGACATATCCAAGATCATCGCGGAACGTGAAGACGACGAACCCGCCGGCAAAGATCGCGATCCACGCCAGTGCCATGACCAACAGCTGAGCGGGACGCTCGCGGCGTGAGATCAAAGCGCCAAGCACCAGCATGATCGCCATCAGCAGGTACAGGCCGCCGAGCATGAAGCTGTTCGTCATGCCTGGAGCACCAGGAAGTGCCCTTCCACTCTCCAACTCCTCAGGGAGGACAGGAAATTCATCCCCAAGAGGTTCATGTTTTCCGTTTCGTTCACGTCGACCGAGAAATCGGAACGCTTGATCGGGCCGATTTCAAGCGTTTCCGCATGACTCTTGGTCACCCAGGCTTGCCCGTTAGCTGTGTTCACCATCACCCGACGAAAAGTAATCGGGATATCAGCAGCTTGGGCAGCGTTCTTCGAAACGGTCGTAACCGACGCGCCGCTGTCGACCATGAAGCGCACATCCTGTCCGTTGACGCGTGCCGTGACCCAGAAGTGCCCATCGTCCGACATGGGAATGCGGACCGTCTCGCCAGCTACGATCTCGGTGCCCGTGGCCTCGGCACGCAGGCGCTGGCCCATGTCCGTAAACTCTCCGCGGAATGCGACGAGAATGAAGATAACCCCGAAGATCGCGATCCAGGCGAGGATCATCTTGGCGGCCTTCTTCAGCGGCAGCCGCATCCCGACCAGCGAGCTCGCGACCAGGACGATCAACAGTATGTAATAGAAGATGTACGGACTATCTTCGCTGTTCATCGAAGCTCGATCTCCAGTCCATCATGCGCAGGCGCAGCCCAGTCCGGCAGCTCCTCGACCAGTGTACGATAGTCCATGCTGTTGTTCATATGGGATAGATAGAGTTTCCCGACGCGCATTTCCCGTGCCCATCCGAGAACGGCATCGAGATGAGTGTGGGTCGGATGCGGACGGCGGCCGAGGCAGTCCGAAACCCAGACGTCCGCCCCTTGATACAGACCCCTCATCTCGTCGGTCAGATCGTTGAAATCGATCGCGTAGATAGCCGACCGCTCCGCTTCCTCGATCCGCATGCCTAGCGACGTGATGCCACCGTGAGGCTGGTCCACGAACCGCAGCAGGGAGTCACCGAAGGCGAGGTTCCCATCCACCGGGATCGGCCTTGCTACGGCAGCGTAAAAGCTGGTGCCCTTGAAGATGTAGCCGAAGCGGTTCGCCAGTCTCTCCAGAACGTCGGCGCGGGCGTATAGCGGGACAGGCGCTTCCAGGATCTGTGAAAGACTTCGAAGATCGTCAATGCCGTGACAATGGTCCGCATGCTCGTGGGTGACGATGACGCCATCCACTCGGTCGATGTCTGCCGCCAGCAACTGCTCCCGCATGTCCGGGCCGCAGTCGACGAGCAGTCTCTTGCCAGCGGATTCGATCAGGATGGACGCTCGCGTGCGCCGATTGCGTGGCTCGAGCGGATCGCATGCGCCCCAGTCATTCCCGATCCGCGGAACGCCAGCCGAAGTCCCGCATCCGAGAATGCGTAGCTTCACGCAGAAGCCCGGGAGAACAACCGGAAGAAGTTTGCCGTCGTGGTGTCCGCCAGAGCTTCTGCATCCTCGTCGCGAAGCTCGGCCACGAACTTCGCCGTGTCGGCAACGAAGGCCGGTTCACAGGTTTGGCCGCGATGCGGAACGGGGGCGAGGAAAGGCGAATCCGTTTCGACCAGCATTCGGTCCGGCGGAAGCATCCGCGCGGTGCCCTGCAGGTCCCTTGCGTTCTTGAACGTCACGATGCCGGACAGGGAAATGTAGAAGCCGAAGTCCAGAGCCTTTCGGGCTAGATCCGCGGTGCCAGTGAAACAATGGAGGACTCCGGTGACGCCCCCTTCCCGCACGGCGCGGCCGAGGATCTCGGCCGTATCTTCCTCGGCGTCTCTGGTGTGCACAACGAGCGGAAGGCCGCTCTGGCGCGCCGCGTCAATATGCGCCTCGAAGCGCTCACGCTGGGCCCCGCGCTCGGAATTGTCATAGTGATAGTCGAGCCCGCACTCCCCAATCGCGATCACACGCGGATGTGATGCGGCCTCGGTTAGCGCCCCTGCGCCGAGGTCCGGATGAGCATCGGCCTCATGAGGATGAACGCCGACGCTCGCCCAGACGTCGGAATTCCGTTCGGCAGCCCCGAGCACGTCGCCCCACTCGCTCTGCCGGGTGGATATGTTCAGGAAGCCCGCGACTCCTCTCGCCCTTGCGGCCGCGAGCACTTCCTCCTGACGCTCGACAAGGCCGGCATAGTTCAGGTGGCAGTGGCTATCGATCAGCCTCATTTCGCGGCCTCTGCGGGCTCCTCTTCCAGCTCGAGCCGGGGGAAGAGAGGCTGCGGCTGGGCTATGGGCTGTCCGCCGCTACCGCTATCGATCAGCGTCAGAAGCTTGTCTGCGGACTCCGGGATCACCGGCGCTACCGCTTGGGTAAGTTGGCGAACGGCCGCGACGAGCGTCCCGAGGACAGCCGCCATGCGCTCCGGATCGGTCTTGCGAAGCGTCCAGGGCGCCTGGGCGTCGACATAGGCGTTGCAGGCGAAGACCGCGCTCATCCACGCCTCGAGTCCCGCCGAGAAGCCGTACTGTCCGAAACGTTGCGTCAGTTCGGAGCAGGCAACCTCCACCTTTGCGAGAAGCTCCTCGTCCTCAGGCGCGTCGCCGGCCCCGGGAAGAATACCTCCCAGGTTCTTGAAGATCATCGACAAGGTGCGCTGGGCCAGGTTGCCGAAACTGTTTGCAAGCTCTGCGTTGACCCGGTTGACGATCGCCTCCGCGCTATAGCTGCCGTCCTGACCGAACGTGACTTCGCGCATCAGGAAGTAACGGAGCGCGTCCACGCCGAAAACTTCCGAAAGCTCAAGCGGATCGACAACATTGCCCACGCTCTTCGACATCTTTTCGCCGCGGCTGAGCAGAAATCCATGGCCGTAGACCGTCTTCGGAAGCTCGATCCCCGCCGACATCAGGAATGCCGGCCAGTAGACGGCGTGGAAGCGGACCACGTCCTTGCCGATCAGGTGGACGTCGGCGGGCCAGTAGCGCTGCCAGAGCTCCGTTTTGTCCGGGTAACCCAGGCCGGTGATGTAGTTCGTCAGAGCATCCAGCCAGACGTACATCACGTGATTGTCACTGCGGGGCACCGGAACGCCCCAATCGAAACTGGTGCGCGAAATGCTGAGGTCCTTGAGCCCGCCTTCCACGAAACGGAAAACCTCGTTGCGGCGGCTCTCCGGTTGAATGAAGTCGGGATGGGCGGCGTAATGGTCGAGCAACGGCTGCTGGTATTTGGACAGCCGGAAGAACCAACTCTCCTCGACCGTCCATTCAACCGGCGTCCCCTGCGGCGAAAGCCTGTTCCCGTCATGGGCGGTCGTCAGTTCTTCCGCCTCGTAATAGGCCTCGTCGCGTACCGAGTACCAACCTTCGTAGCGGTCGAGGTAGAGGTCTCCCCTCTCCTCCATTGCGAGCCAGATCGCCTGGCTCGCTCGGTAATGCTCGGGCTCGGACGTGCGAATGAAGCGGTCGTACGAGATGTTAAGTTTGTCGCACATCTCTTGGAAAAGACGCGACATTTGGTCTGCAAAGACACGCGGTCCGACGCCCTCGGCGCGGGCTGCTTGAGCCATCTTGAGCCCATGCTCATCCGTGCCGGTCTGGAATCGCACGTCGCGCCCCTGGGACCGCTGAAAGCGCGCGATCACGTCGGCGGCGATCGCCTCATAGGCGTGGCCAATGTGCGGCGGCCCGTTCGGGTAGCTGATTGCAGTAGTGATGTAGAAGGGATCGCCCATGCCCCCGCCCTAGCGGCGGCGCTTTGGCGCTTCAAGGAAGCGGGTCAGCCACCGAAGCAAGGATTCCGCCAAGCTGGAAGACGGTCGAGGCGGGATCGAGCGATAGGCGGGGAGCTATGGCGACAAGTTCACGCGTGCGGGCATAAGCCTCGACGGCCCGCTCCCGCGGAGCACCTGCCAAAGTCCGCGTCTCCCGCGCGATCACCGATGGCAGGATTTCGAGGAACGCGGCATATCGGTCGGAGGCGCCGCGCTTCCCAAGTTCCAATGCCAGGCCGGACCGCCGAGCATTAGTACGGTCACCCTCGCGGAGGATGGTGACTGCCGCTTCCTCTAGATTGATCAGGTCCAGTTGCACCAGCGCGAGCGCTCGACCCGCCGAGCCAGAAGCCGCCGCGATCACCTGCCCGCGCTCCTGTCCCTTCAGATCCACATGCTGAGAAAGGATCGACGTCATGGCGTCATCGCTCAGCCCCTGGAAATCCAGTCGCCTGCAACGCGATCGGATTGTCGGCAGCAGCCGTCCGGGCGCGTGGCTGACGAGGAAGAAGATCGTGTTTGCCGGAGGCTCCTCCAGCATCTTCAGCAGCGCGTTCGCGGCTGACTTTTCCAGCTCGTCGATGGAGTCGATGATCACCACTCGCCAAGGCGACAAAGCGGGGGTCAGGTCGAACAGGTCACCCAGCGCGCGCACTTGATCCACCGTAATGTTGCGCGCGAGATTGTCGGTCTTTTCGTTGACCAGCCGCTCGAGCCAGCGAACGTCGGGGTGACTTCCCGCCTCGACCAGCCTGGCGATGCGGTGATCCTCCGGCGTGCCGAGACCGGGAGCTTCGACCGCCGGCCCGGCAGCATCGGCGAGCACGCGCGTCGCCGCCGCGCGAGCGAAGGTCGCCTTGCCGACCCCCTTTGCCCCCGCAAGGAGCCATGCGTGGTGAAGCGTCCCCCGCCTCCATGCGGAAGAAAATTGCTCGACGGCGCGGTCCTGACCGACGATCACGGAAGCAGGTCCGCAATCGCTTCGAGGAGACGCTGGGTAACCTCGTCCGGCTCGCCCGAGGCGTCCACGATCCGAACGCGCTGCGGCTCCTCCGCCGCAATCTGCCGGAATGCCAGGTCAACCTTCTGGTGATAACCTTCCGGGCGGCTGCCGATCCGGTCGCTTCCCTCGTTGTCGCGTGCGCGGGCACGGGCCCCACCCTCAGCCAGGGCGAGGACGAGGCTGCGATCGGGAAACCACTCCTGGATCCCGAACGCGTTGACCGCCCGCACTGCGCCGATCCCGAGATCGCCGGCTCCACCCTGATAGGCCAGCGAACTGTCGATGAAGCGGTCTGAAAGCACCCACTTACCGGCGAGCACCGCAGGCCGAATGATCTTGTCGACATGGTCGCAGCGGGCGGCGGCGAAGAGAAGCGCCTCGGCCTTTGGCGACCAACGCTCTTCATCGCCAGTCAGCAGCAGCTCGCGAATCTTCTCCGCACCCTCGCTGCCGCCGGGCTCGCGAGTGACAACGAGGTCGATCCCACGCTCGCGGAGCGCTTGCGCAAGTGCCTTCACCTGCGTGGACTTGCCGACCCCTTCCCCGCCCTCGAGAGCGATGAAGCGTCCCCGTTCGCTCACGCCATTCCGATGAGTTGCAGAAGACCGAGCCATGCGCGGCCGAAGAAGCCTGCCTGTCCTATGGCCTCGGCGGCGACGAGAGGCATCACCTGCTCACCGTCAGGCATCGACACGACAAGGTCGGCAACGTGGTCGCCCTTTGCGATCGGCGCCTTCACGGGCCCTTGGTAGCGGATCTTCATCGCGCCGGTCTTGGAAAGAATGCCCGCAGGAATGGTCAGCGCCAGGTCGCGCGGCGCAACGAGCGGCACTTCGCTGCTGCTGCCCAGCTGGACCTTCGCTGAGCCGACATTGGTTCCCGCCTTGAACAGCGGCTTCGACTGCCAGGCGTTGAAGCCCCACTGCATCAGGCGAACGGACTCGTTGATCCGCCCCGTGAAGCTGTCGAGGCCGGCGACAACCATGATCAGACGGCGGCCGTTCTGCTCCGCCGAGCCGGTGAAGCCATAGCCCGCCTCTTCGGTATGACCCGTCTTCAGACCGTCTGCGCCGGCGACCCTCCCGAGCAACGGATTGCGATTGCCCTGGGTGATGTTGGCGCCAGACCCCATGGTCTTGCCCCAAGTGAATTCGGACTTGCTGTAGAATCGCTTGTACAGCTGGGGGTGGTTCTCGATCTCGGCGCGCGCGAGCGTCGCCAGGTCGCGGGCGGTGACGTAAGTCCGGCCCTCATCCGGCCAGCCGTTCGAATTGCCGAAGCGGCTGTTGGTGAGGCCCAGCCGCTTGGCATTCTCGTTCATCACATTGGCGAACGCTTCCTCCGTGCCGGCAATGCATTCGGCCAGGACGACCGAGGCGTCATTGCCCGAGAGGGTCACGATCCCGTCCAGCAGGTTCTCGACGCTGACCTGCTCGCCAGGCGAAAGGAACATGGTCGATCCGGCCTGCGGTCCGTGCCACTTCTGCCAAGTCTCGGGCCGCACCGTGCACATCTTGTTTAGGCTGAGATCGCCCTTCTTGATCAGCTCAAAGGCGACGTTGGTCGTCATCATCTTCGCCATCGACGCAGGCGGCATCCGACGATCCGCATCCTTGGCAAGCAGAACTGCGCCGGATGACAGGTCGATCAGGTATGCGACCTTTGCTGGCGTCTCGAACGGCGGGGCCTTGGCGGGAGCAGCGGTGGCCAGGAAAAGGGCGGCGGCGGAAGCGAAGAAGACTGCGCGTTTCATCGACTCGGGGTTCGTCCTGCTGGGCTGATTGGAAGACCTTCCTACCGACGCCTAATTGCGTTCGCCAGCAGTCCGACCGACAGTGCGTAGAAATTCGAGCAATTGTAATCGAGGATCGCGCGATAGTTGCTCGTCAGCAGGTATGCGGTCTGGTTCGGCCCGTCCGGCTCGATCAGCGTGACCACCTCGTTGTTGGAAAGCTCGGCTCCATAAGGGACCACGCCGAGGGATCGCCACTGGGCCACCGTCATCCAGCGGCTGTGTCGCGCATAGACTCGCTCACACCGGGGCGCGCGCAGCGTCGAGCGGACTGCCGCTCTGTTCAGGGTCGAAGGAACCCGGACCGCGACTCCCCAGGGCACGCCCGGCTTCCAGCCCGCATTCCTCAAGTAATTGGCGATGGACGCGAGTCCGTCGGCCTCGCTCCGCCAGATGTCCCCGAAGCCATCGCCATCACCGTCGGCGCGCAGCTTTAGAACCACCGATGGCATGAATTGGGGATAGCCCGTCGCTCCGGCATAGCTGCCCTTCAGCCGCCAGCGCGGGATGCCAAGGTCGATGAGCTTGAGCGCCGCAACGAACTCGCCTTCGAACATCTGCCGGCGGCGGCCTTCATAAGCGAGGCTCGCGAGCGCATCGAGTAAGTCGAAACCGCCGGTGACCGCACCATAGCTGGTCTCGTGACCGTAAATCGCCATCAGCACGCCAGGATCGACGCCGTAGCGCGACTGGATGCGAGATAGATTGCCGTACAGCGATGAATAGCGCGCCTGCCCACGGCGAATGAGGTCAGACGTCACGTGCCGCCGCTGATACGGCGAGAATGGCGGGAAGTAGTTGCTGTTCGGAGGACCGCCGGGCTGCGAGCGATCAAGCTGGATCGCCCGGCTGTTGAGATCAAGTTGGGGCACATGCGCCTGGATGGTCGATTCGCGAACGCCCTGGCTCCTGGCGAGAGCCGCAAGGCGCAGCTTATAGCCCTCGAACCCGGTTGGTGCGGTGTAAGATGGCCTTGTCACAAGGCTCTGCGCCGGCTGCATGATAACTGGCTGCGCGACGGGGCTCGGCTGTGCCTGAATCTGTTGAGCCCGTGGGAGTGGCGCGAGGGGATCGACCTGTGCCACCGCTGGCCCAAAGGACAGGGCCCCCATGGCCGTCATTATCGAGGCACCAAACAACCGCAATGCGACACTCCCTCCAGTACGCGAGGCTACAGACGAAACGTTGACGAAGACCATCCGGGTTCACCCCATGCCTTGCACGTCTCATCCCGAGACGCGATAGCGGGCCAAGCTGAACGACGGATGGGTGGCCGAGTGGTTTAAGGCAGCGGTCTTGAAAACCGCCGTGGGTGCAAGCCCACCGTGGGTTCGAATCCCACCCCATCCGCCACTCCCACCCTCGCCAAGCGGCACTGTCGTAGCTATGCACTACACCTGATGGCCGATGAGGGGCGAAGCCGGCATGAGATCTGGGCCAGCGAAGCATCGCTTACGCTGCTGGGTTCACTGCGGCTCGTCGCAAAGACCGGGGACGACTGGACGCCGAAACCTCGAAAAACCCGTGCCTTGCTGGCGATCGTGGCACTGGCCAAGGGGTCCGTTGCCCGAAGCCGGCTGACCGACCTACTGTGGGGCGATCGCGGAGAAGACCAGGCCAAGGCTAGCCTGCGCCAGGCGCTCTACGAGCTCCGCGAGCTGAGCAGCTCGGGGCTGATGACGGTCAGCCGCGACGCCGTCGCAGTCGGCCCGAAAAGGCTTTGGACCGACGTGAGCGAGGTAGAGACGGCCGGCGAACCTTCCGCGCTGGCCGATGCACTGGAAGAGGTCGAGTGGCCGCCCCTGCGCGAACTCGATGACGTCACTCCGGAGCTGGACGAATGGCTTCGCAATGAGCGGATGCGCCTCTCGACGCTCCTTGTGCAGAAGGGCGTCGAAGCTGCCGACAATGCGACGCTTGCATGCGAGCCGATGCTGGCACGCAGGATTGCGGATTCGCTCGAGCGAATAGACCCGCTCGATGAACGCGCCGCCCAGGCAGGAGCACGCGCCGACATCGCGCTCGGCGATCGCGCGGCCGCACATCGACGTATCGAGCGATTGAAGAAGCACCTGGGCGACGAGCTTGGGCTTGAGCCGTCCGCGGAAACTCAGGCGCTGCTCGCGGAGTCACCCGTCGCCTGGGCGAAGCCGTCAAAGGCTACGGGTCCGGCATCCTCCGCCCCCCCACGTCATCGATGGCTGCTGCCCGTTGCGCTGATGGCCTTGCTCATTGTCGCGGCTGCGGCGCTCTACATCCTTCGTCCGGGCGCCGCGGCAGCGCATCCCAACGTCGCCGTCCTGCCGTTCGAGGAATCCGGACCGAAAACGCAGGGATATTTCGCGACAGGCGTCTCCGACGAGATCCTGAACCTGCTCTCGCATGAGGATGATGTTCGGGTGCTCGGACGTGTCTCGGCCGAGCAGATCGCCGACCGGCCCAACTCCCTCGATGTGGCTCGCAAGCTGGGGATTACGCACCTTCTCGACGGAAGCGTTCGGAGAGCGGGCGACCGGGTTCTCGTGATCGTAACGCTCACTCGAGTCTCGGACGGCACGCAGATGTGGTCGGAGCGCTATGAACGGCGCCTGGGAGACATATTCGCCGTGCAAGGCGACATCGCGCGCACGGTGGCATCCCGCCTTTCGCGATCGTTCGGGACGCCAGCCAGCCAGGCGACGAGCCCAGAGGTGTATGACCGCTATCTTGCGGCGCGGCAGCTCGTCCGTGAACGGACCGAGGTTGCATTAGCGGAGGCCGACCGGTTGCTGCGCGAGGCTATTCGCCTCGATCCTCGCTATGCTCCGGCTTACGCCGAGCTGGCACAGGTCCTGATGCTTCGGTCGGACCACCCGACGTCCTACGGGAGCCTTCCGATCGATATTGCGCGCTCCGAAGCCGCGCAATTCGCTCGAAGGGCCATTCAGCTCGATCCAACCCTCGGCGATGCCTACGCCGCGATGGGTTTCATCAACCTGCAGGAGAAGAAGTCGGCGCCGTTTTACCGCAAGGCGGTGGAGCTTAGTCCACAAAGGCCGGAATATCATCGCTGGCTTGCCACGTCTCTAAGCGAGCAAAACCTGTTTGAGGAAGGCATCGAGGAGTATCGCCGGGCCATCCAGATCGATCCCCTGTGGTACATCAACTACGAGCATCTGGCAGGCGCGCTGGCATTCGTCGGAAGAAATCACGAAGCACGGCAGGTCGCGCATCGATTCATGGCGCTGAGCAGCGACGAGCGTGGCAAGCTGCTGCTTCTGCGCGCACTGGCAAACAACGATCTCCGCGGCGCCGACAATGTCCGCTACTCGCGGATGATCTATGATCGCCAACCCGACGAACGGCTATCGCGCTTCTATTATGCGTCGGCTCTAAGTGCGATCGGCGAGCACAGGCAGGCTCGAGCTCTCATGGCCAGAGATGCATTCGTTACGGCCCTTCTCCATGGCGACTGGTCGACGTTCGCCCGCTTGACGGCCGAGCTGGGCAGGAATTTCTGGGACCGCTCCGATCTTTGGGAATCCGCGACGCTGCTGGTTGCGGCCGGCCATTCTGACGTTCTCGTGAAACTCTATGACGAAGCCGTTCCTCTCGTGCGCTCCGGAGTGCTCGACAGTGAGCGGATCGCAGCTCCGGCAACGATTGTCGCATTGCGCAATGCGCGGCGCCCGGCGGAAGCGAACCGCCTGCTGCGCATTTACGCGGAGTATATCGCGAGGCTTCCAAACGCGGGCATCGGTGACCTCCAGAAGGACGTGAACCAGGCTTTCATCGCCAGCCTCTCCGGCCGTCAAGAAGATGCGCTGAGGCGACTGGACGAGCTCTCGCGGCGGACGCCGCTGGTTTTGGGAACGATCCCGACCATGTCGCTCCTTCACAATCCAGCCCTGTCTGGTCTCAGGAGCGATCGCCGACTTGCCGAAATCGACGAGCGCCTTCGCGCCGCACTGAACGCGGAACGGCAGAAAGCGGGGCTTCGTCCGATCAGCCGCGAGGGGTGGGTCAGCGACCCCAAGACACTTTTGACGAAGAATTGACGCTCCTTCCGCGAGAGCTCTGACACGCACGAGGCACGACGACCGGGTTCATCGCCGTGGAGTGCCAGACCTTGCTTCATTCGTCCGCTTGTCCAGTCATCGGTGCGTCTATCAACGGCTCCGGTCGATCCGTTCGTCGATTGATCGAACCTGCGTCGATTGGCGCAATCCCCTGCCCTAGTCGCTCCGTTGACAACAACAGGGGGACACGGATGGCGCGCGCCATTTTGCTTGGAAGTATCGCGGCCACGGCATTCTTCGCACCGCACGTTGCAAATGCGCAAACCCCGAGCCCCAGCGACCCAGGATCGACTGCGGCTGTCCCTCCCAATCCCGCGGGCTCGCGGATCACGCCCTACGACGCTTCTTATTTCGCGCCATTCGCCCCCAGAACGGCGCTGGATATCGCGCGCCGCGTTCCCGGCTTCCAGCTGGACCTTGGAATCACGCAATCCGACCTCGGCCAGGTCGACGTCCGAGGCTTCGCCGGCACGGCGGGCAATGTCGTGTTCAACGGCGCGCGTCCGACGTCCAAAGCGGAAACCCTAGAAGCGATCCTCACACGCATCCCGGCTCAACGTGTGATCCGGGTCGAGATCGGTCCGGGCGACCTCTACGGATCAGACTATTCGGGCAAGAGCCAGGTGCTGAACGTCATCCTTTCGGCGGAGTCCGGGATCGACGGGAACGTCACCGCCGCGGCTGACCGACGCTACACCGGCTACATCAACACGGACATATCGGGATCCGCAGTCATCCGGCGCGGCCCTTCGGCGTTCAACATCTCCGCCGGGACCGGCCGCAACAAGCAGGTCGAAGAAGGCACCGACACCGTCATTGATGTCGCCACCGGCCAACAGACGGAGTTCCGCCGCAAGCACAACAGCTACTTCAACAAAGACCCGTTCCTGGCGGGGAGCTGGGCGCTGGAGCGCGGCTCGGACAATGCCTATCGCTTCAACGGCCGCTGGCAGCCGAGCCGATTCGATCTCACCCAGAACAACCGGGTGACCCCTGCCATGGGGCCGCAGCACGACGACAATCTGTTTCAGCACTTCCGCAATCCGCTGATCGAGTTGGGCGGAGACGTCACGCGGCCACTCGCTGGCGGTGCTATCAAGTTCGTCGGCCTAGCTACGCGCAGAAAGCGTGACGACACCGAGACGTATCTGGAACGCGATGGCCTGATCGATCAGGGAGCGTCGGTGGTCGGCGGCTTCGACCAGAATATCGAGGCACGCCGCAACGAAACGATCGGACGCATCAGCTGGACCCGGGCAAACCTGGCCGGATTCTCGTTCGAAGCCGGCGCCGAAGCGGCGCTGAACACGCTAGACAGCACGGTAGAGCTCTTCGCCTTCGACCAGAACGGCAATCAGGTGCGCATAAACCTCCCGCTCGACGACGCGACAGTGAAGGAGAAGCGCGGAGAAGTGTATGTCAGCGTCGGCAAGAACCTGTCGCCGGCGATCCGCATCGACGGCGGCGTCAATTACGAGTTTTCGAACCTCAAGGTCCGCGGTGATGCGTTTGCCGACCGTACGCTGAAGTTCATCAAGCCCAATCTCTCGATCGACTGGCGCAAGCCGGGCAACGGATGGCACGGCCGGCTATCGGTGCGTCGGACTGTCGCCCAGCTCGATTTCTACGACTTCATCAGCGTCGCGGAGCTTTCGACCGACAGGGTGAACGCCGGAAACGAGAATTTGCAGCCGCAGCGCACCTGGGAGTTCCGGGCGACCGCCGAGCACCCCTTCCTAGGCGACGGCGTCATCAAGCTGGACCTTGGGTACGACCTGATCAGCATGCTTCAGGACCGGATCCTTATCTTCGACGACCTGGGAAATGCGTTCGACGCGCCGGGAAATATCGGTACCGGGAAGCGCAGCTTCGCCGAGCTCACCGTGGATGCCCCGCTTGGCAGGCTGTGGTCGGGACTCCGCGCGAAGTTCACCGGAACCCTCCAGCGTACCAGGGTCGACGACCCGATCGACGGCGAACCGCGCAACTTCAGCGGCTACTTCCCAACCTGGGAGTGGCGAATCGAGGTGCGTCGCGACGCCGGCAACTTCTCGTACGGGTTCACGGTGAACGACTACAAGCGCTTCACCTTCTACCGTACCGACGAGTTCGACACGAGCTTCAACGGCGGACCTTACGGGACCGCGTTCTTCGAATATCGGCCGAGCACGCGGACGGCGATCACATTCGACGTCGACAATCTGTTCGAGACGAGTGGGAACCGTACGCGGCGCCTGTTCGATCCCAACCGTGCGACGCCGGTGGACGTCACCGAGGAGTTCCGTGAGCGCAACCGCCACCGCAGCTTTGGCCTTACGCTGAAGCAGAGCTTCGGCGGCCAGAGTAGCAGCGGGGTGGCGAAGGCGGACTGACAAAGGTAAGGAGCCCGCACCTCATTACTCGCAGGGAACCGACGTGGCCACTTCACTCAAGGCGGACGCTCATCATCATGAGCCCGCGATCCTGCCCTTCGACTGGGCGGATCCGTACGACCTCGAGCATCAGCTCACGGAGGAGGAGCGCCTCGTCCGCGATACGGCCGAGAATTACGCCCAGGAGAAGCTGCAGCCGCGAGTGACCAGCGCCTACATGGACGAGCGCTTCGACCGCGAGATCATGAGCGAGATGGGCGAGCTCGGGCTGCTCGGCGCGACGGTTCCGGAAGAATATGGCGGAGCCGGGCTCGGCTATGTCAGCTACGGCCTGATCGCCCGCGCGGTCGAGCGGGTCGACAGCGGTTACCGTTCCGCTTGTTCGGTGCAGTCGAGCCTCGTGATGTACCCGATCTATGCCTATGGGTCGGAAGAGCAGCGCCGGAAGTACCTGCCCGGCCTAGCTCGCGGCGAGCTGGTCGGCTGCTTCGGCCTTACCGAGCCGGACTCCGGCTCCGATCCGGGCAGCATGCGCACGCGCGCGGTGAAGACCGATAACGGCTACCGCCTCACCGGCACAAAGATGTGGATCACCAACTCGCCGATTGCCGACGTGTTCGTCGTCTGGGCGAAGTCGGAAGCCCACGGCGGGAAGATCCGCGGGTTCGTCCTCGAACAGGGTTTGACGGGACTGTCGGCGCCGAAGATCAAGGAAAAGCTCTCGCTGCGCGCCTCCATCACCGGCGAGATCGTGATGGACAATGTCGAGGTCGGCGAGGATGCTCTGCTGCCGAACGTGGAGGGCCTCAAGGGCCCGTTCGGCTGCCTAAATCGCGCTCGCTACGGCATC
>Ga0307411_10000216_pt1 | contig 18570 bp, 22 predicted proteins | sample DK1Ometagenome_2_FD_203712 | JGI IMG/M metagenome (GOLD analysis project Ga0307411, IMG submission 203712) | Maize rhizosphere microbial communities from greenhouse at UC Davis, California, United States - DK15-O-1 | ecosystem: Host-associated > Plants > Roots > Rhizosphere > Soil | place: USA...
GGCCATCTCTGCGGCAATCGCAGTAGTCAAGGCTGCAATGTCCGTGCTGCCCCACTCACCTGCTGAGAAGGGTCCGCTGTCGGGTCAGGGCTGGATCAACCTGAAGAAATCTGGTACTGCAATCACGAAGCAGTTCGCCTCGGGTCTCACGAGCGATATGAGCGTGGTACAGAATCAAATGGGTCGTGTCGTAGGTGCAATACAATTCGGCGGTGCGGGTGCGTCAGCGTTGTCTGTACAGTCTGCCATCGGTGGTGCAACGAATGACCGTCGCGCACTCGTCACGATTGAAGGCGACTACTACGGGGCGACCCCCGAGAAGGTTGCAAGGGAGTTCGATACAAAACTGCGCCGTAACCAACTAGCTTCACAAATCGGTAAGATAGGAATTGGCTAATGGGTTATCTGAGGGGGTCCCTATTGCCGAGTGAACCACCCCCAAGTCTGGGTGGCGGTACTGCAGAGCCCAGTCCGTGGGGTAGAACGAAACATCTATTCCATGGCTGGGACGGCTCGGTATGGGACGTTACTGATGGTCGGAATGGCGTGTTCTTGATGCCGGAAGGCATCGAGGGCATGGGCATGCCTGACATTGACAACTACACATTCAGCTCTCCCGTCGTTCACGGTGTGGAATGGGAAGGCTGGCGCGCTACAGGTCGAGACTGTCACTGGGTCATCGGAATCTTCGAAGACTCCAGCATTGAATGGCTCGAGATGAAGAAAGCGTTTTGGAAGATCTTCCGCCCTGGGAAAACCATGCGGTGGGAGGTCATCCTTCCAAATGCGGAACGCTACAATCTGATCGTGCGATTCAAGGCAGACTCGACCTCGGTGTACGCCCGTGACCCGGTCCGTTTGGGCTGGGCCATTTACGGCATCACCTGCATGACGGAACAGCCGTTCTGGGAAGGCGAGCCTGTCTCATACACCTTCGAGAACGCAGTCGCTGGTCAACCAACCAACTTCTATGGCAATACGGGCTTCGGTCCTCCGTTCTACATTGGCTCGTCTTCACAGGCGACCATCTCAACTGCAACCATGACTAATCCCGGTGACGTTGAGGCGTACGCACGATGGACAGCTTACGGGCCGTTCACCACTGCAAGCGTTGGTTTGAATGGGGCAATCGTGAACCTGCCTGCTTTGCTGGACGGTGACGTGATCGAGATTGATACCGATCCACGAAACCTGACAGCAACGAAGAACGGCGTTGACATTATGAAGTCCCTGGGCTTCTTTGACTTCGCCGAGATTCCGGCAGGTGAGGACATTGAACTTGCCCTGGGTATGAATGGTACGGGCAAGATCGTTGCGGAATTCACACCCTACTATCTCAGGAGCATTTGATGACAGCACCACTATTCAAAGCTCACCTGTACGACAAGAACAGGGTGTGGGAATGTCCCGTTGGTGCGTTCGAAGCCATCGAGGGTTCAATCCGCTACGACAACATCTCCGACTGCGAAATTACGGTCAAGGCCACACACCAACGTCTGGGTCTCATGCTCACACCGGGCACTAGGCTCGGACTGTTTCTGCGTGGCGAATGGCTGATGGGGGGTCCCATCCGTGCTCACGAAGGTGAAGGACCCGGTAAATCGACCACCTACACGTTCGGTGTGGAAGACAACTACCGTATCCTTCGGAACTATCTGGTGTACCCAGTACCAACTGCTGGTGTGGGTTCACAGAACACGGCTAGCAGCTACACCATTAGCGGTGACATGGAAACAGTGTTCAAGGACTTGGTCGAAAAGAACATTGGGTCTCGTGGGCGTGAGCCAATCATCATCGCCACCAACCAGCACCGTGGGGGTATTGTTGACTCCTCCGCACGCATGGCGACGGTGTACAACGAACTGTTCCCATTGATGGAAGCAAGGGGTCTCGGTGCAAAGGTATTGCAGACACCCGCGGGCTTGGTTGTCGATGTGTACGAACCCGGTACCTATGAAAACAAGCTAACGGAAGCCTCACGCATCATCCGTAAGTGGAAGTACAAACTCGAGGCTCCCGATGTTACTCGCGCAGTTGTGGGTGGCGGGGGTGAAGGAACTGCTCGTATCTTCGTTGAACGCGCAGACACCGTAGCCGAGGCATTGTGGAATGACCGTATCGAAGTCTTCCGTGATGCTCGGGATGTATCCACTCTTGCAACACTGAGGGACCGTGGTGATGAAACAGTCTTTGATGGTAAGGGCGCAGTGTCTATCACCTGTGAACTCGCCGAAACCGATTCGTTCCACCTGGGTGGTTCAGATGGGTTGAACGTGGGTCAGATCTGCACTGCCGAAATTGGTGGCGGGGCTGTTTCCGTTACCGACATTCTGCGACAGATCGACTTCTCATGGGATGCCGATAGCGGGCTGAAGCTCAAGGCACAGATCGGGCAACCGATTGAGCCTACAGCAAAGCTCATGAAGCACATCTCTAAACTATCCATGTCAGTAGACAAATTGAAAGCGAGCTTCTAATGGCTGATACAAGCTATGGATACCCAGGCTCGATAGACGCCGCCGGTCTTGCCAAGTGGGTTCCCAACGTGGGTGCTGCTCAGTACTTCGTTACTGGGGCTAACGACGCAAAGGTCACGCTTGGTTCTGGTGACCGTGGGGTTTCGATCCGAAGTGGCACAGTCGGTGGCGACGGCATCCTGGATATCTTCAATGGCAACACGAACTTGAACCTTGCATCAGTGGGCTCGGGTAGCCGATGGGACATGCTTGTGTGCCGTCGTACCTGGTCGTCCACACCGGGTGCATCGACCTCGAACTACACCATCATCCAAGGCTCTGCGACTAAGGGCCTGCCTGCTCGAAACAACAACAAGGGTGTACAGTCCGATCAGCCCATCGCACTTTGCCGTGTGACTGCAGGACAAACCCAGGTACAGGAAATCGTTGACCTTCGCTGCTGGGCTCACAACGGGGGTCTGTATGCCAAGGATGAACTTGTCAAGGGCTACCTTGATGAGCCAGGTACTCACCTGACAATCGGTGACAAGACCTGGATCCGTACCGTCAGCAATGGTGTCTCGAGCGACTCGGTTGCCTGGGTTGAAGCCGGCGGGGCAAACTCGATCAACCTGTACAACCGTGGCTCGCAGATGCGAGGGAACCCCTCGGTCTCGGGTACCCAGGGATTCTTGATCCAGGCTGGTGAGTCATTCGTCAGCACCGATTCAAACGGCTTTGGCAAGATTACCTGGCCGACACCTTTTCCGAACGGCGTGCTCACGGTTCAACTCATGAGCTCGGACGATACCCTGTTCAACGATGCCAATCTTGTGATTCCCGGTTCCAACTGGGGTGCAGCACCTGCCAACAAGACGTTCGCCGTATTCAATGTGTATGGCGCAAGTGGGGGCATCCGGCATAAGGATTGGCCCAACAAGACACTCCGTGTAACTTGGTTCGCGATAGGATACTGAGATGGCAAGGTTTACAAGCCGAGTCGTGATTGATGCAGATGGTACACCGATGGCGGGCGCTGTCGGTAAGATCTACAACATCGACGACACAACCAACTCGACACCCCTTGCTATTTTCGACGTGGGCGGCTCACCGTTCTCGTCCAACAACCTGATCGCCGACGGCGATGGTGTGACGCCCGAATTCAATACTCCAGGCAACCTGATCGTTGTCAAGTGGGTATCTGGTACCGTGCAGCTCATGATGCTTGCCTGGGACCAGGTTCCGTTTGGAGGCGAGGCTGGTCAGATCCTGACCAAGGTATCGACCGACGACTACGACTACGCCTGGGAAGACCCTATGGGTGTACCTCCGGGCGGCACTACGGGTCAGACTCTGGTCAAAACGGATAACACCGACTTCAACACTCGTTGGGCTTCGGCTTCCTCGACCGCGTCCTCGGTGAAGTCGTTCGGCGCCATCGGTGATGGTGTGGCTGACGACACCGCTGCAATCCAGGCTGCGCTCAATGCGGGCGGAGCTGTGTACTTCCCCATGGGTGAGTACAAGGTCTCGGCCACACTGAGGGTCGAGCTTGACGGCATGTCCCTGATCGGTGAAGGTTCGGGTAACCGTAAGGGAGCCTCACAGCCAGGCACAGGCGTTCGCATTCTCGCCGCTGCGGGCTTCGTGGGTGCGTCGATTCTGCGCGTGCAGCGTGCGGCTGATGACAGGCCTTTGACTCACATCCACATCTCGGATCTTTCGGTCGAGGGTAACAACGTGGCTGGTGCTATTGACGGCATCGTCTTCCGGGCGAGCCAGTCAACAATCCACCACGTGTCGATTTGGCAGTGCACAGGCAACGGGCTCCGTGTCCGTGGTTACGTGTCACCCAACTGGGATACCTACGACGACATGTTCCATAACCTGCTGATCGGGGAATGCACTCTCGCGGGTGCGTACCTGGACAACAACGGTGCTGACACCCATTGGTCCCACTGCGTGTTCCTGGGCAACCAGGATAACTTCGCACTCGTGGGAGGTTCGTCTGTCCAGGTGACGGGCTGCCACTTCTACGACTCCTCGCGGTACAACATCTTCTTCAATGGTGCGGGTTCTCGTTCCAAGTTCTCGAACTGCAAGATCGAAGGTGCTGCACAGCATGGTGTGGTGATCGACTCCACCAACGGCGGGTACTCCGATATCCAGTTCATCGGTAACGGCTTCTCGTCTGTTGATCAGAGTGTGGCTACTAACACCTGGGACCTCGTGATCATTCAGGGGCCTTCGGCTACGGGCATTACCAGGACCGCGTTCATCGGTAACACGTTCAACAGCAAGGGTGGCTTCACAGTCAAGCCTCGGTTCGGCATCAACCTGTCGACCGCTGCTGCCCAGGGAACTGTGATCGTGGGCAACTCCTTTGGCTCGGCTTCGAGCTGGGGAAGTGCACCGATCAACAATGCATCGACCAGCGTGACCCTGCCTCTGATCCGGGACAATGCGAACGCCCCAGATATGGTCTTGCCCATCGTGCTCTCGACCAGCACCACGCTGAACACTGACCACGCGATGGGTCATCCGGTAGAAGTCAACTCGGCCACACCCGTGACGATCACCTTCCCACCGAATGCACAGCCCGGGTTCGCCAAGGGCAACGTGGTCACGATCACGCAGACAGGCGCTGGTCAAGTGACGTTCGCAGCCGGCTCGGGTGTGACCCTCAGGACTCCACGTTCGCTGACCACACGTGCTCAATGGTCAACTGTCCGGGCACGTCAGACAGCGACCAACACTTGGATCCTCGAGGGTGACCTCACGTGAGACTCCCACGGTGGGTACCGCGTATCAACGGTGCCCGTGGGGGCGCGATGTTTTTCAAGGGGCTTATCGCCATCGTCTTCGGACTGGCATTCCATTCGCCCTGGCAAATCATTCCGCCCCCGCCCAAGGGGTTGGCCTTACTCGACACGTTCTTGCCGCTTGAGATGTGGGCAATAGGCTGGTACATCTCGGGGTTGCTCTTGATCCTTGGAGCATTCCGTCAGAACCAGGCAAAGGCAATGGGTCTCTACGCTGCCATGCTGTTCGTGTGGTTTGCGTCTTACCTGACTACAACGATCATGGAAGTAATGGATCAGGGCTACTCCTACTTGTGGTTCGCTGTTGCTATCTACGGTGGTTTGCTGGGTTCAGCAGTTTGTGTCGCTCGACTGATCAACGCTCCTGCACCCCAGAAACTCGACGAAGTCATGACGCTCGAGATAGAAGTCCAAAAGGAACCTGGTGATGACAGCTGAGCACTGGGAGACTATTCGTGCCATTCTCATTCTGCTGGGGGGCCTTGCAACAGGTGTGGTCACGAGCAGGACTGTCAGGAAGTCTCAGAAGGAATCAAGCCAGATTGCGCTGGCTACTGACCTGATCAACCAGGTCCAGGAAGAACGCGACACGACCAAGGTCGACAACAAAACTCTGAACGAAGAGAACAAGATGCTGCGGCGTTACATCCGCCAGCTTCGATCCCAAGTATACGAACTCGGCGGCAAGCCGACTGAGCCCGATGAAAAATTGGGCATTTAGAAAGGAACTGAAATGGCTATTCAGACAACCACTGAAAAGAACAGCCTTGCCAATAAGTACGCCGCCGATGCGACTCACGGCGCGGTGTACACCACGGCACCCGGTGCATCTGCAGGTACCGAGCCGTCCGGCGGTTCGCCCGCCTACGCGCGTAAGGCACTGTCCTGGTCTTCGGCATCGTCAGGTGTGGTCACCGCGACTGCAACGTTCGATATTCCCTCGGGCGCAACCATCGTCGGCATCGGTCTTCACACCGCGCTGACTGCCGGCACGTACCTGGATGGTGCGAGCATCACCTCCCAGGCGTTCGCCTCCCAGGGCACGCTGACTGTCACGTTCACCTACACTCAGTCCTAGTCCGTTTGGGCGGGGCTTCGGCCCCGTCCTTACCGAGGAGTTACTATGGCTGTAACCTACGGCGCGACAGGCACATTGCTGCTTGTCTCGTCGGCTACTACAACTTTCAACGTCGCCTATCCATCGGGCATCACTGCCGGCGATCTTCTAGTCCTTCACCTTGTTACCAATGGTGGCGCCCCATCTTCGACCCCTCCCTCAGGTTGGACTGAAGTCTTCAGGGAAGCGTCAGCCGTTTCTAACCCTCGTGGTGGTGTGTACATAAAGATTGCCTCGGGTTCCGAGTCAGGTACCTTGGCTGTCACCGTTACATCGACTACGGGTGTGGCTCAGATTTCTCGGTATTCTGGGGTAGATGCCACGACTCCCCAGGACGTTACGCGTAGCATTGTAGAAGTAAGCACCACGGGCGATACAACCATCAGCCTTCCGTCAATCACTACGGTGACCGATGGTGCAATGCTGCTCGCCTTTGGTGCAGCTAACTCTACATCCAAGCAATACGCTGCTGTTTCAGGTATGACCGAACGGGTCGACTTTACTCAATCTCTGGGTACGTCGAAGTCCGGCTGTATGTTTGAGGAAGCTCGACCCACCGCCGGTGCTACCGGTACTCGTGACCTTTTGCCCACATCTCCTGGTGTTCAACACTGGGGCGTGCTTATGGCATTGCGTCCCGACCAGGGTGGACCGCCCGCTTTGCTGTCGACTCTTGTGCAGCGCGTTGCGGGTATCTCGGCCACACCAACTACTGCGGTGCGTGTCGCGGTCAAGACAACTGCCTGTTCTTCAGCTCGTCTGAAGCTCGGCACTGACTCAGGACTCACCACTGGTGTGGTCTTCGGTTCTGCTGGGACTCCTGACGCCGACGGCTATGTCACGCTCACGGCGACGGGACTCACAGCCAACACTCGGTACTACTACCGTGTCGAGATGACTGACTCGAACTCTACTGTCGGGCTCGATACCATGTCGACTGTTGGTCGAATCAAGACTGCCCCATCGGGACAGGCGAACTTCGCATTTGACTTCGGTTCATGTGCGAACTCCACCGACCCGATTGTGTTTCCCTTGATCACCGCTCGAGCGGATGACATGTTCTTCCACCTCGGGGATATGTTCTATAACGATGGCTCCGGCACAACGTTGTCGAACATTCGCTCGAAGCTTGAGGGTAAGATCCAGGCAACGAACCACGCTGCTCTGTACGCACAGATCAACATGGCTCACACGCCTGGTGACCACGACGTTGCACAGAATGACAGCAACAATGGTTCGGATGCAACTGCCTGGGCGAACTACCGTACGGCAAGTGCTCAGCTGTTCCCAGACGTTGATCTGTACTACACCTGGGTGTGGGGTCGTGTCCGGTTCATCAAGCTCGACCTGATGAACTTTGCAACGACACCAACAGCAACTGACAACTCGTCTAAGAGCCTGCTGGGTACAACCCAGAAGCAATGGTTCAAGGACACGATTGATGCCGCGACCGAACCGGCAATCGTCATCGTGCAGTCTGACCCATTCGTGGGTTCAGCAATTGCTAACGACTCGGGTTGGTTTGGCTTTACGACTGAACGAACCGAGCTCGTCAACTACATGGTGGCGTCGACCAAGAACTTCATCATCATTGGCGGTGACATGCACGCGGTCGCTGCTGACGATGGAACGAACTCGCCGGGCGGCTTCACGGTGTTCCAGGCTGCGCCGTTTGGCCAGACCGCAAGTCAAAAGGGCGGTCCCTGGTCAGTCGGTCCTGTGCCTAGCTCGGGTACTGCATTCGTCACGCATTATGGACGTGTGGTTGTAACCGACACAGGCAGCTCAATAGCCTTTGCATTCAACGGCTATGACTCAACCGATACTTCGATTGCAAGCCTGACCAAGACATTCGATTTGTCCCAGGACTTTGATGCCTCGGCAAACTTCTCGGGTTCGGGTACGCTTACTGCATCGGCCACACCTGCGTTCAGTGTCACCAGCAATCTCTCGGGATCGGGTACGCTCACGTCCACACGGACGATGGCGGTGTCGCGGTCAGCAGCATTGTCTGGCTCGGGTACATTGTCACAGTCGGTCACTGTTGCGTTCAGCCGCTCGGCGGGACTCTCAGGTTCGGGTACACTCGTTGGTGCTAACGTTGCGCCAGCAATCACTGTGACGCCCGGGCTGTCTGGTTCAGGTACACTTGAGGGTGTTGCTAACGGACTAACGTCTGCGGTGTCTGTGAACCTGTCAGGCACAGGCACACTGTCTCGTGCTGTCGTTGTGAACTTCACAGCCTCGATGACCCAGACCTCGACTGGCACTCTGGGTGTCACCGTTGGCACTGTGTCGATGCAGGCATCTGTGTTCCTCAGTTCAACGGGCACTCTTGCAGGGTCCGGCTTTGTACCGGCAATCACGAAGAGCGTGGCTCTGTCGGGTTCGGGCACATTGTCCTCGACTGTGATCCCTGCGTTCAGTATTGATGCTGGGCTGTCGGGTGATGGCATACTGTCTGCGTCATCGTCTAACAGCTTCACCCGTACGGCGAATTTGAGCGGTAGCGGTACGTTGAGTGCGAACGTTACGAACGTTACTCTGTCAGCGTCTGCTGCGCTCTCTGGGAGCGGTACACTGCTTGGCGGTACAGTCAATAACAAATCGATTGGCGCGAATCTGTCGGGGTCTGGTGCGCTCTCGTCGAACCTGACATCTGTAGGGTTCACTCAGTCGACAGGCAGCTTCGGATCGGGTACCCTGACCGGGTCGTCTGTGAAGAACTTCACGGCGAACGCTCAACTGTCTGGGGCAGGCGCCCTGAGTGTTACAGTTGTAGTACACAAGACTGCTAACTTGCCACGTGATGGCTTCGGTGATCTTGATGCTAACGCCGTTGGTATGTCCGCGGCTGTGTCTGCGAACCTCGTAGGTGTGGGTGCTCTATCAGGCTCCGTCGGTGAGGCTATGAACCATACGTTTACTGCAACCCTTGGTGAACCCCGATGGGATGGGGCTCTCGAACCTAACAGATGGGATGGGTCATTGCCATGACTGTGAACACCTACCTTGCAACGTCCAAGGAATTTCAACCCATCGTGGTGACGAAAACTGTGAACGGCATAACCGTGACAGTTACCTCGGGTGTCCAATACGTCGTCGTTCCGAAAGGTACTCCTCTTGAAGAGGGTGTGCTGCAGACCGCCGATTCGTTGGAAGGTCAGCCTGGTTTCTTCACAGACCAGCTGACCAAGGGCTACTGGGAAGTCGGAGTGAAATTGTCCGTCAATCCGGAACAGCCCTTACTTCATTGTGGAATTATCCGCATCAAATAAGGAGAACCAATGGGTTTCTTTCTACTGGATAACCCGAATCCCTATACGCCGCAGTGGGTTTTCCCTCGACGCGGCACACGGGGCAAGCTGACTGGTACTTGTATTGTCCACACCGCTGAGAACATGATTGATCTCATTGGTGAAGACTCAGGTGCTGAAGGTACAGCAAACTTCATCAGGACTCGTGCTGACTACGGTTGCTACCACACCCTGGTCGATTCTGACTCGATCATGGAACTGGTGCCGTACGAGTACGAGACCTGGCAGGATTCGGAAACAAACAACTGGGCCGTAGGTATTTCTGCGGCTGTCCGTGCCGATGGGTGGGTCACCATTCCGATGGCTCGGCGTGACAGGATCTATCGCAACCTCGCGTGGGCTGCGGCTGATTTCGTAAAGTACATGCGTGATCAGTACAAGATTGCTGTACCCTTCAAGCGGATCACCGGCGTACAGGCCCGCGCTGGTGTACCGGGCTTCTGTGCACACGGTGACTCGGGGATCTCCCGTACCGACCCGGGTGTGCAGTTCGATTGGGCCAAGTTCTTCCGCTTCGCTGCTGAGGAACTGAAGAAAATGGACGGGGTCACAATTACTCCTGCGTCCAACGACACGGAGGTATCTGACGTGAAAATGAACCCGATTGAGGATCAGGTCGTACCTGCCAAGGCAATTGCCCTGGGTAAGGACAAGGGCTGGTATCTCAAGGACGACAGCCTGAAGAGCAACATCAACCTTGCAATCGGTGGACCGGGCTATTACACCGGCACACTGTTCGTGCAGGGCAAGGGACTCATGGATGGCGAACGTCTCGAGGTACAGCTGTTCATCGTCAACGGTGCGAAGCGTTCGGGGTATTACACCCAGGACATTACGGGTTCCACCGACGGTACGTTCAAGGGGGTCTTCGCAATCGATCAGAAGATTTCCTCAGGAAGTCGGCTCGAGGTACTGGTCACCAGCTCCGGCGAAACCACCGAACTGACGGTGTGGGGCACCAAAGCTGTGGTTCTTAGCTAACGGCCATGCGTTTCTATGTGCGGTGTGCTGGGGCTGGACTCGCGTTCGGCCTCAGCATCTTCGCTTATTACGTTTTACGCGTTATATACGTCATTCAAATCAATCACCGCTGGCGCGATTTGCGGCAGCTCTAAGGACAAACTATGTTTACTCTGCTCTTTTGGAAAGCGCTGTTCGAACGTGGTGTCAAAACCGCTGCTCAGGCTGTCGTCCTGGCGATCACCGGCGATGTGGCATTCAATGCTCTCAACGCTGACTGGCTGACGCTGTTCGGCTTTGCTGCCGGCGGCTTCGTTCTGTCCGCCCTGACCACACTCGCAACGGGCGCACTGACCGACGGCAACCCGTCCATCGGTGATGCTGAGGTGCTCGCCGAAAACGGTCGGCACGAAGCAGTTTGATTTACACATGAAAATAGGCCCCTGGGTTGTTCGTTGACCTGGGGGCCTATTTTAGTAGCAAGATTAGTTTGGCGGGAATCGCCTATTCGTAGTGTGCGCGTGCTGTGAAGTGTACGATTCTGCGGCTATACAACGCATGTTATCGTAACACATGTTGAAAAATCACATCTAGCCCTTGCGCGTTTTGGCAAGCTTCGCAGCCAACGCGCAGGAAACTCTACACTCTTGAATAGACAGCGTGATTCCTAGGGGTTTTCAGAAGAAAATAAGTCTTTGTCAAATATTGTAAAACGCATGACTCTGACGTACGATTGACATGTGACGCAAACACACACGCCGAAAGATTTATTCAATCTTATGTCGCGCTGGGACATTGAGGCAAAAGAAATACCAGCGTATATGATGCGACAGGGTCCGGCACTCAACGCCGAACGCCGCCGCGAACTGCTCGTGCAAAGGCGTCTCCTCAACCGTCTCATTGAGGAACTCCGTGACGCTATGCACGAAATGACCGTGACTTATCGGGGTGTGGTCAACGGGGAAGTGATCATTGAAACTTCAACAGAGGAGGAAGCTTGGAAAGCCGTCGGTGACAAGGGCACCGTTGAGTTCAAGTTGTGCACCGCCTACGCGTTGACAGACAGTGCCATCGAGCACGAAAAATAAACGCGCTCTCACGTCTTTGGGATATCGCGAACTGTGATATAGTTTAGACGTAACGCTTTGAACAACGCTTCACGAAACATCGTGTGGCACACATCAACCAAACAAAGGAGCCGACATGGCAACTCGTAAGGCAACCGCCACCAAGGAAAAGGCTGCACCCGCCGCCAAGGCAAAGCCGGCCGCGAAGGCAGCGAAGGCAGCAAAGCCCGCACCCACCGCCGCAGTCGCGAAGAACGACCCCATCGAATACGGCTCCGCCTGGCTCGTCGAGCACGTCAACGAAGAGGCCGGCACGTCGTACAACGCGTCCACCCTCCGCATCCTGCTCCGCAAGCTCACCCGTGACGGCGTGCTCGAACGCGAGGCCGAAGGCCGACAGCGCTACAACTTCCCGAAGGGCGCCAACGACCCCCAGGTCAAGGCGATCGTCAAGGCCGTCAAGGGAGGCGCTGCCGAGAAGGCGAAGTCCGAACGGCTCGAAGGTCTGAAGGAACAGCGTGCCGCTAAGAAGAAGGCAGCGCCGGCGAAGACATCCCGTCGCTCGAAGAAAGCCGTTGAGGTTGAGGACGAAGTCGAGGACGACCTCGACGTAGACGAGATCTAACAAGCTTGTGGGCCGGGACCCTTCACTGACCGGCCCACAAACCCTTCGCGTCAACAGCCTCCTAACGTGCTTGCTCTGCTGAAGGTTGATCGAGGTATCCCCTGGTACTGGGTGATCATCCTGCGCGAAGGATCAACTAACTGACCCACCTGGTTTTCAATCTCTCAGTAGATCAGGTGGGTCAGTTTGTGGCTGGGGGGAACTGGCCGGTCTCGCACCAAATGAGGAAGAGATATGAAGAAGATCATTGCGTTCGGCGCAACGGTTCTCCTGGGAATTTTGTCACTGGTCTTCGTGACTAACCCAGCACAAGCCGCGCCTACACCGCCGCACAATCTAACCCTGTCACAGATCACGAACACATCAGCCTACGCGAAATGGCAAACGGTCACTGGAGCCGAAGCTTATTCCGTATATGCGAATGGTGTCCGTAAAGGCCCAGGAACTGCCGCCGGCACAGCCACAATCACGGGACTGACTCCTTGCACCGAGTACTACATTCAAATCTCGGTACGCGTAGGCGGGGTGTGGTCGCCCAAGGCTACCGGCTCGGGTTCAAAGATGATGACCACCCTAGGGTGTGGGACAGTAGCTCCCGTGGCTTCATCAACGACGGCTGCGGAAAATTTCAACTGGGGCACACCGATTGCGGCTGGCTCGGACGAGTTCAACGGAACATCGGTCGACTCAACCAAATGGAACAACTACGACAACATTGCTGGCCATGCCGGGAATGGTCGACGGATGGCGGCTCAGTCCATAGTGTCCGGTGGTGTCCTGACCCAGACGGGCCAATCCGATGGCGATACTGGTTACCTCTCGAGCAAATACCGTCCGGGAACTATGTACGGAAAGTGGGAGGTTCGCATGAGGACCTCGGCTCGGGATCCCGAGTACCATCCCGTACTGCTTCTCTGGCCTGACTCGGGTGGCGATAACACCACGGATGACGAGGTGGACTTTGCGGAAGGGACCAACGATACTTCACAGATCAAGTTCTTCCTGCATTATGGTACACCCGGCCAGGGACTCCAGACCTCGGCTGCGAAAGTGATCGATACCCAGGAATGGCATAACTACGCGGTCGAATGGTCAGCCTCGGGTGTGAGAGGTTACATCGACGGCGTGCTCTGGTTTACGGACACGTCCTCTACGCACAACCCGAACCAGCCCATGCACCAAGCTATCCAGTTGGATTGGTTCCCTGATGGTACAGCCACCTCGGAATCGTGGATGCAGGTCGACTGGACTCGCGCGTACGCCTAGAAATGTGAGGGGGTGTCTACGGGCACCCTCTCTCTTTCAGAGTTGTAATATGCAATTTCCATCATGTAATATGAATGTATCGATTCGTTGAATAAGACGAACGTACACCGAAAGGGGGTTCAGCGTTGAATGAAATAAGCAACGCACATAAGTGCGCACCCATTCCCGAAGGGTTAGCACGAGGTCTCAGCCTATTGTTAGACAAACGTTTAGCAGCTGCAGGATTGTCGTTCGATTGCCAGGCATACGTGGACGAAGCGGGGAAGGCTTGCGTTCAGGTATACGTGGACAACGACGATGATCCTGATGATCAGTTGGATCTGCATTACGAAGTGGACGATGACTCGCCAGACGAGTTATACGCGGTCGTCCGGGCAGACCTCGACGAGGTCTACGAATTGGATCCCTAAATCTAGTGGGTTGACACGCCCGTACGTGTGACATAAATTACACCCACGCAATTCACCCGCACCGCACCGCAAAGGACAAACCACAAATGTATTCTTCCATTGAAGCAGCCGCTATGATTGGGACCACACCAAGATTGCTCCGCAGATTCCTCCGGGCAAACGCATCGTGGAACGCCGTCGGAATTGGCGGCCGTTACATGTTCTCCGACAGTGAAGTCAAGAGCCTGAACATTCAGTTCCACAAGTGGCACAAATCAAAGCCCGTGACACGATCCGAGGACGCCGACCCCTTGGACTACCTCGACCAAGACAAGGGCATCACCGTCGAGGAAATGCTTGAACTGCCCAAGAATCCCAAGCTGAAGGCCGACCGTCTCAAGGCACGCGCCGAGCGGATGCATCGTCTCAACGAACGCATGCGTGCATGCGGCGTCCACCCTCAGCCGATCTACACAGACGAAGAAGTTGATGCATGATGGCCGATTACCCGACACCTCGCGCTGAGGTAGAAAAGCTGCCCATGCAGTGGAGGATCGCCACTCACGACGGCCATCAAGTTGGTTCAGTCTCGAACACCCTGTCTGGCATCACCCAGGAATTTGATCGCTTATGTCGTGATCTGCAAGGGTTGAGTATTCCCCGAGAACTTTTCCCCCGTCTCGAGGGACGAGAGATTCATCAGGATGCAACCTTTGGGCCCTGGATGATTTATGGGGATGTGGTTCGCAAACACCTGGGCCCCAGGCATGCCGAACCTGACGCCGGCCCTTTCACGCACATACAAGTACAGCGAATCATGTCCCGTCAGTATGGCTGGGGTGACCCATGCGTGATCTGTGGCGGGGAATTCCGGAATTGCCCTCACACCACTCTTGACACCGAGGCGTTCATCAACAAGTTCAAGGCATGGACGAAGGTCGGCTAATGAAAGCCGAGATGATAGGCGGGCCGTACGACGGCATTCAGCTTCAGGTCAAGGATGACTTGCAATGGATCGTTCTCCAGGTCCATGTATCGCCAGCGATCCAGGTTGCGAATGCTGTCACGTTCACGTGCTTGGCTCGGTACGAGCTGATCATGAAGAACGATGTGATTGCCCACTTCCGATTCAGGAGCATCAGTGCACCATGAAACCCATCATCAGTATCCGGTGTGGATCGGGTAGACATTCCTGGTCGGCGATGGCCTCGCTGGACTACAAGTGCAATGGCAATGCCTATACGGGGAAGCTCACGGATCCGCCTGTGCCCTGTCAGTGCAACTGCCATTACCCCGGAGCTCGCAAGCCGGATGATGATGTAAAATAATCGTGTTGCTCTTTGCGGGAAGGCGCAACACGTAGGTCGGATCGGCTGCCACCGAAGATCGACCCGAAAGGCCCCTCGGATTTGCGGCTGAGGGGCCTTTTGCAAGCGTACAGAGCGATTTGCGCGCCCTGGGTGTTCATTGTGTGTCATCACTCGTACGCGTGTGTTATAGGCGCCCACAGACGCACACACTCTCTGCTGGCACGTGTATCGTTGAACGTGACGCGAAAGGATTTACATTGGATCAGGAACAAGCGATGACCATGCTGATGACTCAGCGGTTCGTCCTCATTGAAGCTCTATTCGAGATTGCCCTTGAGAGCACTGAAGCGGACATTGTCCGTCGTGCCATCGCAGGATTGCAGGCAACCGAAGCGGGAAGGCAATACCTGGTCGAACATCCCCTGGCGGTGTGACTTGGTACATTTGCGATACAGATGGAAGACGAAGCCGTACAAGCACCAGCGGGAAGCTGTCACACGAATCCTCGAACAGCGCGGTGTGGCTGCACTGTTCATGGAACCCCGGACGGGCAAGACGAAAAGCACGATAGATGCCTTGTCTGCAATGAACCAGATGGGCTGGATCGACCGCGTCATCATCGTAGCCCCGAACCGTATCCTTGGAACTTGGGTTCAGGAATTCCACTCGCACTGCCCCCGGATCTTTCACATTACGGTGTGGGACGCGAAGGCACGACAGGCCCCTCCCCCACCCGTGACTGGTACTCATCAACTCCACGTCATCCTGGTGAACTTCCAAGCTTTCTCGACCCCTGGTCGCAAAACGAAGAGCGGCCGAGAGTCCAAGGCGTCTGGTCGATGGAAGAATCGACAGGCTCTGTTGAAGTGGTGCAACCCGATTGATAAAGCCGCGTTCGTGATCGACGAGTCGCACGGTATCAAATCGCCATCGGGACGTGCGTCCAACATGATCGTGTCCATGGGCAAACAGTTTCCGTACCGGATCATCCTGACTGGTACACCGATCACGAAAGCGAAGCGAGTCTATGACCTCTGGATGCAATGGCAATTCCTCAAGCCTGAGAGGTTCGCGGAGTTCGAAACCATCGCCAAGTTCAAGGCGCACTATGGTCGCTGGATCGATATTGAAATCCCAGACAGGCGCAAGGGCGGGAAGGCCACCCGTAAGTTCCCGAAGTTCCTTGGAGTCAAGAATTTTGAGGAACTACAGCAACGAGTTCGCCGGGATGCCTTTATTGTCCGACGAGAAGACTGCTTCGACCTACCCCCTCGCGAAGACCTTGTACATTATGTTGAGCTCAAAGCGAGCCGACCCGTTTACGACCAAATGGCTAAAGAGATGGTCGCTCTCCTGCAGGACGGAGCGATTAGCGAGGCTTCTATCAAGCTCGTCCAACAGCTACGCCTTACACAGATTACCTCCGGGTTTGTTGTCACAGATGATGGCGAAACTCGACGGATTGGATTCGAGAAGGCTAACGCTCTCGAGGAAATCCTCACAGACCAGTTCGAGAAGGGCCAGAAGGTTGTTGTGGCCGCACGCTGGAAGGCCGATCTGGATATCATCGAAGAGATGGCAGCGAATCTTGGTTTCAAGGTCTGGTCTATTAGGGGCGGGGTCAAGCGAACTGATTCGGACGCGGCGATATTGGCTTTCCGAGCCGAGGAAGAACCCGCGGTCATGGTCGTCCAACCTGCGGCGGCGGGTTACGGGATCGACCTTTCCACTGCAGCTACGATGGTCTGGTATAGCCACACGCCGTCGTGGGTCGACTTCACCCAGTGCTGCGACAGAATCGCACTGTCACGTAATTCCACGACGTTCATCCACATCGTAGCAAGGCATTCTGCCGACGAGGTTCTCATGGATACGCTGGCCAACGATGGTGACATTGGCAAGGCAATCCTGAGGAACCCACGTGCACTCATCGAGGGTGTGGATCTAAACGTCGGCGCAGACTCACGATTCAGTGACATGATGAAGCATGCAACAAAACAAATGGGCAAACAGAAAGTGAGGCGATCATGAGGAACAGGAACAGAGATTCCGTTTGGTGGGTACTGGGGGCCCTGTTCTTCATCTACATGATGCTCGTTCTCTTCGGACGATGAGCCGTCACTCCCAGGACCCTAACCATGATTTGTTTTGGTTCGTCCTGGTAACCATCTTACTCGCAATCATTATGGTAATGGGAACGAAGTTATGATCATACTTGAAGGACCAGACGGGGGAGGCAAAACGACGTTAGCGAAGAAGCTGGCTGTCGACCTTGGCCTTCCTCTGCATAAACGGGCATCAGATTCAATCACCGGCCCGGTAGTCGACCTGTACGCGTGGACAGTCGATGACATTACGACATGGTGGAAGCAAGACCTGGCAATTTATGACAGGCATCCACTCACGTCCGAACACATCTACGGCCCAGTCGTTCGTGGCAACACGCGCCCGGGGTTCGAGATGGCGAATGAGAACATCGCCTACATGCGACGGTATCTCCGAAGGCACGCAACCATTATCGTGTGCCTGCCACCGTTCGGTGTGGTGCAAGAAAACGTTGCCTCCGAGATTGCCCAGATGCCCGGGGTGATTGAGAATATTGATCACATCTACGAGTGCTACAAGATGATGCTTCATCTTTGGCCGCTAGACTCCCGCATTGCACGATACGATTACACAGCGGACGAGAATGATGTGACGGCTTACCAAAGCATCCTCGCCGCGTGTCTTCACCACAAACACACATGGAGGGGAGTACAATATGACAAACGATAAACCCGACCGTTTAGCCATCATGCTGAACATGCAGTCGGAGCTCCAGGAGAAATCCTACGGGCAACGTATCGAGGAACTCGAGGGTACCGAACGTATCCAGATGTTCAAGGAGATGTACGTCGCACTGGTCGATGAACTCCACGAGGCACTGGGCGAGATGGGCTGGAAGGCCTGGGCTACTTCAAAACATTTCAACGAGCCGGCTGTCCAGGGCGAACTGATCGATGCCTGGCATTTCTTCATGAACCTGCTGATCCTGTCCGGCCTCGATCCGGAGGTCATGTTCGAGAAGTACATGGCGAAGCACAGGAAGAACCAGCAACGACAGGAAGCCGGCTATGACGGTGTGTCCACGAAGTGCCGTGGCTGCGGCCGTGCACTCGACGACGACGCAGTAGAATGCCATGAGTCCAGGTCGGTAAAGTATCCCGGGACGCATTGCTGCCACAAAAACCCTCTAGATATA
>Ga0307411_10000217_pt1 | contig 18568 bp, 12 predicted proteins | sample DK1Ometagenome_2_FD_203712 | JGI IMG/M metagenome (GOLD analysis project Ga0307411, IMG submission 203712) | Maize rhizosphere microbial communities from greenhouse at UC Davis, California, United States - DK15-O-1 | ecosystem: Host-associated > Plants > Roots > Rhizosphere > Soil | place: USA...
GTCGCGACCGCCCTCGCCCAGCACCCCGAGGTCAACGCGCACTGGCTCGGCGACAAGATCCGCTACTTCAATCGCGTCCACCTCGGGATGGCGGTGGCGACCGATGACGGGCTGATCGTGCCGGTGATCTTCGACGCCCACGCCAAGCGGATGAGCGACATCTCGCGCGAGGCCAAGGAGCTCGCCAAGCGGGCTCGCGAGCGGAAGCTCAAGCCCGAGGAGTACACGGGGTCTACCTTCTCCGTCTCCAACCTCGGCATGTTCGGCATCGACCAGTTCACGGCGATCATCAACCCGCCCGAGTCGGCGATCCTCGCCATCGGCGCGTCGGAGGACAGGCTCGTCGTGGAGAACGGGGAGCCCGTGGTGCGGAAGCGGATGCGCGTGACGATGAGCTGCGACCACCGCGTGATCGACGGCGCGGTCGGCGCCAAATTCCTGCAGACGCTGCGGCGGCTGATCGAGAATCCGCTGATGCTGGTTTACTGAACGGCGAACGGCGTGCGACGTGAGAGGGCAGCGGCCCGTCTCGCGCCTCCCGCTCCCGCGGACGCCGTACCTCCCACACAACGCACGGACCCGTAATGGCTTCCTTTGACGTGATCTTCCTCGGCGGCGGCCCCGCCGGCTACGTGGGCGCCATTCGCTGCGCCCAGCTCGGCCTCTCGACGGCCGTCGTCGAGCGCGAGGCGCTGGGCGGCACCTGCGTGATCTGGGGCTGCATCCCGGCCAAGGCGCTGCTCGAGAGCGCCGCCCTCGCTTCAAAGCTCAAGAACGCCGCGGAGCACGGCATCACGCTCGGCGAGGTGAAGCTCGACTTCGCGCCGGCGATGAAGCGGTCGCGCGCCGTCAGCCAGCAGAACTCGAAGGGAGTCGAGTTCCTCTTCAAGAAGAACAAGGTCACCTGGATCAAGGGGGAGGCTCGGCTCGGCAAGGGAAAGAGCGTCGTCGTGAAGGGGGGCGACGGAAAGGAGGAGACGCACGAGGCGAAGCGCGCCGTCGTGCTCTCGACCGGCTCGCGAGTGAAGGGGCTGCCGCAGGTCGGGCTGGAGCTCAACAAGACGACCGTCCTCTCGTCCGACGACGTCCTCGTCCTCGACCGCGCGCCGAAGTCGATGGCGGTCGTCGGCGCCGGCGCGGTCGGCTGCGAGTTCGCCGACGTCTTCGCCGCCTACGGCACCCAGATCACGCTCATCGACGTCATGCCGCAGATCCTGCCGCTGGAGGACGCCGACGTCTCGGCCGAGCTGGCGAAGGCGTTCAAGAAGCGGAAGATGGACGTCCTCACCGGCGCCAAGATCTCGAACGTCAAGGTCGGCAAGGACTCGGTGAAGATGACGGTCGAGGCGAACGGCGCGAAGAAGGAGCTCGACGTCGAGCGCGTCCTCGTCGCCGCCGGCCGCGCCCCGAACAGCGACGGCGCCGGGATCAAGGAGGCCGGCGTCCAGCTCACCGAGCGCGGGTTCATCAAGATCAACGAGCGCTTCGAGACGAGCGTCCCCGGCGTCTACGCGATCGGCGACGTCGCCGGCAACCAGATGCTCGCCCACAAGGGCTCGCGCGAGGGGCACGTGCTCGCCGAGCAACTCGCCGGCCAGCACACGCACCCGGTGAACTACAAGAACATCCCGAGCTGCACCTACTGCCATCCCGAGGTCGCCTCGGTCGGGCTCACCGAGGCACAGTGCAAGGAGCAGAAGCTCGAGTACAAAGTCGGCAAGTTCCCCTTCTCCGCCAACGGGCGCGCGCGCACGGCGGGCGAGACGGAGGGCTTCGTGAAGATCATCCGCGACGCGAAGTACGGCGAGATCCTCGGCGCCCACATCATCGGCGCGCACGCCACGGAGATCATCCACGAGCTGGTCGTCGCCCGCGAGAACGAGTTCACGGTGGAGGAAGTGGACCTCGCCGTCCACGCCCACCCGACGCTCTCCGAGGCGATCGCCGAGGCGTCGCTCGACTCGATGGGCAAGATGATTCACGCGTAGGGCGGAAGGGCGAAGGAGGAAAGTCTGATCGCGAACAGTCTTTCCGCTTTCGCCGTTTCCAAGTGAAGGATGATGCCTGCTGAGCTGTGGACAGTCCCGTTAGGGCGGATGGGGTACGCCGAGGCCCTCGACCTGCAGCGCCGCGTCGCGCGCGCGAGGATCTCGGGCGCGGTGCCGGAGGACGTGCTGCTGCTCGTCGAGCATCCGCCGGTCGTCACGCTCGGCCGCTCGACCAAGGCGCAGCACCTCACCTCCTCCCCCGCCCTGCTCGCGGCGCGCGGGGTCGAGCTGCACGAGGTGGAGCGCGGCGGGGACGTCACTTTCCACGGCCCCGGCCAGCTCGTCGGCTATCCAATCGTGGACCTGAAGCGCCACCGGCGCGACTTGCACTGGTACCTGCGGCAGGTGGAGGAGGGGCTGATCGTCGCCCTCGCCGAGCTGGGGGTCACGGCCGGCCGCAACACCGGCTACACGGGGGTCTGGACGGGCGAAGCGGCGGCGACGGGGGTGGGGGCGTTCCTCCCGCGCCGAAAGATCGCGTCGATCGGCGTACACGCGCGCGACTGGGTGACGTGGCACGGCTTCGCGCTCAACGTCACCACCGACCTCTCCTACTTCGACCTCATCGTGCCGTGCGGGATCGCCGGCGTCGAGATGACCTCGATCGCGCGCGAGCACGCGGAGTCGCACGGGGGGGCAGCGGTGCGCATGGAGGAGGTCGAGCGCGTGGTGAGTGACGCCTTCGGTCGCGTCTTCGCGCTCGAGCCGGCACCGCTGTCGCTCGACGGGCTCGCCCTCGGGGAGCAGGCGGCCGGCGCCCGGTGAGGCGCGCCGCGCCGTTTCCGTCCCGCTCGCGGTGATCGGCTTGCCCGCGGCGGCGCGCGAACGCCGGTATCCTGATTTCGGGGGGCCCCCAATGGTAGTGGGGACGCGGACGTGGAGGGCGGAGCGATGAGCGAGCGGCGAGACGCCGCGGACGCGGACGGGGGGACCACCGGCGGCGCGGGAGCGATCGACGTCCGCCCCGCTGCCGGCGGGCGCATTCCGCCCGGGCAGAGCCGCACGCGGAAGTGGCCGGTGCTGCACTACGGCTCGGTGCCCGAGGTGGACCTCGCCACCTGGCGCTTCGAGGTGCGCGGCCTCGTCGAGCACCCGATGCTCATCGACTACGAGGAGCTGGCCGCGCTCCCCCGCGGCGAGACGCTGTGCGACATCCACTGCGTCACGCGATGGAGCCGGCTCGACAACCGCTTCGAGGGGGTCCCCGTGCGTCGCATCCTCGAGCGCTGCCGGCCGCGCCCCGAGGCCACCCACGTCCTCGTCCACGCGCTCCCCGACTACACGACCAACCTCGCCCTGGCCGACCTCGATCGCCCGGAGAACCTCCTCGCCTGGAAGCACGACGGCGAGCCGCTCACCCCCGAGCACGGTTGGCCCCTTCGTCTCGTCGTCCCCCACCTCTACTTCTGGAAGAGCGCGAAGTGGGTGACCGGCTTCGAGTTCATGCGCGGCGACGCGCCCGGCTTCTGGGAGCAGAACGGCTACCACATGCGCGGCGACCCGTGGGAGGAGGAGCGGTACGGCGGGCAGTCGATCGAGCAGTGGATGATCAACCGATTCCGGAATCGCTCGAGGCGCTAGGATAGCGAGAGGTAGCAGGAATCAGGAATCAGCAAGCACACTTCCTGATTCCTGATTCCTGCTACCTCTCGCCGGCCCACGGATAATGACGTCCTCCTGACGCGCCCGTATATTTCCCGGCATGTCCGACGTCGAGCCCCGCCTCTACCCGCCGCGCCCGCGCGGCGCCGACGACGTGCGGCCGACGCGGGACCTCTCCGCCGAGCTCAACCCGGCGCAGGCCGCGGCCGCGACGCACGGCGACGGACCCCTCCTCGTCATCGCCGGCGCCGGCACGGGAAAGACGCGCACCCTCGTCTACCGCGTCGCCCACCTCATCGAGCGCGGGGTGCGCGCCGAGCGCATCCTCCTCCTGACCTTCACCCGCCGCGCCGCCCAGGAGATGCTGGGGCGTGTCGAGCGCCTCGTCGGCCCGAGCGGGAAGCAGGTGCACGGCGGCACCTTCCACGCGACCGCGCACCGGCTCCTCCGGCGATTCGGCAGCGCCGCCGGCCTCCCCGCCGACTTCACGATCATGGACCAGGGGGACGCCGAGGACCTCATGCAGCTCTCGCGCGCCCAGCTCGGCTACGCCGACAAGGGCAAGGGGAAGCGCTTCCCGAAGAAGGAGACGCTGCACTACGTCTACTCGCGCCACGTCAACACCGAGGTCCCCGTCGCCGAGATCGTGCGCGAGGAGTACCCGGCGTTCGAGGAGTACGTGGACGACTTCCGCCGCGTGTTCGCCGACTACACGGAGCGCAAGGCGGCGCGCAATCTCGTGGACTACGACGACCTCCTGCTCTTCTGGGCGACGCTGCTCGGCGAGTCGTCGGCGCTCGGGGCGCGCATCGCGGGACTCTACGACCACGTGCTGGTGGACGAGTACCAGGACACCAACGTCCTCCAGGCGCGGATCCTCCGCGGGATGTGCCGAGCGCACCGCAACATCACCGTCGTCGGCGACGACGCGCAGAGCATCTACTCCTTCCGCGGAGCCAGCTTCCGCAACATCCTCGACTTCCCCGGGCAGTTCCCCGGCACGCGCGTCGTCACGCTCGAGCAGAACTACCGCTCCACCCAGCCGGTGCTCGACGCGACCAACGCCCTCATCGCCAAGGCCCCGGAGCGATTCACCAAGAACCTCTGGACCGAGCGCGCGGGCGGCGAGGCGCCGTGGCTCGTCGCGGCGCGCGACGAGCAGCAGCAGACGGCGTTCGTCGTGGACCGCATCCTCGAGCTGCACGAGAGCGAGGGGATCCCGCTGCGCGAGATGGCGGTGCTCTTCCGCGCCGGCTACATGTCCGCCGACCTCGAGATCGAGCTCACCAACCGCAAGATCCCGTTCGAGAAGTGGGGCGGGCTCAAGTTCCTCGAGGCGGCGCACGTCAAGGACGTCCTCGCCTTTCTCCGCATCCTCGAGAACCCGCGCGACGAGGTGAGCTGGTACCGCGCGCTCCTCCTCCTCCCGGGCGTCGGCGACGTCACCGCCCGCGCCGCGATCGCCACCCTCGCCGCCGACGCCTGGGACCCCGACGCCTTCTCGCGTTTCACGCCGCCGGCGCGCGCCCGCGACGCCCACGCGCGGCTGTGCGCCGCCCTGCGCGAGCTGCGGCGACGCAAGGTGGACGATCCCCTCCCCGGCGACGGCGGTGCGGGCGCCGCGTCGCCGGAGGGGGGCTCGGTGAGCGTCGAGATCGCCCGCATCCGGGCCTTCTACGACGCGATCCTGCGCGAGCGATACGACCGTCCCGAGCCGCGCCTGGCCGACCTCGATCAGCTCCAGACGATCGCCGCCGGCTACCCGAGCCGCGCCGCCTTCCTCTCCGCGCTCGCCCTCGAGCCACCGTCGGCGACCCAGGACCTCGCCGGGGGCGCGCCGTCCGGCGACGACGACGCGCTCGTCCTCTCCACCGCGCACTCCGCGAAGGGCAAGGAGTGGGACGCCGTCTTTCTCATCTGGGCCGTGGACGGCTGGTTCCCGTCGGGGCGCGCCCTCGACGACGACGAGGAGATCGAGGAGGAGCGGCGGCTGATGTACGTCGCCCTGACGCGCGCCCGCGACCACCTGGCGGTCGTCTACCCGCTCAACAGCTACGGCTCGCGCCGCGGCGCCGACTACTCGATCGATCAGCTCTCGCGCTTCCTCGACCGCGAGGTGCGGGCGAAGATGCAGCGCGTCACGCTCGCCGAGGCGGTGCCTCCCGTCCCGCCCCCTCCGCCGATGGCGCCGGCGCTCGACCTGCGGGCGCTGCTCAGGGGGCGGTTCGGCGGCTGACGTACGCGGCGGCGGCGCGTGTCCTACGTCGCGCGACGTATGGGCAGGTGACGAGCTGTGGCGAAAGATCCAGGCAATCCTCGCCCGGAGATCGACATGCTCACGCCTCGCCGACGTCTCCTCGCACCACTTACCCTCGCCGCAATCGCCCTCTCGACACCGGTCGGCGCTCAACACGCCAGGCCATCGCACGCGTTCCCGGCCGCCCCGCGGCCGGGACGCTCCCAGTTGCCCGCAGTCGCAGGATCCGCGGCGTGTCCGGACAGTGCGGCGCCTCGTGGGCCCACACTGCCGGTGATGATCTTTCGGTCGAGCGCCGTCGCACTCGCGTCCGGCGGGGCCGGCTCGCTCGTGGGGATGGTGGTCGACCACCAGCGGTGCAAGCACCACGCGGCCCGTGACCCGGGGTGGAGGGCAGGGTCCTTGTTCGGCCCCTGTTTCTTCGAGACAGGCGTGGGGACGGCGGTCGGCTTCGTCGGCGGCTCGCTGACCGGCGCGGCGGTGGTGGCAAGCCGCGACGCCCGACGGCGAGGGTGTCCGGCACGGGAAGCGCGGCTGCGGGCGATCGTCGGCGCCACGCTCGGTGCCCTCCCGGGAGCCATCGCCGCAGCCACCATTGGCGGCGACGACGACATCCCCCCCGGCCGCAGCGCGGTGATCTTCAGTGCCCCGCTGGTCTCCGGCGCCGGCGCGGCGTATCTCGCCTCGCGCTGTGCGCGGCGCCCGCCGACCGTGCCTCGCTCACCATGAGCGGCGTTCGATGCGTGCCGGAAATGGCCGTCATCACTCGGCAGGGGGCGGTTCGGCGGCTGAGCTGGGCCGGCGGCGGGCGGCCGGCGCTGCCTAACGTGCGCCGCCCGCGTCCGGGCCGACCCGGGTGATCCGCCCCGCCTCCGGCGCCACGATCCGCCCGCCGAGCGCGCCCGAGAGGTGCCGCTGGAGGAGGTCGGCGGCGCGCGGCGCCCGCCCGCTCTCCGCGCAGGCGTTCTTCGCCTCGGGCACCACGTAGCCGTCGCCGCCCAGGCACGCGGGGTAGATCGCGAACGCGACCCGCACGGTGTCGCCGGCGAGCAGCGGGCGGGCGTCAGTCGCCCGCGCGAGTTCGCCGAGGACGCGCGAGCCGCTCGGCCTCCGGGGGTCATACTGGAAGCGCACCCCTGAGACCTGCAGGAAGCCGCCGTGCCCGTATGACACGTCGGAGACGCTGTGCTCGAGCAGCGCGCGCAGCCGCGCTCCGGTGAGCGGGAACGTGACGACCCGCGTCTCGTCGGCGAAGAGGAAGATGGACTCGAGCTGGTAGTTCGTGATCGGGCCGGGGCCGAGCCAGTCGTCCAGCCGCAGCGTGCCGGAGTTGATGAGCGCGACGTCAGCGCCCGTCCCGCCGCGCATCGCGTCCACCACGAGGTCGCCGAGCGCCGTCTCGCGCCGCCGCGAGACGGCGTCACGGCCGTCTATCGGCTCCGGCGCCACTCCCACCACCTGCTCCGGTCCGAGTCGGCGAAGAAGGCTGTCGCGCCAGCGCGCCGCGACCGCCGCCGTCGCCGCGTCGAAGGGCGTCGGCCGGCGGACGTCGAGAACCGTCGCCTCCTCGCGCCACCCGCCGCCGGCGGGGTCCCGCCACGCGGCGACGAGCTGCGCCGAGCGCGAGTTCGCGTCCGCCTTCGCGACGAGCCGGCCGGCGACGCGCACGACGTGGCGCTCGTGCTCGTGGCCGCCGAGGATCAGCTGGAGCTCCGGCTCGCGCTCGAGCAGCGCGCTGTCGGCGTCCAGGTTCTGGTGGGTGAGCCCGACGATCAGCTGCGCGCCCGCGGCGCGCAGGGCGAGGATCGCGGCGTGCGCCGCCGAGTCCGGGTCGGCGCAGCGCACGTACCGCCGGTAGTCCCCCGGGAGTGTGAGGCCGAACAGTCCGACGCGCACGCCGCTGGTCGTGACCGTGTCCCACGCCGGCACGCCGGGGAAGGGCGAACCGTCGGCCTGCGTACAGTTGGCGGAGACCCACCGGAAGCGCGACGCCGCCACGCGAGCGACGAGGGTGTCGCGATCGAGCTCGAACTCGTGGTTGCCGAACGTCGCGTAGTCGAGCCGCGCCGCGTTGAAGCCGTCCACCATCTGCCGCCCCGCGTACCACTTGCTGAGCAAGCTCGGGGAGAGCACGTCGCCCGCCAGCAGGAAGAGCACGCGCCCTCCCCCACCGTCCCGCTCCAGCGAGTCGCGCAGCGCCGCGACGCGGGCGAGTCCCCCGGTCCCGTCGCGCAGGGTGTCGAGGACGTAGACGTCGTTGACGAGGAGCAGGCGGACCACGCCGGCTGCCGCCGCCGCCGCCGGCGTCGCGCGCCGTGCCGCGCCGGCGGACGGCGCGGGACGGACGCAACCGGAAAGCGCGGCGAGCAGCGACAGCGCGGCGGCGAGCGCGGCAAGGCGGGGAGCGGTCATGTCGTCGGGGTCGAGGACGGATCGAATGATGGTGCGGCCGACGGTACCCCGGCGGCCGCCCCGCCCAGCCAATCGCGCAACGCGCCGAAGGGATCCTTGGGCCGCGACCTGGCGAGCCCCACGACGCGGACAATCGCCCGCCGCAGGTCCCCGCCCTCGCGCTCGTACACGCCGTCGAAGAGCTGGAGGTCGGTGAGGTAGATGCGGCGGGCGAGGAGCGCGGCGTTGTCGAGCCGCACCCGCTCCGCCCAGCGCGGGACGAGCGGGCCGTGCAGAGCCGGCGCGACCGAGTCCACGAGCCTGCCCCGCGCGCCGGCGTAGATCGCCTCGCGCGCGCGCAGCCGCGCCGCCGGGTCGTCCGGGTGGGCCGCGAACGCGGAGTCCAGTGCCTCGTAGACGCGCGTCCAGAAGGCGCCGAGCAACCGCTCGTCGCGCCAGCGCGCGTCCACCTCCGCGGCCGCCCGCGCGTCGCCGCGGCTGCGGAAGAGCCACGCCGCCCCGCGCGCGCCGACGAAGTTGGCGAACGACTCGTTGAACACCGCCTGTCCGGGCGCGTAGAAGCTGTTGTGCGTCAGCTCGTGGATGACCGTGTTGGCGAGGTCGAGCGAGTCCTCGCGCAGCGTCGTCGAGAGGAGCGGGTCGTTGAACCAGCCCAGCGTGCTGAACGCCGACGCGGGGCGCAGGTAGACGTCGAAGCCGTCGCGCCGGAGGTCGCCGGCGGCGCGCCGCGCCGCGTCGTAGTCGAAGAAGCCCTTGTAGGGCACCCGGCCGACGACGGGGAACCACCACGTGTAGCGAGCCAGCCGGTCGCGGTACGCCGCCGAGAGGACGAGGACGAGGGTGTCCTGCTCGAGCCGCGAGAAGGTCGTGAAGCTCTCCTCGGCGCGGAGGCCCACCGAGTCGGCGGCGAACGCCCGCGCCTCGAGGACGAGCCGCAGCTTGCCGCGCGTGCGAGCGTCCGTCGCCGGATCGGCGACCAGCTCGGCGATCGGGCGCCGCGCGCGCAGGATCTTTCCCTCCTCCCACGCCGCGCGGACGAGGTAGCGGCCGGTGGGCGTGAGGGCGAGGCCGAGCGCGACGAGGAGGACGAGCGCGCCGCCGGCCCACCCGGCGATGCGCGCCGCACGCCGCCCCCGCCGCGGGCGGCTGCGCTGCCCGTCCGCCGCCGCGGCAACGTCCCCCGTCACCGGAACGAGGTCCGGCGCGACCTCCCGGACGTCAGCCGCTCGACGCATGTAACACGTTGGGGAGTTTTAACTTGCGAATCTGCATGGCGAACCGGCGCGCTTTACGAGTGTGACGCGGGTCGCTACCTTTCGGGTCCATGTCCTTCGTCCATCTGCACTGCCATTCCGAGTATTCCCTGCTCGACGGCGCCAACCGGATCGACGCGCTGATCAGGCGCGCGCAGGAACTCGAGCAGCCCGCGCTGGCGATTACCGACCACGGTAACATGCACGCCGCGTGGGAGTTTCAGGAGAAGGCCCGCAAGGCCAAGATCAAGCCGATCCTCGGCATGGAGGCGTACGTCGCTCCGGGGGACCGGCGGACGAAGGCACGGTCCGCGCCCGGCGTCAAGCCGTACTATCACCTCGTCCTCCTGGCGCGCGACGCCGTCGGCTACCGAAACCTCGTCAAGCTCTCCTCGCTCTCCTACATGGAGGGCTTCTACGTGAAGCCCCGCGTGGACCGCGAGCTGCTCGCGAAGTACAGCGAAGGGATCGTCGTCAGCTCGGCGTGCCTCGCCGGCGAGGTCGCGACCCACCTCATGGAGGGGCGCTACGACGAGGCGAAGGCCGCCGCCGCGTGGTACGCCGACGTCTTCCGCGACCGCTACTTCCTCGAGGTGCAGGGGCACGACTCCGACGGGCAGCACCGGCTCAACGAGCTGATCTTCCAGCTCGCCGCCGACGTGAACGTGCCCGTCGTCGCCACGAACGACGCGCACTTCCTGCGCGAGAGCGACCACGACGCGCACGACGTGCTCCTCTGCATCGGGCTCGGGAAGGACCGCAACGACCGCGACCGGATGCAGTACGACCGGGGCCTCTACTTCAAGCACGCCGGGGAGATGCGTGAGCGCTTCCCGGACCGCCCCGACGTCCTCGAGAACACGCTCCGCGTCGCCGACGAGGTGGACGTCGCCTTCTCGAAGAAGTACCACGTGCCGTCGTTCCCGCTCCCGGCCGACGTGTCGAGTGAGAACGAGCTGCTGACCAAGCTCGCGCGCGAGGGGGCCGTGGCCCGCTATGCCAGCACCGAGCGTCAGCGAAGTGGCGAGGATCCGCTCGCCCCCGAGGTCCGGCAGCGGCTCGACTACGAGCTGTCGGTGATCACGACGACGGGCTACGCCGGCTACTTCCTCATCGTCGCTGACTTCATCAAGGCGGCGCGCGACCGCGGCATTCCGGTGGGCCCGGGGCGTGGGTCGGCCGCCGGCTCGCTCGTCGCCTACGCGCTCGGCATCACGAACGTCTGCCCGCTCAAGTTCGACCTCCTCTTCGAGCGCTTCCTGAACCCGGAACGCGTCTCGATGCCCGACGTGGACGTGGACTTCTGCTTCGAGCGGCGGGGCGAGGTGATCGACTACGTGCGGCAGAAGTACGGCCGCGAGTCGGTGTGCCAGATCGTGACCTTCGGGACGATGAAGTCGCGCGCCGCGGTGAAGGACGTCGGGCGCACGCTCGGCTTCACCCCGCAGGAGACCGACGCGCTGGCCAAGCTGATCCCGAACGCCCCCAACCACTCGCTGACGGTGAAGGAGGCGATCGAGCAGATCCCCGACGTCGCCAAGCTGTACGAGGGGGACGAGCGCTACCGCCAGCTTCTCGACTACGCGAGCGCGCTCGAGGGGCTGTCGCGCCACACGGGGGTGCACGCGGCGGGCGTCGTCATCGCGCCGGGCCCGGTGGACGACTACGTCCCGGTCTGCACCCAGAGCTCCAAGGGCGCCGGCTCGGGGGACGACGAGAGCGTGGTCGTCAGCCAGTACGACATGAACTGCCTCGAGAAGGCGGGCATGCTCAAGATGGACTTCCTCGGGCTGACGACGCTCACCGTCATCGACGACGCCCTCAAGTCCGTCCAGTCGCGCCTCGGCACGGCCCTCGCCCTCGACGACCTCCCGCTCGACGACCCCGAGACCTACCGCATGCTGCGCTCGGGGCGCACGGCCGGCGTCTTCCAGTTCGAGTCGCCGCTCGCCACCGACGTGCTGCGGCAGATGCGGTGCGACCGCTTCGACGACCTCGTGGCGTCGAACGCCCTGCTCCGCCCCGGCCCGCTCGACAGCGGGATGCACCTCGTCTACATCCGCCGCAAGCGGGGCGAGGAGCCGGTGCGCTACGCCCTCCCCGAGCTGGAGGCGATCCTCAGCGAGACGCAGGGGGTCATCACCTACCAGGAGCAGGTGATGCGCATCGCCCAGACGCTGGCCGGCATCTCGCTCGCCGAGGCCGACGTCCTGCGCAAGGCCGTGGGGAAGAAGGACGCGGAGCTCATCCGCCAGGAGCTCGGGAAGTTCATCGAGAAGTCGGTCGCCCGCGGCTACGACAAGGGCGTCATCGGCGACCTCGCGGGGCAGATCGAGACGTTCGGCCGCTACGGCTTCAACAAGTCGCACTCGGTCGCCTACTCGATCATCTCGTACCACACCGCGTACCTCAAGGCGCACTACCCGGCCGACTTCATGGCGGCGCTGCTGTCGAGCTCCATCGGCGACACGGACAGCGTCGTGAAGTACATCAACGAGGCGCGCGAGCTGGGGATCGAGATCCTCCCGCCCGACGTGAACGAGAGCGGCTACAAGTTCACCGTCGTCGGCGAGAAGAAGGTGCGCTTCGGGCTCGGCGCCGTGCGCAACGTCGGGAAGGGGGCGATCGACTCGATCTTGGCCGCGCGAGGCGCGGCCAATCCTGAGGCGCCAAGCGCCGACGGACCAACCGCCGGTCCGAAGAAGCCGTTCGCCGACTTCTTCGACCTCTGCGAGCGGGTGGACCTCCGGCTGTGCAACAAGCGCGTCTTCGAGGCGCTCATCGCCTCCGGCGCTCTCGACACGCTCGGCGGGCACCGCGCGCAGTTCGCCGCGGCGCTCGACACGGCGATCTCCGAGGCGTCGCTCAAGCAGCAGGAGGCGGCGATCGGCCAGGGCTCGCTGTTCGGCGGCCCCTCGTCGCCGGCCGGCGGCGCGGCGGCGTCCGCCCACAAGCCGACGCTGCCCAACGTCGCACCCCTCGCCGAGGCCGAGCGGCTGACGCGGGAGAAGGAGATCCTCGGCTTCTACATCTCGGGGCACCCGCTCGAGCCGTTCCGCACCGAGTGCGAGCTGTTCGCCACCCACACGGTGGCGCAGCTCGGCGCCTGGACCCCGGAGCCGATGACGCTCGGCGTCGTGCCGACCGCCATCAAGCGCCAGATGTCGAAGCGATCGGGGGCGGAGTTCGCGAGGTTGACAGTCGAGGATTTTTCGGGATCTTCCGAAGTGCTCGTCTTCCCCGAGGCGTGGTCGGTGCTGTCCGACCGGATCAAGACCGACGTCCCGGTGCTCCTCAAGGGCGGCTACTCCAAGCGCGACCAGGGCGCCGACAACCCGACGTTCATCGTCGAGAAGGTGACGCCGTTCGCCGAGGTGCGGACGAACGGGCAGGTCGCGGTCGCGCTGCAGCTCGAGGCGGGGGCCCCCCTCCCGCCGGCGGTGATGAGCGACGTGCGCGCCGTCGCCGACGCGCATCCGGGCACGGCGCCCGTGGAGCTGCGGTGGAGCGACGCCGGTGGCGCGACGACTGCCCGCCTGCGCTCGCGCACGCTCACCATGGCGGCCAACGGCGCCGCCCTCACCGAGCTGCGGGCGTTGCTGGGGAACGAGCGGGTGAAGCTGGTGAAAGGGTGAGCGGAGCGCGGGGCGCTGGGCGCGGCATTCGCAGCGACCACGCCCCGCGGCCCGCGTCCCGCGCACCGGTCGCGCGGATCGCAGCCTGACCACACGAGGAGACACGCAATGGCTGCCGCGGCAACCATGGAGTTCGAGAAGCCGATCGTCGAGCTCGAGAAGCAGATCGACGAGCTGAAGCGGCTGGCCGGGGACCGCCAGCTGAGCGTCAGCGACGAGATCGCCCCTCTGGAGCGGAAGCTCGGCGAGCTGCGGGCCGAGATCTACCGCAACCTGACCCCCCTCCAGCGGGTGCAGGTAGCACGGAACCCCCGGCGGCCGTTCACCTCCGACTACCTGCAGCTCGCCTTCACCGATTTCGTCGAGCTGCACGGCGACCGACTCTACCGCGAGGACGCGGCGATCGTAGCCGGCTGGGCGCGGCTCGACGGCGAGACGGTGATGGTGATCGGCCACCAGCGGGGCCGCGACACGAAGGAGAGCCTCAAGCGCAACTTCGGCATGCCCCACCCCGAGGGCTACCGCAAGGCGCTGCGGCTCATGAAGCTGGCCGAGAAGTTCCAGGTCCCCGTGATCACGCTCATCGACACGCCGGGCGCCTACCCGGGGCTCGGCGCCGAGGAGCGGGGCCAGAGCGAGGCGATCGCGCGCAACCTGCTCGAGATGAGCAGCCTCGAGGTGCCGATCGTCGCCACGATCATCGGCGAGGGCGGTTCCGGGGGCGCCCTCGCGCTCGGCGTCGCTGACCGCGTGCTGATGCTCGAGAACGCGGTCTACTCGGTGATCACGATCGAGGGGTGCGCGGCGATCCTCTGGAAGGACGGCAAGAGCCCCGAGATGCGCGAGCGCGCCGCCACTGCCCTCCGCATCACTGCCCCCGACCTCTACGAGCTGCGGGTGATCGACGAGATCGTCCCCGAGCCCCCGGGCGGCGCCCACGCCGACCACGCCGCGACTGCCGCCGCGCTTCAGGGCGCCCTCGTCCGCCAGCTCGAGGAGCTCCGCCACCTCAAGCCGGACAAGCTCGTCCGCCGCCGACGCGAGAAGTTCCTGCGGATGGGAGCGTTCACGGAGACTCCGTAGCGCGGCAAGCCCGTGCGCGCCGGGCGGTTACTAGTTACTAGTTACTAGTTACTGGTGACTGGTAGCCCCCTCGAGACTCCTCGCGTGCCCGGGCCGCTACTAGTAACCAGTGACAAGGAACCAGTAACCGCCCGCCAGGACGCGGTCCGGCTTTCGCACACCCCCCCGGCCTTGCCCGCACTCATAGAAGTCGCCTTTCGCGGCAACCGCAACGAGTTCTTTCTCTGGGAAGGCGACGAGCCGCCGCCGCTGCGCGCCGCGGTGATCGTGGACGCCGACCGCGGGGAGGACCTCGGGCACGTGCACGCGCTCGGCGAGCTCGCGGCGCGGCGGAACGCGGGATCGCCCCACGGGCTCGGCCCCGACACCCTCCCCGAGAAGCGTGCCCTGCGCCTCGCCACGCCGGAGGACGTCCGCCGCGCCGAGGAGCTCGTCGAGCAGCACGAGGGGGCCCGTCGGCGGGCGATGGAGCGCGTGAAGGCCAACGGCCTCGTGATGAAGCTCTCCGACGCCGAGTGGCAGTGGGACCGGAAGAAGCTGACCTTCTACTTCACGGCCGAGAAGCGCGTGGACTTCCGGAACCTCGTGCGCGACCTCGCGTCCATGTTCCGCACGCGGATCGAGCTGAAGCAGATCGGCGTGCGCGACGAGGCGAAGCGCCTGGACGGCATCGGGCGGTGCGGGCGGCGCTATTGCTCCGCGTCGTGGCTCCCCGAGCTGCGCCCTGTCAACCTCGGCGTCGCCAAGGACCAGCGGCTGTCGCTCAACCCGTCGCAGATCTCCGGCGCCTGCGGGCGGTTGATGTGCTGTCTGCGCTACGAGCACGAATTCTACGTCCAGAGTCGCAAGCGATTCCCGAAGGAGGGCAAGATCCTCGTCACCTCGCTGGGCGAGGAGAAGGTCGTCGCCAACGACATCTTCAACGACCGTGTGACGCTGCGGCGCCCGGACGGCGACGCGCGCGTCGTCGCCCTGGCCGACCTCAAGCGCGAGCTCGCCGCGAAGGCGCCGGACGGCGCGGGGACGGTGGCGGATGGCGACCCGGCGTCGCCGGCCGAGGCGGCGCCCGGTGCCGCAGACGACCCGCAGCACGGCGAGGGGGTCGCGACAGACGACGAGAGCGGCGCCCACCGCCCCCGTGCCGGCCGCAACCCGCGCGGCGGCCAGCCGCGGCCGCGACCGGCGCCGGGCAGCACCCCGCACCCCGACGGTGTCACCGCGGCCTCCGCCACGCCGTCGGGCGCACCGGCGGCCGGCGGCTGGCTGCGCAGCCGCTCCCCCTTGCCGCAGCTCCGCCCGGTCGCGCCGCCACCGGCCGCCGGCGAGCCCGCGGCGGGAGGCGTCGCGTCGCCCGGGCAGACGGCGGACGTCGTCCCCGGCGACGGCGCCGCCGCGTCGACCCACCACGTCGAGCCGCTGACCAGCGCCGACGCGCCGGCGGCGGCGACGGGCGAGGAACCGGAAGAGCGACGCGCCCGGCGGCGGCGAGGACGACGCGGCGGGCGACGCGGGCGCGGAGCGGGCGCGCCGGGCGGCGGCAGCGGGGGGGACGACGCGGGCGGGGCGGCGGGCCCCGGCGAGGGCGGCGGCGACGAGTCCGGCCGGGAGGAGGAGTAGCCGGTTGCCGAGATTCTACCTCACGACGGCGATCGACTACGCCAACGGCGACCCCCACCTCGGGCACGCTTTCGAGAAGATCGGCGCCGACGCCATCGCCCGCTACCACCGCCAGCGCGGCGACGACGTGCACTTCCTGATCGGGATGGACGAACACGGACAGAAGGTGGCGCAGAGCGCCGACGAACGCGGCGTCACCCCGCAGCAGCTCGCCGACTCCGTCGCCGAGGTGTTCCTCGCCATGTGGCGACGCCTCGCGATCTCCAACGACCAGTTCGTGCGCACGACGTCCGACGCTCACGAGGCCGGCGTGCGGGCGCTCATCGAGCGCATCTTCGCGCGCAACCCGGACGACTTTTACGAGCGCTCGTACGAGGGCTGGTACTGCGTCGGCTGCGAGGCGTTCAAGCAGGAGGCCGAGGTGGTGGACGGCAAGTGCGTCCTCCATCCCACCCGCACGCTCGAGTGGGTGAAGGAGCGGAACTGGTTCTTCCGCCTCAGCCGCTACCAGGACTTCCTCCGGCGGCACATCGAGACCCACCGCGCCTTCGTGCAGCCAGAGAGCCGACGCAACGAGATCCTCGGCCTCCTCGACCAGGGGCTCGAGGACATCTCGGCAAGCCGCTCGCGCTTCGGCTGGGGCGTCCCCTTCCCGCGCCCGTCGAGCGACGGCGAGCGGCAGACGACCTACGTCTGGTTCGACGCGCTGCCGAACTACCTGACCGCGACCGGCTTCCCGGACGCCGGCTACGAGACGCGGTGGCCGGCGCAGCTCCACGTGATCGGCAAGGACATCACGCGATTCCACTGCGTGATCTGGCCGGCGATGCTCGAGTCGGCCGGGCTCGCCCTCCCGGAGCGGGTGTGGGCGCACGGCTTCGTCACGATGGGCGGGGAGCGGTTCAGCAAGTCGGCCGGCGTACGGCTCGACCTCGGCGAGGCGGTGGATCGCTACGGGCCAGACGCCTTCCGCTACTTCCTGCTCCGCGAGGTGCCGTTCGACGCCGACGGCAGCTTCTCGTGGGAGCGGTTCGAGGAGCGCTACACCGCCGACCTGGCGAATGCCTTCGGCAACCTCGCCAGCCGCGCCATCGCGATGGTCGAGCGGTTCTGCGACGGCGTCGTGCCGCGGGGTGCGCCGAACGAGGTGGACACGGTCGACGCGGCCGACATCTCGCTCTACCACGCGGCGATGGACGGCTCTCGGGGCTACCTGCCGAACGAGGCGCTACGACACGTGTGGAGCACCGTGGCGCGAGGCAACGAGTACGTGGACCGGCAGGCCCCGTGGAAGCTCGCCAAGGACCCCGCGCGGCGCGGCGAGCTCGAGGCGGTGCTCGCCACCCTCGTGCGTCAGCTCGCGCGACAGGCGGTGCTGGTCGCCCCGTTCATGCCGGGGAAGGCGGCCGAGCTCTGGGCCCAGCTCGGCGGGCCCGGCGAGGTGTCGGCGCAACGGCTGGACGCGGTCGGGCGAATCGAACCGGCGGGTTGGCGGGTACACAAGGGAGCGTCACTGTTCCCCAAGGAGACGGCCAGCATGGCCTGAGGCCGGCCGTGATTGACCGGCTCGGGCCCCGGTCGTACGCTCTCATCGCCGGGCGGCCGCGGTGGGCGCCTCGCGGCGCCGTGACATCAGGAGGTCCCATGCGTGACACGCTGCCGAAGGACCGCCCACCGATCCGGCGGCTCGCCTCCTCTCCCTCGCACCGCGGTCGGTGGCGGGCAGCGCTCCCGACGTTCCTGCTGCTGCTCGTCGTCCATCTGGCCGCGACCGCCTGCGCTCGGCGGATTCCGGTCGGCGGGGGCGGCACGGAATCCGCCGCCGCGGCCGATGCGGCCGCCGATTCTGCGGCCCCCGTCCCGCTGCCCGACTTCGTCTACCTGTCGGTGGAGAACCGCAACTCGAGCGACGTCATCGTCTGGATCGAGGGGGCGGACGGCCGGGTGACGCGGCTCGGGACGGCGACCGGGTCGCGCGGCACGACGCTCCAGTTTCCGGGCTCCTTCATCGCCGCCTCGGCGCGCCTGCACCTCCGGGCGCGCCTCGTCGGCGGGCGGACGACGGTGCGGAGCGAGGGATTCACCGTGCAGCCGGGGCAGCAGATCGTCTGGACGCTCGAGAACTCGCTCCGGCGCTCGATGGTCTCCGTCTACTGAGCGGCCCGGCGCCGCTACTGCTCGCCGCCGCCGCCACCGCCGCCGGTGCCACGTCCACCCTCGGCGCCGGCGCCGCTCAGCGAGACAGCGAGGATCGCCGCCGCGGCCACGAGCCCGCCGACGAACAGCGCCGTCCGGCCGCGCGCGAACCGCTTCTGCTGGAGCGATGCGATGCCGGCGCGCGGGATCGTCACCCGCTCCCCCTTCCAGCTCTCCTCGACGCCGTTGCGGCGCGTGAGCTGGGTGACGGACATGACGAGCGCGGAGTCGTTGCGGTCGGTGATCTGGCCGTCGAGCGCGCCCGCGTAGGGGCCGACGAGGGGCGCCAGCGCCGCGCCGCCGGCGTCGGTGACGTGCACGCGCATCGTCGCGCCGTTGTTCGGCGACACCGTCGAGCTCTCGACCGGGGCGAAGGTGTAGCAGCCGACGTTGATCGAGGTCGCCGCGGAGAGCACCGCGGCGCGAACCCACGGACGAACGGATCGTGTGATCATGTGGTCCTGG
>Ga0307411_10000218_pt1 | contig 18566 bp, 14 predicted proteins | sample DK1Ometagenome_2_FD_203712 | JGI IMG/M metagenome (GOLD analysis project Ga0307411, IMG submission 203712) | Maize rhizosphere microbial communities from greenhouse at UC Davis, California, United States - DK15-O-1 | ecosystem: Host-associated > Plants > Roots > Rhizosphere > Soil | place: USA...
GACGGCGCCCACAACTTCAAGCGCGGCCAGATCTCTAACCGCTTTGACCTGCTGGCCGAACTGGACCTGAGCGGCCCCGGCTGGGGCGCCCGCCTGAGCGGCAGCGCCTGGCGCGACTCGGTCTACCTGCGCAAGAACAGTTATGCCGGCACCTCGCTGTATGCCGGCGGCAATGCCCTCGGCCCGGTGATCCCGACGTCCAACACATTCGGCGGCCAGGCGCCCAACGACTTCCTGCCCGACACGCGCCGCCAGCACGGCCAGAGCGGCGAATTCCTCGACGCCTTCGTCTATGTGAAGGGCGAGGTCGCCGGCATGAAGAGCACCGTGCGCATCGGCCGCCACACGCTGCAATGGGGCGAGAGCCTGTTCTTCGGCCAGAACGGCATCGCCAACGCGCAGGGGCCGGTGGACGTCGCCAAGATCGTCTCCGTGCCGGGCTGGCAGTTCAAGGAGGTGCTGCTGCCGGTCGAGCAGATCTCAGCCTCGCTGCAAGTCGCCGAAGGCGTCTCCCTCGGCGCCTACTACCAGCTCAAGTGGCGGCCCAGCAAGATCCCGGGCGTCGGCAGCTTCTTCTCCAACCAGGACTACGTCGGCACCGGCACCGTCAACTTCGGCCTGGATGCGCAGGGCGCGCCCATCCTGCTGAGCTACGACAAGAGCAAGGACCTGCGGCCGCGCAACTCCGGGCAGGGCGGCGTGCAGCTGCGCCTGAGTCCGACGGGCAGCGACTACGAGTTCGGCCTCTACGCGGCGCAGTACCACGACAAGACGCCGGCCGTGCCGGTGTTCGACTTCGTCAACGGCAACGTGCATCTGGCCTATGGCGAGAACATCAAGACGGTCGGCGCGAGCGTCACGTCGTCGGTGGGTCAACTCAACTGGGCCGTCGAAGGCTCGGTGCGCTGGAACGCGCCGCTGACGAACGACCCGGCCGTGCTGGGCCTGGGACCCGTGCTGGCCTGCGGCGGCAGCGACAAGCCCTGCTTCGCGGTCGGCCGCACGGCGCACCTGCAGGCCTCGGGCATCTACGTGCTGCAGCCCGGCGCGCTGTGGCAGGGCGGCGCCCTGGTGGCCGAGCTGGCCTACAACCACCGGCTCAGCGTCACGAAGGACATCTTCGCGACGCCGACCGGCGCGAGCATGGGCATCGGCGGCCTGGACCCGAACACCACCAAGGGCGCGTTCGCCTTCCGCATGCTGTTCGAGCCGCAGTACTTCCAGGTGCTGCCGGGCCTGGACCTCTCGGTGCCCATCGGCCTGGGCTACAACTTTGGCGGCCGCTCGTCGTCCATCTTCAACTTCGCGGGCGGCGCGGCCAGCGCGGGTGACTACAGCATCGGCCTGAAGGGCAAGTACCAGAACGACTGGAACTTCGCGCTGACCTACAGCGACTTCTTCGGCACCGCCAAGACCTTCACCGAGACCCTCGTCGCCGGCAGCGGCTCGCCGCGCCAGCTCACGTTCGGCCAGTCGCTGCGCGACCGCGCCAACGTCAGCCTCACCGTCTCGCGCACCTTCTGAAGCCCCACGGAGCACTTCACATGAACCGCACCCATCTCAAGGCCGCGCTGCTGGCCACCGCCCTGCTGCTGGCCGGCCCGGCCCTGGCCGCCGTGTCGGCCGACGAAGCCGCCAAGCTCAAGACCACGCTGACCCCGCTGGGCGCCGAGCGCGCCGCCAACAAGGACGGCAGCATCCCCGCCTGGACCGGCGGCCTCACCAAGGCCAGCCCCGGCTTCAAGCCCGGTGACGCAAGACCCGACCCCTTCGCCGCCGAGAAGCCGCTGTTCAGCATCAACGCCAAGAACATGGCGCAGCACGACGCAAAGTTGAGCGACGGCGTCAAGGCGCTGATGAAGAAGTACCCCGACTTCCGCATCGACGTCTACCCCAGCCACCGCACGGCCGCCGCGCCGCAATGGGTCTACGACAACACCTTCAAGAACGCCACGCGCGCCAAGCTCGTCGACAACGGCCACGGCACCGAAGGCGCCTATGGCGGCACGCCCTTCCCCATCCCCAAGGACGGCTACGAGGTGTTCCAGAACCACCGCCTCGCCTGGGTCGGCAGCTATGCGCAGGCGCCGGTGCGCGTCTGGGTCGTGACGGCCGATGGCAAGCGCGCGATGGCCTCCGGCGGCACGCAGAGCTTTCGCAGGCAGTTCTACGACCCCGAGGGCAGCCTGGAGAAGTTCGATGGCTATGCGGGCCTGGGCAAGTTCGTCGTCAGCGAGCCGGGCTCCAAGGCGGGCGAGGCCATCCTGGCGCACGACAACCTCAACGCCGGCAACCCGCGCGGCCTGTGGCAATACCTGGTCGGCCAGCGCCGCGTGCGCAAGGCGCCGTCGGTGGCCTACGACACGCCCGACTCGGTGACCTCGGGCATCGGCCTGTTCGACGAAGCCTTCATGCTGTTCGGTCCCATCGACAAGCACAACCTCAAGCTGGTCGGCAAGCGCGAGCTCTTCATTCCCTACAACAACAACCGTGCGGCATCGGCCAAGGTGGCCGACCTCGTCACCCCCAACACGCTGAACCCGAGCGTCGTGCGCTGGGAGCTGCACCGCGTGTGGGAGGTGGAGGCCACGCTGGCCGAGGGCAAGCGCCATGTGGTGCCCAAGCGCAAGTACTACATCGACGAGGACAGCTGGCAGATCATGCTGTTCGACGGCTGGGACGCCAAGGGCGAACTCTGGCGCACCAACTACACACTGACGCTGCTGGCGCCGGACATCCCGGCCGTCATCGGCAGCATGTTCTGGGGCGGCTACGACCTGCAGACCGGCGCCTACTACCTGAACATGGCCAGCAACGAACTGGCCAGCCAGTACAAGGTCGTCGCACCGCTGCCGCGCAGCTTCTTCAGCCCTGAAGAACTGGCCAACGAGGGAGCGCGGTAATGCACAGGCTGGCGCTTCTTGCGCTGGCCTGCGCCGTGTCGGCCCAGGCTGCCGCGCCGGCGCCGGCCGCACTGGCCGAGCCCGCGTTGATCAGCCCCAAGGCGCTGGGCGCGGCCACGCTGGCCGTGGCCCGTGCGGGTGACCGCCTCGTCGCTGCGGGCGAGCGCGGCACGGTGCTGTGGTCGGACGACGGCGGCAAGGCCTGGCAGCAGGCTGCGGTGCCGGTGCGCGCCGGCCTCACGGCGCTGCGCTTTGTCGATGCGAACAACGGCTGGGCCGCCGGCCATCTCGGCGTCATCCTGAAGACCAGTGACAGCGGCAAGACCTGGCTCAAGCAGCTGGACGGTCTGCAGGCCGCTGCCAGCCTGCTCGCCGCCGCCACTGACGACGCCGACCGCCGCGCCGCACAGCGCATGGTGGAGGAGGGCGCCGACAAGCCCTGGTTCGACCTCGAGGCCATCGACGCGCGCCAGGCCATCGCCGTCGGTGCCTACGGCCTGGCCATGGTCACGCGTGACGGCGGCGCCAGTTGGCAGCAGCTGCCCACGCGCGCCGCCAACCCGCGCGGCCTGCATCTCTACGGCGTGCGCGTCGTCGGCGGGCAATGGTTCATCGCCGGCGAGCAAGGCCTGCTGCTGCGCTCCAACAACAGCGGCGCCAGCTTCACGGCGCTGGCCTCGCCTTACAAGGGCAGCTTCTTCGGCCTGCTCGCCTCGCCCAGCGGCGCGTTGTTGGTCTATGGCCTGCGCGGCAGCGTCTACCGCTCTGGCGATGCCGGCAACACCTGGGACAAGGTCGACCTCGGCACACCGCTGACGCTGCAAGCCGGCATCGACCGGCGCGGCGAACTGACGCTGCTGGCCCAGACCGGCGAGCTGTTCACGAGCACCGACGACGGCCGCAGCTTCAAGCGCCAGCCGCCACCCGCCGGCCCGCTGCCGGCCGCCGGCCTGGCCGCCGCACCCGACGGCGCCTGGGTCATCGCCAGCCTGCGCGGCACGCGCCGCGCCCAGCCCTGAACTCTTCAAACAAGATGCACGCCACCGACACGCTGGGCGCCCAACCGGTGATCACCCGGCTCGCCGACTTCGACACCCGCTCCGGCTCCTGGCCCGAGCGGCTGCTCTTCAACCACCGGCCCTGGGTCATGCTGCTGTGCCTGCTGGCCACGCTGTGGCTGGGCTCCCAGGCCTTCAAGCTGACGCTCAACGCCAGCTTCGAGAAGACCATCCCGACGCAGCACCCCTACATCGCCAACTACCTGGCGCACAAGGCCGACCTGGGCGGCCAGGGCAATGCGCTGCGCATCGTCGTCGAGGCTCGCAAGGGCACGATCTACGACAAGCACTACCTGGATACGCTGCAGAAGATCAGCGACGAGATCTACCTGATGCCCGGCGTCGACCGGCCTTTCATGAAGTCGCTGTGGACGGCCAACACTCGCTGGGTCGCCGTGACGGAGGACGGCCTGGACGGCAACACCGTCATGGGCGACAGTTACGACGGCTCGCCCACGGCGCTGGCCGAGGTGCGTGCCAATGTCGAGCGCTCGGGCGAAATCGGCCAGATCGTCGCGGGTGACGCCAAGTCCAGCATCGTCTTCGTGCCGCTGCTCGACGTGAACCCCAAGACCGGCCAGGCGCTGGACTACGGCGAACTGGGCCGCAAGGTCGAGGCCCTGCGCGCCAAGTACGACAGCGACGCCATCGCGCTGCACGTGACCGGCTTCGCCAAGGTCATGGGCGACCTGATCGAAGGCTTGGAGCAGGTGCTGGTGTTCTTCGCCGTCGCCCTGTACATCTGCGCCGGTGTGCTGTGGGCCTACACGCGCTGCGTGCGCAGCACCGCGCTCGTCGTCGCCTGTTCGCTCGTCGCCGTCGTCTGGCAGTTCGGCCTGCTGGCCTTGCTCGGCTATGCGCTGGACCCGTACTCGGTGCTGGTGCCCTTCCTCGTCTTCGCCATCGGCATGAGCCATGGCGCGCAGAAGATGAACGGCATCATGCAGGACGTGGGCCGCGGCACGCATCGCGTGGTGGCCGCGCGCTACACCTTCCGCCGTCTCTTCGTGGCCGGCCTCACCGCGCTGCTGTGCGACGCCGTCGGCTTCGCCGTGCTGGCCCTGATCAAGATCCAGGCCATCCAGGACCTGGCCCTTGTCGCCAGCATCGGCGTGGCGGTGCTGATCTTCACCAACCTCGTGCTGCTGCCCATCGTGCTGTCTTACGTGGGCGTGAGCCCGGCCGCAGCCAAGCGCAGCCTGCGCGATGACCCGGAGTTCAACCCTCAAGCCGGCAGCTCCTGGATGTGGCGCCAGCTCGACCGGTTCACGCAGCGCGGCCCGGCGCTCGTGGCCCTCGGCGTGTCGGCGGCGCTGGCCGTCGCGGGCTATGCCGTCAGCACGCGGCTGCATGTGGGCGACCTCGACCCCGGCGCCCCCGAGCTGCGCGCCGACTCACGCTACAACCGCGACAACGACTACGTCGCCCAGCACTACGCCGCGTCCAGCGACATCCTCGTCGTCATGGTCGCCACGCCTGAAGACCAGTGCACCCGCTACGGCACGCTGGCCAAGGTCGACGAGCTCGCCTGGCGCCTGGAGCAGCTGCCCGGCGTCGAGTCCACCAACTCCATGGCTGCGCTCTCCAAGCTCGCGATGGTGGGCTACAACGAGGGCCAGCTGAAGTGGTACGAGCTGATCCCCAATGACAGCGCGTTAGGCGGCGTGCAGACGCGCGCACCGCGTGAGCTGTTCAACCAGGGCTGCTCCTTCCTGTCGCTCTACGTCTACCTGAAGGACCACAAGGCCGAGACGCTGAACACCGTCGTCAACGCGGTCGAGGCCTTCATCAAGGTGAACTCGACGAAGGACGAGCGCTTCATGCTCGCGGCCGGCTCGGCTGGCATCGCCGCCGCGACCAACATCGTCGTCAAGCAGGCGATGAACGAGATGCTGTGGTGGGTTTACGGCGCCGTCGTCGTGCTGTGCTGGGTGACATTCCGCTCCTGGCGCGCCGTCGTCGTCGCCGTGTTGCCGCTGGTGCTGACGTCCATCTTGTGCGAGGCGCTGATGGTGGGCCTCGGCATGGGCGTGAAGGTCGCGACGCTGCCGGTCATCGCTTTAGGCGTGGGCATCGGCGTGGACTACGCGCTCTACGTCCTCAGCGTCATGCTCGCCAAGCTGCGCGCCGGCGAGAGCCTGTCGGCGGCCTATCTGCATGCACTGCAATTCACCGGCCGCGTCGTCATGCTGACCGGCGTGACGCTGGCACTCGCGGTGGGCACCTGGGCGCTGTCGCCGATCAAGTTCCAGGCCGACATGGGCATCCTGCTGGCCTTCATGTTCGTCTGGAACATGGTGGGCGCGCTGGTGCTGGTGCCGGCGCTGGCGCACTGGCTGCTGAAGCCCGCCCGGGTGGCCGAGCTGCCGCAGCGGCGGCATTCCCACGACACCGCCGCACAGCCGGCTTCCGTTTGACCCCGCACCCCAGGAGACCTTCCATGCTCGATCTGCACCTGCAACATCTGCTCGCCCAGGCGGCCGGCGCCCCCGACCTCTGTGACCTACCGCCCGAGCCCTGCCGCGGGATGTACCGCCAGATCTGCACCGCCGCCACCGTGCCACCCGCCGATGTCGACGTGACGCCGCACGAAGCCCGATCTGCAGGCCATGACGTGAACGTGCGCATCTACAAGCCGCGCGGCGCCGCCAGCGCCTTGCCCGTAACGCTGTACTTCCACGGCGGCGGCTTCGTGCTTGGCGACCTCGAGGGCTATGACGCCGTCTGCCGCCAGCTCTGCGCCGACAGCGGCGTCATGATCGTCAGCGCCGCCTACCGCCTTGCGCCCGAGCATCCCTACCCGGCAGCCATCGAGGACAGCTTCGCCGCGCTCGGCTGGGTGGCCGAAGCCATCCGCAGCTTCGGCGGCGACCCCGCCCGCCTGGCCGTCATGGGCGACAGCGCCGGCGCCGCGCTCGCCGCCACGGTGGCCTTGCTGTCGCGCGACGCGGGTGGGCCGACGCTCGCCTTCCAACTGCTCGTCTACCCGCCCGCGGCCGGTGCTCATGACGGCGACTACCCGTCGCGCGAACGCCACGCCGCCGGCCCCACGTTGACGAAGCGGAGCATGGACTATTTCAACCGCCACTACTACGGCGCCGCCGGCAAGGCGCCCGACTGGCGCGGCGCGCCGCTGCTCGCGCCCAGCCTCGCCGGCCTGCCGCCGACGCTGCTGGTGCTGGCGGCCTATGACGCATTGCGCGACGAGGCCATGGCCTACGGCGAGGCGCTGGGCGCGGCCGGCAATGCCGTCACCGTCGTCGAATATCACGGCCTGGCGCACGGCTTCATCAGCATGGCCGGGGCCGTGCCGGCAGCGCGGCTGGCCTTGGCGCAGATGGCGAGCGCCTTGCGGCAAGCCTTGCAGCCGTGACCGGCTGGCGCCGCACAAGCCATATCGAAACTGGCATGGATTGAGAGGAAATCGCCATTGGATTGTTGTCGCGCAATGCCGTACACCGGGCAGCCACGACGAACGAGACAAGAGACATCCCATGGCATTGAATCGAAGGGGCCTGATCGGCGCCGGCCTCACAGGCATCGCCGCGGCCACGCTGACCGCCCAGGCGGCCACCACCGCCGCAGCAGCGCCGGCAGCCAAGGGCCTGCTGGCCCCCACGCCGCCGATGGGCTGGAACAGCTGGAACAGCTTCGCCACCACCATCAACGAGGCCCAGGCCCGCGAGACCGCCCGCATCATGGCGGACAAGCTGCTGCCGGCCGGCTACAACATCTTCACCATCGACATCCAGTGGTACGAGCCCGGGGCGTCGAGCTACACCTACGCCGCCAACCCCGAGCCGGCGATGGACGGATACGGCAGGCTGATCCCCGCTGAGAACCGCTTCCCGTCCAGTGCCGGTGGCAAGGGCTTCGCTCCGCTGGCGTCCGACGTCCATGCCATGGGTCTGAAGTTCGGCATCCACCTGATGCGCGGCATCCCGCGCCTGGCGGTGAAGCGCAACCTGCCCATCCTGGGCACGCCGTATCGCGCTGCGGACATCGCCGACACCACGAGCATCTGCACCTGGAACCCCGACATGTACGGGGTGGATATGCGCAAGCCCGGTGCGCAGGCCTACTACGACAGCGTCTTCGCGCTCTATGCCTCGTGGGGCGTGGATTTCATCAAGATGGACGACATGAGCCGCCCCTACGACGCCCACGCGCCGGAGATCGAGGCCGCCCACCACGCCATCCGGCGCACGAAGCGGCCGATGTCGCTCAGCCTGTCGCCCGGCGAGACGCCCGTGAGCCGCGCCGAGCATGTGCGCCGGTTTGCGCAGATGTGGCGCATCTCGGATGACTTCTGGGACGAGTGGCACATGCTGGAAGCCCAGTTCACCCGGCTGGAGAACTGGAACCTCTGGCGACAGCCTGGCGCCTGGCCGGACCCCGACATGCTGCCGTTGGGCCGCCTGGCGCTCGGTTCGCGCGACACCAAGTTCACCACCGACGAGCAGCGCACGCTGATGACGCTGTGGGCCATCACCCGCTCGCCGCTGATCATGGGCGGCGACCTGCGCCACCTGGACGAGCCGACGCTGGCGCTACTGACCAATCCCGAGGTGCTGGCGGTGGACCAGGCGAGCGCCGACAACCGGCCGCATTTCGTCGAGGACTTCGTGCGCATCTGGTCGGCCCGCCCGACCGACGGCAAGGGCCGCTACGTCGCGCTGTTCAACCCGACGGACAAGGCGCGTGAGGTCGCCGTCTCGCTGCGCGACTTGGGGCTGGACGGCGTGCGGCAGGTGCGCGACCTGTGGGCGCGCAAGCCGCTCGATGCGGCATCGGGCCGCTTCGCCCAGCAGCTGCCCCCGCATGGCGCGGGGCTGTACCGGCTCAGCTGACGGTTCTAGCGGGCCGAGCGCCGGGCCGCTCCCAAGCCGGCCCGCATTGGCGATGTGCGTGCGGCTCGATGCCGCACGCATCGCCGTCCCCTCGGGGGACCGACTGGACTCGCTCGCGTTCAGCGACGCGAGGCCGGGCGAGGGGCTTCATTTCAACGCGCAACCTTGGCGAGTAGCTCCTGCAGCAGCAGGCGCTCGCCGCTGGACAGCACGCGGTCCAGCGATTCTTCAGCGACCTCCAACGCCGCCAGGCTCTGCTCGGCCAGGCGCTCGCCTTCGGGCGTGAGCCGCAGGTGCAGCGCACGGCGGTCGTTGGCGTCGCGTTCACGCTCGACCCAGCCGCGCTCCTGCAGGCGGTCGAGGATGAGCGTCATCTGCGGTGCCGGCACGCGCAGCAGGTCGCACAGGCGCTTCTGCGTGGTGTTGCGGTTCGCGAAGATCAGCTGAAGCAGCGTGAACTCCACCGGCCGCAGACCGAGCGGCTCGGCCACGCCCTGACTGAACAAGTGGTTGGTGGTGACGGCCGCGCGGGCAATGGCATAGCCCAGCGTATGGGCCAGGCGGGACTGATCGAGGGGAGGTGACTTCTCGCGGGTCGGGCTCATGGGTTGGCAGGATAACCAGGACCCGTCGGCCGCAGCGGCGTTCAGAACTCTTCGGTGTCGATCTCGGCCTGCGTGGCCGCGCTGTAGCGCGCGCCGCGGACGGTGTGGCGGTTGATCAGTGCGTCGAGCCGGGCGAGCGTGGCAGCGTCGAGCGCCAGCCGGGGCGCGGCGAGGAGATCGCCGAGATGCTCGGGCCGCGAGGTGCCGGGGATGGGGACGATGTCGTCTCCCTGGTGCAGCAGCCAGGCGAGCGCCAGTGTGGCCGGCGCGCAGCCCAGGCTGGCTGCCTCGCCTTCGAAGGCGTCCAGCAGCTTCAGGTTGGCCGCGTAGTTCTCGGGCGCGAAGCGCGGCATGGCACGGCGGATGTCCTTGGGCTCGAACTTGCTCACGTCGCGCAGCTCGCCGCCCAGGAAGCCGCGCGCCAGCGGGCTGAAGGCGACGAACGCGACGCCAAGCTCGCGGCAGGCGTCGAGCACGGCAATCTCGGGGTTGCGCGTCCACAGCGAATACTCGGTCTGCAGGGCGGCGATGGGGTGCACCGCGTGCGCGCGGCGCAACGTTGCGGCCGAGACCTCGGACAGGCCGAGCGCGCGCACCTTGCCGGCCTGCACAAGCCCGGCCATCGCGCCGACGCTGTCCTCCACTGGCACCTTGGCGTCCAGCCGGTGCAGGTAGAGCACGTCGATGACATCGGTGCGCAGCCGCTTCAGGCTGGCCTCGACGCTGGCGCGGATGGTCTCCGGTCGGCCGTCGATGACGCGCTGGCCGTTGACGCCGTGCATGCCGCATTTGCTCGTCAGCACGATGCGCTCGAGGTGGTGGGCCAGCAGGTCGCCGAGCAGTTCCTCGTTGGCGCCGAAGCCATAGAGCGCGGCCGTGTCGAACAGCGTGATGCCGCCGTCCAGCGCGCCGTTCAGCACGGCCGCTGCCACGTCGCGCGGCGGTGGTGTGCCGTAGGCATGGCTCAGGTTCATGCAGCCCAGGCCGACGGCCGAGACCTCGAAAGGGCCGATCCTCCTTGTTTTCATCGGCGGGTCTTCATGCCGAGGCGTTGAGTTGCTGCTCCAGCTGGTGCAGCACGCGGTAGCAGGGCAGCACTTGGGCCACGCTGCTGTTGGGCTCGCGGCCCTCGCGGATGGCGGCGAAGAACTCGCGGTCCTGCAGCTCGATGCCGTTCATCGACACGTCCACCGCCGACACGTCGATCTTGTTCTCCTTGCCGTCGAACAGGTCGTCGTAGCGGGCCAGGTAGGTGCCGGTGTCGCCGATGTAGCGGAAGAACGTGCCCAGCGGCCCATCGTTGTTGAAGGACAGGCTCAGCGTGCAGATGGCGCCGTTGGCCGCCTTCAGCTGGATGCTCATGTCCATCGCGATGCCCAGCGTCGGGTGGATGGGGCCTTGCAGCGCATGCGCCTGCACGACGGGGCTCTGCGCCTGCCAGGCGAACAGGTCCACCGTGTGTGCGGCGTGGTGCCACAGCAGGTGGTCGGTCCAACTGCGCGGCTGGCCCAGCGCGTTCATGTTGGTGCGGCGGAAGAAGTAGGTCTGCACGTCCATCTGCTGGACGCTGAACGTGTCCGCCTCGATGCGACGGTGCACCCACTGATGGCTGGGGTTGAAGCGCCGCGTGTGGCCGCACATGGCCACCAGGCCCGACTGCTGCCCCACCCGGACGACCTCTTCGCCATCGGCCAGCACGTCGCACAGCGGGATCTCCACCTGCACATGCTTGCCGGCCTTCAGGCAGGCGAGCGTCTGGCTGGCGTGCATCTGCGTGGGCGTGCACAGGATGACGGCGTCGACTTCGGGCAGCGCGAGGCTGTCGGCCAGGTCGGTGGTGACGTGCTGGATGCCGTACTTGTTCGCGACCTCGCGGGTCTTGTCCAGGTCGCGGCTGATCAGCGACACGACTTCGACGCCGTCGATGTTCTTGATGCCGTCCAGGTGCTTGATGCCGAAGGCGCCAGCGCCGGCCAGCGCCACGCGAATGGGTTTGCTCATGTGTTTTTCCTACGGTTTTGGGGCAGAGCTACTCGCTGCGCTCGGGCGGTCAGTCCCGCAAGTTCTCGAGAATCAGATGGCCCACCGCCGTGTTCGACGCAGGCACGTGATAGAAACGATGCGCCACTCGCGGCACGGCACCACCGTTGACGTCGGCCATCGCGCCCCGTGCGATCAGCCACATGACGAGCTCGATGCCTTCCGACCCGGCCTCGCGTACGTAGTTGTCATGCGGCACACGCGACAGGGCGTCGGGCTCGGCAATGAGACGGTCCAGGAAGCGGTTGTCCCAATCGCGGTTGATGAGGCCGGCGCGCGGACCCTGCAGCTGGTGGCTCATGCCGCCGGTGCCCCAGATCTGCACGTTGAGGTCCGGTCCATAGGACTCGACGGCGCGCCGAATGGCCTGGCCCAGCATGAAGCAACGCCGCCCCGACGGCACCGGGTAGTGCACGACGTTGACGGCGAACGGGATGACGGCGCAGGGCCAGGCGCCCTGGACCGGGTCGGGCTGGCCGCACATCAGCGACAGCGGCACGGTCAGACCGTGGTCCACGTCCATCTTGTTGGCGATGGTGAGGTCGAAGTCGTCCTGGATGACGCTGTGCGCGATGTGCGCCGCCAGCTCCGGGTGGCCGATGACGGGAGGCACCGGGCGCGAGCCCCAGCCCTCGTCGGCCGGCTCGAAGCGCGCGGCGGTGCCGATGGCGAAGGTGGGGATCAGGTCGAGGCTGAAGGCGGTGGCGTGGTCGTTGTAGACGAGGAAGACGACGTCCGGGCGGTTGCTGTCGAACCAGCGCTTGGACGGCTCGTAGCCGGCGAACACCGGCTGCCAATAGGCCTCGGCGGTCTTGCCGAGGTCCAGCGCCGCGCCGATGGCGGGCACGTGCGAGGTGTAGACGGATGCGGTGATGCGGGCCACGGCTATTTCTTTCCTGCTTTACCCTGGGGCTGGCGGTGCGCCTGCGCGTCGCCGTCCTCGCCGACGCGGCGGTTGCCTTCCACCGAGCGGCCGCCGGCGATCATCATGTTGCGGTACTCGTCCTCGGACATGCCGGTCATGCTGCCGGCCATCTGCTGGAAGCTGCGGCCATCGGTCGCGCCTATCTTGGCCAGGAAATAGATGTTGCCGCCCAGGCGGATGCACTCGTTTAGGTCGCGCGCCAGCACAGCTTCCTTCTGCGCGTCCGTCATCGGCCACTCGTCGAGATAGGCGCGCTCATCGGCCTTGAAGCGGGCACGGTTGTCGGCCTTCATCAGCGACATGCAGAACTGGTTGAGCCAGTAGCCCTTGCGGGATTGCTCGGCGTCGAAGATGGTCGTGCCGGGGATGTCGGTGTAGGACTTGTCGAGCGGCATCAGCTTTCCTCCGGCCAATAAAGGCGCATGGGGTTGTCGACAAGAAGCCGACGTTGCAGTTCAGGCGTGGTCGCGATGTGCGGGATGAAGTCCACGAGCAGGCCGTCATCGGGCATGTGGTCCTTCAGGTTGGGGTGGGGCCAATCGGTGCCCCACAGCACGCGGTCGGGAAACTCGCTCATGACGCGGCGAGCGAAGGGCACGACGTCACGATACGCGGCTTGCTCGCCATCCAGCGCGCGCGGGCCGGTGACGGACAGGCGCTCGGGGCAGCTCAGCTTGCTCCACACGTTGTCGTTCTCGCGCATGAACTTCAGGAACAGCGCGAACTCGGGGCCGTCCACCGGCTTGCTCACATCGGGCCGGCCCATGTGGTCGACGACGACCGTGGTAGGCAGGGCGGTGAAGAAGTCCCACAGCTCGGGCAGATCGGCCGCCTCGAAGTAGATGACGACATGCCAGCCGAGCTTGGCGATGCGCGCGGCGATCTCCTGCAGTTCGTCCTTGGGCGTGAAGTCCACCAGCCGCTTGACGAAGTTGAAGCGCACGCCGCGCACGCCGGCCGCATGCATGCGCTGCAATTCGGCGTCGCTGACATCGCGCCTCACGGTGACGACGCCGCGGGCCTTGCCGCCCGAGCTTTGCAGCGCGTCGATCAGCGCGCTGTTGTCGGCGCCGTGGCAGGTGGCCTGGACGATGACGTTGCGCGCCAAGCCAAGGTGGTCGCGCACCGCGAAGAGCTGCTCCTTGCTGGCGTCGCACGGCGTGTACTTGCGCTCCTGCGCGAACGGGAAGCGCGCGCCAGGGCCGAACACATGGCAGTGCGCGTCGACCGCGTCAGGTGGCGGCCGGAAGCGGGGCCGGCTGGGGCTGGCATGCCAGTCCAGCCAGCCGGGGGTCTTGGTGAAATCCACGTCAGTCCTTGGGAAGAGATTCGGCGTTGGCCGCGATTCTTCGCAGTGCAGGCCCTTCAGACTAGGCTTGGCTGCCGCTAGCAGCTATAGCGATCCGGCATGGGGCCTCACCAGGGCAGGCCGACGTAGTTCTCCGCCATCGCGGCCATCGCGCTGTCGGAGCTGACGAGGTACTCCAGCTCGGCGCGGTGCAGCTTGGCGTCGATCTCCGGCTCGTGCGGCAGCGGGTGCATCAGGCTGGTGAACCACCAGGAGAAGCGCTCGGCCTTCCAGATGCGCGACAGGCAACGCGCCGAATAGTGCTCGATGCCGACCTCACTGTGCTCGCGGTAGTGCTCGATCAGCGCCTGCGACAGGTAGTGCACGTCGGACGCCGCGAGGTTCAGCCCCTTGGCGCCGGTGGGCGGCACGATGTGGGCCGCGTCGCCGGCCAGGAACAGGCGGCCGAAGCGCATCGGTTCGGCCACGAAACTGCGCAGCGGCGCGATGCTCTTCTCCAGCGACGGGCCGGTGACGAGTGCCGCGGCCGCCGCCGGGTCCAGCCGCAGCCGCAGCTCGGCCCAGAAGCGCTCGTCGCTCCAGTCGCTGGCCTGTTCGGTCAGTGGCATCTGCAGGTAATAGCGGCTGCGCGTGGCGGAGCGCATGCTGCACAGCGCGAAGCCGCGCTCGTGGCGGCCGTAGATCAGTTCGTGCGACACCGGCGGTGTGTCGCTCAGCAGGCCCAGCCAGCCGAAAGGGTAGACCTTCTCGTGCGTTCGGATGGCGTCGGCCGGGACGCTGGCGCGGCTGACGCCGTGATAGCCGTCGCAGCCGGCGATGTAGTCGCAATGCACCTCGATGCGCTCGCCGTCCACCGTGCAGCGCGCGCCGGGGCGGTCGCCGTCGCAGCCGAACAGCTCGACGTTGGCGGCCGAGTACAGCGTGGACAGCCCCGCCGCGGCCCGCGCTTCCATCAGGTCGCGGGTCACCTCGGTCTGGCCGTACACCATGACCGACTTGCCACCGGTCAGCCGGCTCAGATCGATGTGGTGGCGCTGGCCGTCGAACATCAGCTCGAAGCCGTGATGCACGAGCCCTTCGGCATGCATGCGCGCGCCGACGCCGGCTTCGTCGAGCAGGTCGACGGTCGTCTGCTCCAGCACGCCAGCGCGTATGCGGCCCAACACGTAGTCGCCGGTCTGCCGTTCCAGTATGACGTTGGCCACGCCGGCCTTGTGCAGCAGCTGGCCGAGCAGCAGGCCCGACGGCCCGGCACCGATGATGAGCACCTGGGTGCGCAGTGTTTTCATGTCTCGCCCGATAGCTTGCAGATGCCATCGAGGTTAGGCCTGCGGCGCCGTCCCGGCAATGGACGCTTGGAACCGGCGCTTGCACAATCCGAACCATGAACAAAAGCAAGGCGGCGCTGCCGCTCTACGAGCTGTACGGCGAACTTCGTCCGATAGCGGCGCTGGATGGGCTGCACCTGGAATCCATCGCGGACCGCAGCCGCTTGCACAATTGGGAAATCGACGCTCACCGGCATGCGGCCCTCGTGCAGTTGCTGCTGATCGAGGCAGGCGAGGCCCGTGTGCAGATCGATGGCCGAGTGTTGGCGCTGCGCGCGCCAGCGGTCGTCTGGGTGCCGATGCTGGTGGTGCATGGCTTCGCGTTCACGCCGGACACCGAAGGCCAGGTCGTCACGCTGGACCAGGCGCGCCTCAGGAGCCTGCTCGACGCGTCACCCGCGCTGTGGGACAGCCTGGCCGCTTCGCGGGCCGCGAGGCTGACGCCAGGATCGCCGCAAGCCCTGACCCTGCTCGCGATCGGGCAGGCGCTGCGGGACGACTACGCAGGCATGTCGCCCTGGCGAACGCAGGTGCTGGACGGTGCGGTGCTGATGGCGGCCGCCCTCGTGGCCCGGCTGCCGCCGTTGAGCGCGGAGGCCGCCGCGCCGGCCGAGCCCGCGGGGCGCTCCGTCCAGCATCTGGCGCGCTTTCGCGAGCAGGTCGAGCGCCATTTCCGCCGCCATCCCAGCCTCGACGCGCTGGCCGAGCCGCTGGGAATCAGCGCCACGCAGCTGAACCGCATCTGCCGCCGCCACCTGCACTGCACCGCACTCGACGTGCTGCACCAGCGCCTGCTGCTGGAGGCCAAGCGCGAGCTGGGCTACACGACGCTGCAGGTGCAGCAGATCGCCGATGGCCTGGGCTTTGCGGACCCGGCCTACTTCACGCGCTTCTTCATCCGGCTGACCGGCCAGTCGCCCAGCGCCTGGCGGGCCCAGCCCGACGCCGCGGCCCGCACGCGTTAGCAAGCCGCGAAACGCGCGGGTCATTTCATAAAGACCACAACTCCAGCGCGGCCATTAATGCCCCATTGCCTGGCGCCGACATGACTCCCAGAATGAACTGACCAACGAGTCAATATCAAAAGACAAGGCTGGCCATGTCCGACACACCGAACGGCCGGGCGAAACGGGAGACAAAACGGCGCCGCCGCTCGCCAGCTGGCGGGGCCGGACAGGCGACACCACGCATCGCGGGCCGCGGGCTCGGGCTGTGGGCGGCGCTGCTGTTGTTCGCTTCGGAAGCGCTTGCCGCGAACGGCACGCCGAACCTGGCGGACCTGTCGCTGGAGCAGCTGGGGGACATCGAGATCACGTCGGTGTCCAAGCGCGAGCAACGCCTCGGCGACGCGCCGGCCTCCATCTACGTCATCACGAAGGACGCCATCCACCGTGCCGGCGTCAACACGCTGGCCGAGGCGCTGCGGCTGGCGCCAAACCTGCATGTCGCGCGCATCAACGCCAGCCAGTACGCCATCAGCGCGCGTGGGTTCAACTCGGCGACGGCGAACAAGCTGCTCGTGCTGATCGACGGTCGCAGCGTCTACACGCCGCTGTACTCGGGCGTGTTCTGGGAGACGCAGGACGTGCCGCTGGGAGATGTGGAGCGCATCGAGGTCATCAGCGGCCCCGGCGGCACGCTGTGGGGGGCCAACGCCGTCAACGGCGTCATCAACGTCATCACCGCCAACGCCAATGCCACCGTGGGGACGGCGGCGCAGGCCTCCGCCGGCAACCTGAGCCGGTCGTTGTCATTGCGCCAGGGATGGCTCTACGAGAACGGGGGCGCGATGCGCGCCTACGCCAAGTACAACAAGCGCCGCGACAGCGAGCGGGCGAGCGGCATCAGCGCCCAGGATGGCTTCGAGAAGCTGCAGCTCGGTTTTCGCACCGACGTCGACGCCGCGGGCGGCGCGCTGACCGTGCAGGGCGACGCCTACCAGCAGACGATCACCCAGGCCGGCGCGGCCGACCAGCGCCACCACGGCAGCCATCTGCTGGCGCGATGGGCACGGACGCTGGAAGGCGGCGCGGCGCTGCATGTCCAGGCCTATGTCGACCGCTCCTGGCGCGACGTGCCCGGCGCCTACACCGAGAATCTGCGCATGCTGGACGTCGACGCGCAGTACCTGCTGGCGGCCGGGGAGGGCAGCCAGTGGATCTTCGGCGGCGGCTATCGCGAGGCGGCGGACGAGGTCGGCAACTACGGCCGGCTGGCCTTCCTGCCGGCGTCACGGCGGCTGCACTGGACCAACGCGTTCGCGCAGTACGAGCGCGCGCTGTCGCCGGCGGCGACGCTGACGCTGGGCACCCGCGTCGAGCACAACAGCTATTCGGGCACCGAGTGGATGCCGAGCGCACGGCTGGGCTGGAAGCTGTCGCCGCAACTGCTGCTGTGGGGCGCGGCCTCGCGCGCGGTGCGCACGCCCTCCCGCGTCGACGTCGAGCTGTTCGCGCCGGCCCAGCCGCCCTACCAGCTGGCCGGCGGCCCCAACTTCCGCTCGGAGATCGCGAACACGCTGGAGTTCGGCCTGCGCGCCCAGCCCGACGAGAAGCTGTCCTATTCGCTGACGCTGTTCGGCAGCCGCTACACCAGCCTGCGCAACTACAGGCGCATCAGCGATCGCAGCTTCGTGCTGGTCAATGGGGCGACGGCCAACGTCTACGGCATCGAGGCCTGGGGGCGCTATCAAGTCAGTCGTGGCTGGAAGCTGCAGGCGGGCATGACCCTCATGCACGAGGGCTTCAGTGGCGCCAACATCGCCGCCATTGCACCAGGCAACGACCCGCGCTACCAGGCGCGGCTGCAGTCGTCATGGTCGGTCGCCGAGGGTGTGGAGCTGGACGTCACGCTGCGGCGCGTGGCGGCGCTGCGCTTCACCACCGTGCCCGGCTACAACGAGGCCGATGCGCGGCTGGGCTGGCGCTACTCCGAGCGCGTGCAGTTCGCGCTCTCGGCGCGCAATCTCCTGCATGCCCAGCATCGCGAATTTCCCCAGAGCGGTGCCGCGGGTGCGGACCCGATCATGGTGGGGCGCACGGCGCAGCTGACGGTCACGCTGGGGCTCTGATGCGAGCGCTGCGCAGCCTCCTTGCCCGCCTTCTTGCACGCGTCTTCGCGCGTCGCTGTGCGACGGCGTTGCAGCGCTGGTCGGCCGCCGGCCTGCTGGCCTGCGCCGCGATGGGCGCCGCCGCTGCAGACAACGACGGCAGGCCGCTGGGCGCGCAGGTCAAGGCCGCCTACCTGTACAAGTTCGTCGGCCACATCGAATGGCCGCCGGGCACGTTCACCGACGCGTCGACGCCACTCGTCATCGGGGTGGTCGGCGCCAGCGACGTGGCCGACGAGCTGAACAAGCTCAGGTCGGCCCGCACGGCGAACGACCGCCCGGTGGAGGTGCGGGTCGTCAAGCCGGGCGACCCGGTGCGCGGCGTTCAGCTGATCTTCGTCGGCGGCGCGGACACCGCGCAGCTCAAGCGCGTGCTGGAGCCCTACAAGGGGCTGCCGACGCTGACGATCTCCGACATCCCCGGCGGCATGGACGCGGG
>Ga0307411_10000219_pt1 | contig 18513 bp, 19 predicted proteins | sample DK1Ometagenome_2_FD_203712 | JGI IMG/M metagenome (GOLD analysis project Ga0307411, IMG submission 203712) | Maize rhizosphere microbial communities from greenhouse at UC Davis, California, United States - DK15-O-1 | ecosystem: Host-associated > Plants > Roots > Rhizosphere > Soil | place: USA...
CGCCGCGCAGAGCGTAGGTGGCGATGTCGAGCACCGCGTCGCTCGGGCCCTGCCCGACGTCGGCCGCCGCGCGTGTGACGGAGTCGAGCGCCGCCTGCGCGTCGGTCCACCGCCCCCGCGCCGCGAACGCCAGGCCGCGAGAGTAATGCGCGAGGCCGCTGGCGACACGGAGGTCGGCCGGGGGCAGCGGCTCGCGCAGCACGTCGTCCCATCGGCCGAACTTCGCCAGCGTCAGGTGCGAATACGCGAGCTGCAACTGGGACTCGGGCACCTGGCGGGCCACGTCGACGGGCGTGTGACGGACCGTGGCGCGCGCCGCCTCGACCGCCTCGGCACTCCGACCGGCCAGGGTGGCCGCGAAGGCCAGGAAGTGGTAGTTGTGCGGGTAGTAGCCCGCCGGGTACACGCCTTCGGGCCGTCGCTCCGCGATGTACGTCTCGTCGGCGTGCACGGCGTGCACGTTCGCCTGGATCGCGTCGTTGTAGCGGCCGACGCGGATGTAGATGTGGCCGGGCATGTGCACGATGTGACCGGCGGCGGGCATCAGCGCGGCCAGCCGCTCGGCGCAGGCGACGGCGCGCTCGGGGTACACCGCCTCGACGGCGTGGATGTAGTAGTGGCACGCGCCCGGGTGGTTCGGGTTGCGCGCGAGCGCCCGCTCGAGCGCCGACAGGATCTCGCGGGTCGCCGGCTTGGGCGAGCCGTCGGCCTGCCAGTAGTCCCACGGCGAGGTGTCCATCAGCGCCTCGGCGAACAACGTCGCCGCGTCCGGGTCGTCGGGCGCCCGGCGCGCGACCTCGCGCATCGCGGCCGCGTAGGCCGCGTCGAGCGGCGCGCGCTCGGCCGATGGCTCGGCCGCGTAACGCGCCGCGAGCGCGTCGATGTAGGCGCGCTCGCGGGCGGTCGCCCGGGCGGCCACCGACCGCGCCCGCTGGAGTGCCGCGTACGCCTGACGCGCCGCCGCGGTGCCCATGGGCGCGTTGATGTTGGGGCCGAGGGCGAGCGCCTTGCCCCAGTAGCACATGGCGCAGCTCGGGTCGAGCCGGGCGGCTTCCTCGAAGCTGCGGATCGCCTCGCCGTGGTTGAACGCGTAGGCGAGCCTCAACCCTTGGTCGAAGTACCGCTGGGCGAGGGTGTCCGTCGTCGAGATCGGATGGTGCAGGTCGCCCAGCCCGTCGAGGAGCGGGGTGGGGCGCTCACCAGGCGTCGCAGGCGCGGCGTGCGCCGCCTGGGTCGTGTGGACGTGGGCAGCCTCCTGCGCCCGAGCGGCGGCAGGGAGGGCGAGCATCAGCCCGAGCAGCAGGGTGGCTCGGGCCCGGGCACGAGTCGAATCGTGGCGGGAATACATGGCTGGATGTCCGTTCCGGGGTCCGGCCGCACACGGAAGTAGTGCGAGGGGCGGGCGGCTTCGGTCGTCCCCTCACTCGATGGTGCGGAGGACGTCGGACAAACCAGACAAGAAAGGCGGGTCGGAGGGTCGGATAGGGCGGGTGGGGTGCGGGGGGTCGGGGGCTGCGGGTGGGAGGTGCGCTGTCGCCCCCCCGCCCCGCAGCACCCGACCCTTCGACCCTCGCGGTTTACATCTCCGTCGCGCGGGCGAAGACGATCGTCAGCCGCTGCTCGTCTTGCGTCATTTGCACCATCTCCCACCCACCGCGGCTCCGCTCGTTCAGCAGGTCGGTGAGCGCGTCCTCGTCCTCGCGGGCATGGCGCGTCAGGCGCAGGATGACAGCCTGGTATTCTTTCATGGCCGCGAAGTTACTCGGCTACCGTCTATGTTCGCCACCGGCACCGCGGCGCTCACGCGCACCTGGCACCAGCCGCGACTCCTCGGTGGACCGGTGCAGTGGACGGCTGGTCCGACCCTTGCTAGCTACGGATGTGTTTGGTATTGTGGTCCGGAAGTCGACAACTCGATACTCCGGCCAGTGGCCGTGCGGCGCCGATCGGCGTTGAGCGGTGTACTAGCAGAGCAGAAGACGGTAAGCGATTCCGCTTTCTTGCGGCCGCGGGGGCCGCGCTTCGGCCGGGCGACGGGGCCCGGCGCTTCTGACGGGGGAACGAGCCTATGTACAGCAAGCCGGCGGTAGAAAGGTTCGGGACGTTCCGCGAGTTGACGCAGACCGGAATCAACGGTGGGGGCGACGGCTGCATCGTCCTCGATCCGGTGACCGGCGACGTGGTGGACGGGAACCCCAACGACGGGGCGTACGGCACGTTCCCGATCGGCGGCACGGATGTCACCCTGCCGTACTGCTCGAACGACCTGTAGCCCCGGAGGGCAGCAGCCGCGGCCAAGGTGGATCGGTTCTGAAGCACGTCAAAGCTCCCCTCTCTGAGCCAGGGAGGGGAGCTTTGTTCGTGCGAGGGACAGCTCCGCGCTCCTCCGCGCTCCTCCGCGGCCGCCGGTGTGGCGCGCCGGTGGGTGCCAGTCGGCAGGCGGGCGCGAAAATACTAGTCCGCACCACTCCTTCCCGAACTGCCCCCCGCGCGGCGACTTGGCAGCGGCCTGCCCCGAGGCGCGTGCCACCGAGTGTCACGCATGCGCGCGGTTGCACACCGTCGCTGCTACAGCCGCTGCTACAGGCGCTCCAGGCAGGCCGCTGGAGCCTGCCGATGGGCTTCAGCGCCGCTTTCTTCCCCCGCCCTGGATGGAGGCGTACGAGCGGGCCGCACCCGGCACGGCGGAGAGGATCGTCGGCGCGTTCGTCAAGGAGGGCGACCACCGGCGGGAGATGGAGAGGATCATAGTCCGGTCGCAGGTCCGCTCCCGGTGGACCGGGCAGCTCTCCGCACTCGCCGTGATCCTGCTGTTCGCCGGGATCGCCGTCTGGGGGATTGCGACTGACCGCCCGGTGCGAGGCGTCATCGCGCTGCTCGCTCCGCTGGCGGCCCTCGTGAACACGATTCTGCTCAGTTGGCGCCGCCGGGGTGACGCGGGCGCCACGGCGCCGGTCGGCGCTATCGCGCCGCCGGCACCCCTTACAGGTCCTCCTCCCGAAGCCCCTTGAGGTGCACGCGGGCCGGCGACGTCACCGCCCACGCAAAGATCTCCGCGAACTCCTCCGACGGGTGCAGCACCTGCTCGTCCTCGCTCGCCGCGTGGTAGCAGGGCATCCCCGGGTCGTCGCGCCACAGGTGACAGAGCTCGTGCATCCCGGTGCGCGTCCGGAGCGTGCGGTCCAGGGCCTGGTTGATCTGGATGCCGACGTGCTGGCCGAGCCGGAGGAGCCGGCCGTCGCGCGAGAGCGGCAGCACGCGGACGCTTACCCCCTCGCGCTCGGCCATGCGCACGAACGCGGGCCACGTCACGACCCGGCGGAGCTCCGGGTGGCGGAGTGCCATCCGCCGCGTGAAGCTCACCACCGTCTCGCGCCGGAGCGTGCGCCAGAAGAGGAGCGGATCGCGCGGCCCCGGGCGCCCGGACCGCGGCGCTCGGCGGTCGCGGTGCTCGCGGTGGTCGCGGTGCTCGCCGTCGTTCACGGTCGCTTGCCCTCGCGGCGGAGCACGCTCGTGATGAAGTCCCACGTGGCGTCGATGTCGACGATCAGCTCGTCCTCGGTGCGCTCGCGGGCGTCGCGCGTGTGCAGCTTGTTGTACGCGCCCTCCACCATCAACCGCTCGGCCTCGTCGATCTGCTCGGGGGAGGCGCCGACCGCCTCCATCCGCTGCAAGTAGCCGAGCACGACCTCGTACGCGCGAGGCGGCAGCCGGCGCGACAACGCGGGGTTCAGTGTGACGCCATCGCCGGCCCGCGCGTTCTGCGCCCCGGGTCCGCTGGTAGCCGAGTCGCCCGTCGCGGTGGGCATGGCCACCGGCCGCGTGTTCGCGTACGTGGCCATCAAGTCCATCGCATCGACCTCGAGCAACGCGGCGAGCGCATGTAGTTGTGCGACGGTGAGCTCGGCGCGCCCCGCCATGGCCCGGTAGAGCGTCGATCGCGACGTGCGGAGCAAGCGCGCTGCCTCGTCACGGGTAAGGTTCGCACGGCGCAGTCCGAGCGCGACCTGCCGGCCGAAATTCGTCAGTCCCGCCGAAGCGGAGTCTGGCCGCCCGCCTGCGCTCGGATCAGTCATGACACACGCACCTTGATAATGTGCCAGGATTGACCCATATTGATCATGGATGACACTGATCGTGTCACAGTGGATGTGGAATGCGGCAGCGGTGACACACCCTGTAAGAGAGTTAGGGGTAACCGTGAAGACTGTCAAGCTTCGCGATGGCAGCGGACTCGGCTTGGAGACGGTGCTGCGGCGACCGGCGCCAGAGGGCCGCCGCCGATGACACCCGAGCTGCTCACCGTGCGGGAGGCGGCGATCTACCTCGGCATGAAGCCGTCGTGGCTCCGCGCGTCCGCAGTGCCCAAGGTGCGGCTGCCCGGCCGCGGTACGAAGCGCGGCGCCGTGCGCTACAGCCGCACGGCGCTCGACGCCTGGATCCGCCAGCACACTATCAACCCGGTCCACCCGGATGGTGACCCGGATGGTGCCGACGAAGGCAATCGATTCATCCGGCCGCCGCGTCCCACGCAGCCGAGGTCAGCGCGCCGCGCGGCGGCGGGAGCAGGCTGCCGATGACCGCCGCCTACCTGCGTGGCCGTATGTACTACTGCCACGTCCCGCTCGAGGACGGCCGGACGCGCGTGCGGAAGGCCTGCACGATCGACCGCGCCACCGCTCGCACGATCGACCGCATGCTCGAGGTGCTGAAGGGCAAGCGCGACTGGGAGCTCCTGCACGCCGCCGCCTTCGGGCGCATCACGGTCGGCGAGCTGTGGGACGCCTACCGGGTCGGCGAGGCGGCGCTCGAGCGCCTCCGGGCGCGGCTCAATGACGTGGACCTCGCGGCGTACGTCGACGAGTGGCAGCGGTGGCTGAGGACGCAGCTCGGCGCCGAGAGCCCAGCGCCCGCCGTGTACCGAACGCACGTCTGCTCACTTCTCGCGTTCCCGATGGCGGCCGGCGGCGGAGCGGCCGCGCCGCGCGGCGAGATCGCGGAGCAGCCCCGGGAGCAGCTCCGGGACCAGCCCCAGGAGGCGGACCGCCCGCTCTATCGCTCCGAGCTCACGACCCGGCGGCTCGTGCGGTGGCTCGCCGGGCTGCCGGTCGGGACCAGCACCAAGCGCTGCTACCGGAGCGGAGTCTCCTCCTTCTTCCAGTACCTGAAGCTCGTCGGCGTGCTCCACCGCAACCCGATGCGCGACGTCGACGCCCCGGCCGCCGGCCCACCGCGCGAGCGCTACTTGGACCACGGGGACGTGCTGCGCCTTGTCGAGGCCCAGGCGGAGCCGTACCGCACTGTCTCGGCGCTCATCCACGGTGCAGGCTTGGAGCTCACGGTGGCGCTCGGCCTCACCCGAGCGGACGTCGACACCGAGCGCCGGCGGGTGCGGGCGCGGGGGACGAAGATGGCGCGGCGCCAGGGGAAGCGTGCGCGCGACCGCTACGCCCGCGTGGAGGCGTGGGCGTGGGCCTACCTCGAGCGCCACCTCGCGGCGAACCCGGGCCTCCCGGCCGCCGACCTCTTCCCCGGCGTCTCGCCCAAGATGGCGCGGGCGCGGCATCGCGAGGCGTGCCGACGGCTCGGGATCACCAACTATCGGCCGCACGACGCCCGGCACACGTACGCCGTCCGGGCCATTCGGGCCGGGGCGTCGCCCCGGGTGGTGAGCAAGCAGCTCGGACACGTCGACGAGCAGATGGTGATGCGCGTTTACGCCAAGCACGAGCCCGACGACAGCGATTACCACTGGGAGGAGACGGCGGCCGCACGCGACGCCGGCGCCAAACGCCCCGAGCGCCCCGAACGCCCCGAGCGCGTCGACACCCAGCCGGAGCACCCCGACCACTGCGAGGCCAGATCGCCATGACGACCGAGAAGACCCACCGCGGTGACGAGCGCAATCACCAAAGCGAACGCGGCAGCGCCCTCTCCCCGGCCCGGAATGCGGGCTCTGCTACACGGGCCACTACAATGGGCGCCACGCCTAACGACCCGCGAGGGGAACTGGACGCCGGGCGCGAAGATACTAGCTTGCGCCCTATGGACACCACCCCCGTGCGGCGCGTCGCCGAGTTCCCCACTCTGTCCGTGGTGCAGCACCCGCTCGTCCAGCACAAGCTCACGCTGCTGCGCGACCGCCGTACGCCGACGAAGATCTTCAAGGAGCTCGTCGACGAGATCGCGATGCTGATGGCGTACGAGGTGACGCGGAACCTCGCCCTGGAGCCGGCGCCCGTCGAGACGCCGCTCGAGCAGACTACGGGGTGGCAGGTGGCCGGGAAGAAGTTGACCCTCGTGCCCATCCTCCGCGCCGGCCTCGGGATGGTGGAGGGCATGTCACGCCTGGTGCCGGGCGCGCGCGTGGGGCACATCGGCTTGTATCGCGACCACAGCACGCTCGAGCCGGTGGACTACTATTTCAAGGTGCCGAGCGACGCGGCGGAGCGCGACTTCTTCGTGCTCGACCCGATGCTCGCCACGGGCGGCAGCGCCGCGTCCGCCGTGGGCTCGCTCAAGCGCGCGGGGGCCGAGCGGATCAGCTTCATCTGCTTGGTGGCTGCCCCCGACGGCGTTCGTCGCCTCGCGGCCGCGCATCCGGATGTCGCCGTCTACTGCGCGGCGCTCGACCGGGCGCTGAACGACCAAGGCTACATCCTTCCGGGCCTTGGCGACGCGGGAGACCGGCTGTTTGGAACGAGATGAGTAGAGCAGGGACGAGGGACGAATAGCTCAATGCCAAGGGCCGGACTCCGCGTGGAGCCGGCCCTTCTTCGCTATTCCCTCGTCCCTCGTCCCTCGTCCCTGTCGTTCACCCGAACCACTCCCTCGGGCAGTCTCGCTGCTGGCGGGCGGCGTCGAGGACCCACTGCTGCGCGTGGGTGTCGGTCACCTCGCCAGGCACGCGGTCGAACCACGCGCGGGCCGTCTTGAGGTCGCCGGCGCGGCGCCACAGCTCGCCAACGAGGTACGTGAGGACGGCTCGCTCGTCGCGCGCCACACCGTCGTAGCTCGAGAGCGCCCGCTCGAACGCCCACGCCGCCTTGCGCCGGAAGTACCGCTCGGCCTCCACATCCCCCTCGTCCACGCAGCACCACGCGGCCCGCAACAACAAGTCCGCGACGTGCCGCGGCTCCGCCCCCTGCCACTCGGCCACCTTCGCCGCCGCCTCGTACTTCTCTGAGCCGGGGAACGCCGGCGTCGCGGTGGAGACTGGCTGCTGTCCCGGCATCGCGTGAGGGGCGGGTCCCGCGTGCGTCCCTTGCATCGACGGCCCGGCCTGATCCGACTGACTGCTCTGCGTGGCGCGCGCCAGCGTCGGGAGCACCGGGGCGAGCTCGGCCCACACGTGTTCCTTGACGGTCGGACTCACCTCAGCCGCCGCTTCGTCCGCGAAGTCACGCTCGGCGCCCGCGTACCCGCACCGCCCGCACATGTGGACGAGGTACGGGAGCGGCTGCGTCCCGGCCGCCCGCTCGTGGAAGTCCGTCCGCTTCCCCCCGAACGAGTTCGTCGACACCACCGCCTGCGACCGGAACCGCGTCTCGCACACGGGGCACCGCAGCTCTATCTGCTGTAGCGTCGTCATACTTCTCTATCCTCTACTGCCGTCCTGCAGTGAAGCGGGTGGAGCGAAGCGGTGAGGCGGTGAGGCCGTCCACCAGTCAGCGATTTCGTGCCGAATCAAAAAGGAAGAACTGTGCCACGTCCCTGTGCCGAGCACACTTGTTCGACCCCATCGACGCCGCTATGTTGCCGAGTCCTTCGAGTCCCCGCGAGTCCTCCGCGCGAATCTCAGCCGCCTGCGACCGCCACGCCCCGCCACCCACTCCGTTTTGCCGAGCAGCCGCCCCGCCGCGCGCGGCCGCGGCCGCTACGCCCGCAACGGGCACGTGCGACCGAGTCGCGCCCACCCGAGTCGCGCCCAGGCCGGCAGCCGGCGGCGCGGGCACTGCGGGCAGTGCGAGCACCGATCATCCTGCCCTCGCTCGGACGCTGATGCTGAGTAACCTGCTCCCCGACTTCTTCGCCGTGCTCGAGAGTGAGGACCGGGTTGCCGCGTATCGGCGCTACTACGCCGCGCACCGTCGCGTCCTCGAAGCGTACTGGCAGAACTACGTGCTCGACCCGGACGGACCGCACTTCGACGACGTCGCGCGCGCGACGGTCGACGCCGACCGCGCCGACTTGCGCGCGATGCTCGCCCGCACCGACGTCGACGCCATCGCGCGCGCGACGCACGAGCGGTGTGCGGCGCTGCTCGAGATGGACACCGAAGTGGACGTGGTGCTCATGGTGGGCGTCGGCGCGGCGAACGCCGGGGAGCTCGTGGTCGATGGGCGGGGGATCGCCTTCGTCTGCCTCGAGCACTTCACGAGCGTCGCCAACCCGGACACGCAAGGGCTCGGGCTCGACCCGGAGCTCATTCCGCTCTGGCTCGCGCACGAGATCGCGCACACCGTGCGGTACACGTCACCCGACAGCCAGAGCGAGCTGCGCGAGTTGGTGCGCGAGGCCGGCGGCTACTACTCGTATTGGGAGACCGGGCGTCAGGCGACACTCCGCGAGCTGCTGATCAACGAGGGCCTCGCCGTGCAGGTCTCGCGCGCGATCAGCCCGGGGCATGCGGCGTGGGAGTACTACGGCTACGGCCGCCGGCAGTACGCCCGCGTGCGGGAGCTGGAGTCGGTGCTGGCGCGCGCGGTGAGCGACGACCTCGAGAGCGCGGGGCTCGGGCTGCGCCTCCGCTATCTCTCCGGCGGGATGAGCGACGAGGCGCGCTCCCTCGACCGCTACGTCCTGCCCGAGCGCAGCGGCTACTACTTGGGTGCGCGCATGGTCGAGCCGGCGATCGTGGCGCGCGGCCACGCGTGGGCCGTGCGCGCCAGCGCCCACGAGATCTCGACCATCGCCCACGCGGCGGCAGCGACGGCGTAGCCCAGGGACGAGCTACGGCAGTACTCGTCCCTCGTACCCCGTACCTCGTCCCTATTTTCCGACGCAGAACGTGCTGAACACCCGGTCCAGCACGTCTTCGACGTCCACGGCGCCGATCAGCTCCTCGAGCGCGGCGACGGCCGAGCGCACGTGGACCGCCGCGACCACGGGCGGCAGCGCGCCTGACGTCCAGGCATCGCGGAACGCCGCCATCTCGCCGCGCGCCTCCGCTAGCGCGCGACGGTGGCGCGCCCGCGTCACGAGCGGGACGTCGGCCGACGGCGCGCCGTAACGGCTGGCGAGCGCCTCGACGGCGGCCGCGGTGAGGGCGCGAAGTCCCTCACCGGTCTCGGCGCTCACCGACAAGGGGGAGGGGCGAACGGCGAGGGACGAGGACGCTGACCGCGACGAATCGATGCCCCGCGCGACGGCATGGTGGCGCTCCGCACCCGACGCCGTCGCATCATGAATTTCGGGGGGGGCCCCCCGCGCCGAGCTCTCCTCGCCGCACCCCTCGTCCCTCGCCGCTCGTCCCTCGTCCCTGTCGGCCTTCGTTCGCACGGGGATCACCGGAGCCGCCGTCAACGCCCGCACCCGCCTCACACACTCGTCCACCGCGGCGGAACTCTCGCCGCAGGCGAGAACCAAGTGCGCCCCGGCGAGGTAGCGCTCGCTCACCTCGATCCCCAGCCGCTCGACCACGTCGTCCGTGGCGCGCAGGCCGGCCGTGTCGACGAGACGCAGCGGCCACCCTCCGGCGTCCACCACGGCCTCGATCGCGTCGCGCGTGGTGCCGGGGACGTCGGTGACGATCGCCCGCGACCGACCGACCAGCGCGTTGAACAGCGACGACTTGCCCGCATTCGGCGCGCCCGCGATTACGACCACCGCGCCCTCGCGCACCAGCTCTCCCGCCGGCGCGGTGGCGAGCAGCGCGTCGAGCGCCCCGAGCGCGAGACCGCACGCCTCCGTCACGCGCCCGCGCGGCACCGGGCCGTCGTCTTCCTCGGGGAAGTCGATGTCGTAGGCGAGCAGCGCCTCGAGCCCCAGCAACTCCTCGCGCAGCCGGGCCACGCGGCGCGAGAGCCCGCCGTCGAGCTGGGCCAGTGCCGCCCGCCGCATCAACTGCGAGCGCGCGTCGATCAGGTCGCCCACGGCCTCGGCCTGCACTACGTCGAGCTTCCCGTTCAGCACGGCGCGGCGCGTGAACTCGCCAGGCAGCGCCTCGCGCGCGCCGGCGGCGACGACCGCGGCCAGCGCCGCCGCCGGCGCGGCGTACCCGCCGTGGGTCGCGATCTCCACGGTCGCTTCGCCCGTGTACGACCGGCCCGGCTCGAAGCGCGTGACGAGCGGCCGGTCCACCAACTCGCCCGTGCTCGGATCGCGCAGCGCGCACAGCCGAGCGACGCGCGCGGGGAGGGGCCACGGGCGTAGCACGCGCCCCGCGACGTCGTACGCCGCCGGCCCGCTCAGCCGCAACACCGCCACCGCGCTCCGGCCAGCCGGCGTGGCGATCGCGACGATCGTCTCGTCACTGCCGGGCAACGATGGCGGCGACATGGGGAGATGAACGGCCGGCGGTCAGCGATCAGGAACAGCCGGCTGGTCTGATCGCTGGTCGCCGGCCGCTGATCGCCGCTCTTGCTCCAACGGCAGCTCGAACGTCGCGCCGGGCTCGATGATCTTGACCCCGTTCTCGAGCCGGTACCCGCCGAGGCGGGCCCGGAGGCGCGTGATCGCGTCGTAGGGGCCCGACGTGACGTGGCGGAAGACGCCCCAATGGTAGGGGATCATGTAGCGCGCGTCGAGCCGCTCGAAGAGCGTCAGCGCGTCGTCCGTCGTCATGTGCCCCGTCCGGTACCTCGGCTTCCACCAGGGCGCGTGGCCGATCGGCAGGAGGGCGACGTCCAGCTTCTGCCCGCGACCGGTCACGTGCTTCTCCACCATCCGGTGGCTGTCCTCCGTCAGCGCCGTGTCTCCCGCAAAGAAGCACGTGGCGCGCTCCGCCTCCAGGAGGTACATGTTTGCCGCGCTGCGCCACCGGTCCACGCCGTACCGATTCCCCAAGTGCTTGGCCGCCGCCGCGCGAATCGTGACCCCCCGCACCGCCACCGCCTCGTCAGGCGCCAGCGGCACGGCGTGGGTGTAGCCGAGCTTGCGCAGCCACCGCTCGACCGCCGGTGGGGCGTAGAGCGGCACGTCTCGCGGGAGGCGGTTCAGCGAGTCGAAAGACAGGTGGTCGGCGTGCGCGTGCGTGAGCAGTAGCGCGTCGAGCCGCGGGAGCGAGTGGATCGCGACGCCGGGCGGCGCGACGCGGGGCAGGAAGCCGGCGAGCGCGAGGTCGAAGTTCGGGTCGGTGAGGATCCGGACGCCGGCGACCTCGATCAGCAGCGTGGCATGCCCGACGTAGGTGATGCGCATGGAGAGGCGAGGGTCTGGGGGTCTGAGGGTCTGGAGGAGTCCTCTAGACCCTCAGACCCCCAGACCCTCGACCCCTTTCACGCTTTTGCCTTCGACGGTTTCCCTTTGGGTGCCGGCCGCGCCGCCGGCGCAGGCGCAGCGGGCTTCGGGGCGGTCTTCATCCGCTCGCGGATGATCAGCCACTGCTGCGGCAGTGCGGCGATGTTCTGCACCGTGTAGTACAGGTTCAACCCCGCCGCGGCCTTGTAGAAGAACACGAGCATCATCCCCGGGAAGATGTAGCTCATCAGCTTGGCCTGCGGGTTGGGCGGCATGCCCCGCATCCCGATGTACGACAGCGCCCACGCCGAGAGACCCATCAGGATCGGCAGGATGTAATACGGGTCGTACTGCGAGATGTCCCGCATCCAGAGGAAGGAGACGCCGCGGAACTCGATCGTGTTCTGGAATACGAAGAAGAGCGTGATGAACACCGGCATCGGCAGCAGTATCGGCAGGCACCCCGAGACGGCGCTGAACGGACTCATGCCGTGGTCGCGGTACACCTTCATGATCTCCTGCTGGAGCTTCTGCGGATCGTCCCGGTACCGCTCGTTCACGGCCTGCAGCTCGGGCTGCAGGACCTGCATCTTCAGGCTCGTGCGCATCGCGCGCTGGTTGAGCGGCCAGATCGCGAGGCGAATGACGACGCCGAACACGATCAGCACCCACCCGTAGCTCATGTTCAGCTTCTCGTGCATCCACAGCAGCGCGCGCATCACGAGCGTCGCGAACGGCTGGACGATTCCCTGCAGGAAGCCGCCGTACGGGTTGGCGTTCTCGAAGTCGCGCCCCATCGCCACGAGCCGCCGCCACTCCTGCGGTCCCGCGTACATCTCGAACGCGAAGGTGCCGTCGCGCACGGGCTCGACCGCCGTGGCGCTCCCACGGGACGCGATGCTCGACGTGCGCGGGCCCCCGGTCACCTTGAGCTCGGCGAACGGCCGGTCACCCTCGGGCGTCAACAGGCCGACGAGGAAGTACTTGTTCTTCGTCACCACCCAGGTGAGCGGGCCCGGCTCGAGCCGCTGCTCGCCGGGATCGAGCTTGTCGAAGTGGATGCTCTTGGCGTTGTCGCGCTCGGGCTTGAGTGCGTACGCCAGGTTCCGCTGGTCGTCGAGGCTGTCCGCCTCGGCCGAGTGGATCCCGCTCGGCAGGTCCACCAGCAGGTAGCCGTTGCTCCCGGTCCCCTGCACCCGGCCGCTCACGCGCACGGTGTAGCTGTCCGGCACGAACGCGTAGGTGATCGCGACCCGCGTGTTCGCGATCACGGCTTCGTACGTCAGGCTCTGCGCGCCGGGGCCGGGCGCACCGGCGCCGCGGGCGAGCGTGAACGGAGTCCGGTCGAGCGGGAGCGTGTCCCCGGGGACGACCAGCCGATAGCTGAGCAGCCGCTCGCCCGGTCGCACCAGCTCCACCCACTGGTCGGTCTTCTTCCCCTCCGCCGCGAGGGCGACGTACTCGCGGAGTTGCACCGACACCGGCGCAGCACCCAGGCTGCTGATTCGATAGATCGACTTGCCGGCGTCCACCATCGTCGTCTCGACTGCCGCCGCCGGGGCCGCCGAGGCCGCCGAGGCTGCCGGCGCCAAGGTGTCGGCCTGCGCGGTCGCCGGCGCTGCGGCCGGCCCGGCAGCCGCAGTGGCGGTCGTGTCCCGCGCCCCCGACGTCAGCGGTCCGCCCGTCGTCGCACCACGCGTCGGGGGAGCCGCCGGGGTGGTGGCGGGCGTGGGCGCGGGCGTGGCCGCCGGCGGGGTCGCGGGTGCGGTGGCCGCGGCACTATCACGCCCCGTACCCCCCGCCCCGGGCTTCGCGGCCGGCGTCGGAAAGAGAATCGGCGTGATCGCGACAACGATCGCCGTGAGGATGAGGGCGAGAAAGAAGCGCTTATCCATCAGAGAGGCAGGGACGAGGTAAGAGGGACGAGGGACGAGGACTGCAATCGCTCGTCCCTCGTCCCTCGTGCCTGCCGTTAAGGTACCGGATCATACCCCCCTGGCCGGAAGGGGTGGCAGCGCGCGAGACGGCGGGCGGCAAGCCAGCTTCCGCGTGCCGCGCCGTAGCGCTCGATCGCCTCGATGGCGTACGCCGAGCACGTTGGATAATAGCGACACGCGGCCGGCAGCAGGGGAGAGAGCGTCAGCTGGTACCCGCGCACGAGCGCGGTGAGCACGCGCGCGATCACTCGGCTCGACGCCCGGCTCATCACGACTCCGGCGGCTCGTGGCGCGGCGCCGCGCCGCGTGCGGGTCGTGGTGCCTCTGCCGGCAGCCGCCGCACCCGCTCGCCCACCCGCTCGAGCTGGCCCCCGAGCACGTCGAACGGAGCGTCGTAGGCTTCCGGAAGTGTACGGATCACCAGGTCCATCGCCGGGAGGGTGCCGAGAAGGCGCGTGCGCACCAGGTCACGAAGCCGCCGCTTCAGCCGGTTCCGCTCGACCGCCGTGTGCTTGTGCTTGGGAACGACGATGCCCACTCGCGGATGCGGCAGAAGGGAAGCGAGGGCCCGGACTTCCAGGTGCTCCGTCCGGATTCGCTTCCCTTCCCGTCTGACGGCCTGCAGGTCGGCACCCCGCGTCAGCCGGTGGCTGCGCGGGAAGCGGAACGTCGTACCCGGCTCAGGCGCCGGTGACGTACTTGCTCGGCAGCCGAACAGTCAACCGCTTCCGCCCCTTCTTGCGGCGACGGTTCAGGACCTCGCGCCCCCACTTGGTCTCCATGCGGGTGCGAAAGCCGTGCTTGCGGATACGGCGTTTGTTGCGCGGACGGTAGGTGGGCTTGCCCATAGATGCTCCAGAAGCGATCGAAACGTGCTGCGGCCGTGCTCCGGCACAGAACGCGAAACGTAGTCCGGGCCGGAAGTTAGGTCAAGTGACACTGCAGGGAGTAGGGAGTAGAACGCCTGTGCTACTCCCTCCTCCCTCCTCCCTCCTCCTTGCAGTTCGATTGACTTTTCCACATGCCCCTCCAACTTTAGCCCCCCGCCTCACTCGCCACCCTCCGTCATGTCGCTCTCGGCCTCCGAAATCTGGTCCCGCCTGCTCGACCGCGCCCGCCAGGAGCTCCCCGAGCAGACGTACCGGACCTGGCTCGAGCCGACCGAGGCGCTGGCAGTGGAGGGCAACACGATCGTCGTCGGCGCGCCCGACCAATTCGCCGCCGACTGGAACGACTCCAAGCACTCGCAGCTCCTCGCCACCTACGCCCCGATCGCCCTCGGGCACCCGATGCGGGTGGTGTTCAAGGTCCACGAGGAGCGCAGGAAGCGCTCGCAGATGGACCTGTTCGTGGCGCCGCCCCCGCCCCCTGTCGCACCGGCGGTGGCGAGGGGTGCCGGGCCGGGGCCGGCCGGAGTGGGCGGCACGAACGGCGCCGCGGGCGCTTCGGCGTCCCCGCTCAGCCCGCGCTACACCTTCGACCACTTCGTCATCGGCAAGTCGAACGAGCTGGCCGCGGCCGCCGCGCAGGCGGTGGCGCAGGCCCCGGGGAAGCTGTACAACCCCCTCTTCATCTACGGCGACACGGGGCTCGGCAAGACGCACCTCATGCAGGCCATCGCCCACGAGCTCCTGGGGAAGAATCCGAGCGTTCGCATCACCTTCATCGGCACCGAGCAGTTCACGAACGACCTCGTGTCGGCCATCCAGAGTCGCAGCACCCACGAGTTCCGGCGCCGCTATCGCGAGACCGACCTCCTGCTCGTCGACGACGTTCAGTTCCTCAAGGGGAAGGAGGCGACCCAGGAGGAGTTCTTCCACACCTTCAACGCCATCTACGAGGCCGGCCGCCAGATCGTCCTCACCAGCGACCGCCCACCCTCCGAGATCCCCGGGCTCGAGGCGCGCCTCGTGAGCCGCTTTCAGTGGGGGATGGTCGCCGACATCATTCTCCCCGACGTCGAGCACCGGGTGGCGATCCTGCGGCGCAAGGCGCAGCTCGATCACCTCGAGCTCACCATCCCCGACGACGTCATCCAGTTCATCGCCGACAACGTCCGCTCCAACGTCCGGGAGCTCGAGGGCTCGATCATCAAGCTCCTCGCCTACGCGTCGCTGAAGCACAAGGACATCAGCGTCGAGGTGGCGCGCGAGGCCCTGCGCGATAAGCTGCGCGGCGACGGGGTGCCCGGGCACGTCGCCGCCGGCGCGGGCGCGGCGGCTGACGCGTCGCTGACGGTCGCCACCATTCAGGCGGCAGTGTCGAAGGAGTGGGGCGTCACTCCCGACGGGCTCAAGTCCAAGACCCGCACGAAGATGCTGACGACGCCGCGGCAAGTGGCGATGTACCTGTGCCGGGAGCTGCTCGGGCTGCAGCTCGTGGAGATCGGGAACGCATTCGGCGGCCGTGATCACTCCACGGTCATCCACAGCCTGGAGCGCGCGGTCGAGACCATGAACGAGGACCCGGCGTTCGCGGCGCGTGTGGGAAAGCTCCGCGCGATGTTGGAAACGCTCCGGAGCTGAGCGCCTTGTCCACGCCGGCGGCGGGAATCCACGACGGCCGGCGCGGGACGGTGTGGAGGAACCTGGACAACGAGCGCCTCTCCACGTCCAGTGCACAGGAGCCGGGGCTGGCAAAGTCGCGCGGACGCCATAACTTGCCCGGCTTGTACACACCGTCCACAGGCTCTACTGCTACGACTAGTTTTGATCTATAAAACAGCTAGTACTACAGAAGCACGGAATGATGTGGACTGCGGCCAGGCGATCAGCGACCAGCGGTCAGCGATCAAGAACTGCCTCGGCCTTGAACTGATCGCTGATCGCTGAGGACTGATCGCTCAACCCACAGGAGTCTGAATGCGCTTCACCATCGCGCGTGAGAAGTTGCAGGAAGGGCTGAATGGCGTGGCGGCGAGCATCCCCGCCAAGACCACCCTCCCCGTCCTCGCCAACATCCTCGTCGAGACCACCGAGCGCGGGATCCGACTCTCCGGCACGGACCTCGACATCGCCGTGAGCACCGAGGTGCCGGCGGACGTCGAGGCCCAGGGCGCGATCACCATCCCGGCCAAGAAGCTGAGCGAGATCGTGCGCGAGCTCCCGCCCTCCCCGGTGAAGATCGCCGCGGCCGGCGAGCAGCGCGTGACGCTCGAGTGCGGCCGGTCGCGCTTCAAGCTCCTCGGCCTCCCGCGCGACGAGTTCCCCACCTTCCCGAGCGTGCGCTTCGAGGAGAGCTGGCGCGTGCGCTCCGGCGACCTGCAGATGCTGATCTCCCACACCTCGTTCGCCGTCTCCACCGAGGAGAGCCGCCCGATCCTCAACGGCGTCCTCTGGGAGCTCCGTCCCGAGGAGATGCGGATGGTCGCCACGAACGGCCACCGCCTGGCGAAGATGAAGGTCCCGGTCGCCTCCGCGAACGGCCAAGGTGGGAAGCCGCCGTCCAGTGACCTGATCGTGCCGCCGAAGGCCCTCGAGCAGATCCGCCGGCTCTTTCCTGCCGAGGAGGATCTGGAGATCGCCAGGGGGGACAACCACCTCGGCTTCCGCTCGCCGTTCACGTCGGTGTTCACGCGGCTCATCGAGGGGCCGTACCCCAACTACGAGCAGGTCATCCCTAAGGACAATGACCGCATCGCCGTCGCCGACCGGGTCGCGCTCACGAGCGCCTTGAAGCGCATGTCGGTGATCGCCTCCGACCAGACGCACCGTATCCGGCTCTCGTTCAACGCCGGCATGGTCAAGTTCTCGGTGCAGACCCCCGACCTGGGCGAGGCGCAGGACGAGCTCCCGGTTCGCTACACGGGCGACCCGCTCGACATCGGCTTCAACGCCAACTACCTCCTCGAGATCCTGCGCTACATCCCCACCGACGAGGTGAAGCTCACCTTCAAGGCGCCCGAGCGCGCGGCGACGCTCGAGCCGGAGAACTGGTCGGAGCAGGCCGATTATCTCTGCCTGGTGATGCCGCTGCGGCTGGTGGACTAGGGGGCGGCTGGACCGAGCCGCTTGGACGCAGGGCATGGAGTGCGACGAGCGCGGCAGAAACGGGCTACCCCGGCCATGACCCAGACGATCACTCCGGAGCGCGCACCCACGCTCCGCCTCCGCCGGAGCGCCGAGCGCGGCTTCGAGGACTTCGGCTGGACCGACAACTGGGTGACCTTCTCGTTCGCAGAGTACCACGATCCGGAGTGGGTGAACTTCGGCCCGCTTCGCGTCATGGTCGAGAACCACATCCAGCCGCATTCGGGATTCCCGGCGCACCCGCACCGCGACGTGGAGATCGTCACCTACGTCGCCTCGGGGACGCTCACGCACGGTGATAGCTTCGGCCATCGGGCGGGAATCACTGCCGGCGAGATGCAGCACATCAGCGCCGGCAGCCGCGGCATGGTCCACTCGGAGGAGAACCTCCACGACCAGGTCGAGCACAACTACCAGATGTGGCTCGTCCCCGAGCGCACCGGCACCGCGTTCGCGTACCACCAGAAGAAGTTCACCCCCGAAGAGCGGCAGGGCCGGTTCCGACTCTACGCCTCCCCGGACGGTCGCGACGGGAGCATGCCACTGAACACCGACGCCCGGATCTTCGCGGGCCTGTTCGCGCCGGGCGATCATGCGGAGCACGCGCTCGAGCCAGGGCGAGGGGCGTGGGTCCAGGTGGTGCGCGGCGCGCTCCGCGTCGCCGGCGCGGCGCTCGCCGCGGGTGACGGCGCAGCCATCACCGACACCGACCGACTCGTGCTCGACTTCGACGCCGACAGCGAGGTGCTCCTGTTCGACGTCCGCCTCGACGCCCCGCTCATCCGGCGTTGAGTGCTGCCATCAGTGGCCGGTCACCGGTGTCCGGACCGGCGCGATAGGAGGCAGGGACTGAGGGTCTGGGATCTCCTGTCTCGAGGAGCCCTCCAGACCCAAGACCCTCAGACCCGAGACCCTCAGACCCGAGACCCTCGCGCCAGCGTGAGCGTAAACGTCGACCCCTGCCCGCGCACGCTCTCGGCGGTCAGGTCCCCGCCCATCCGTCGTGCCAGGTTCCGCGAGATCGCCAGGCCGAGCCCCACGCCCTGCTGACTCGCCTGCGTCAGGTGCCGATCCACCTGCACGAAGGGCTCGAAGATCCGCTCCAGCTGGTCGGCCGGGATCCCGCGCCCCGTGTCCGCCACGTGGAT
>Ga0307411_10000220_pt1 | contig 18504 bp, 15 predicted proteins | sample DK1Ometagenome_2_FD_203712 | JGI IMG/M metagenome (GOLD analysis project Ga0307411, IMG submission 203712) | Maize rhizosphere microbial communities from greenhouse at UC Davis, California, United States - DK15-O-1 | ecosystem: Host-associated > Plants > Roots > Rhizosphere > Soil | place: USA...
GATGGCCACCATCTGCGGCGGGACGCTCGCGATGATGGACGCGGGCGTACCGCTGCGCGCCCCGGTCGCGGGGATCGCGATGGGCCTGATCGAGGAGGAGGGCCGGCACGCGATCCTCTCCGACATCCTCGGCGACGAGGACCACCTCGGTGACATGGACTTCAAGGTGGCCGGCACGCACAAGGGCATCACCGCGCTGCAGATGGACATCAAGATCCGCAGCGTCGACTGGAAGGTGATGGAGGCGGCGCTCGAGCAGGCGCGCGAGGGTCGCCTCCACATCCTCGAGGCGATGGCGAAGGACGCGAGCGCGGCGCTGCCGGGCTTCGCGCCGCGCGCGGAGCCGTCGGACTGGGCGCCTCGCATGCACGTGATCCGGATCAAGCCGGACCGCATCCGCGACGTGATCGGCCCCGGCGGCCGCGTGATCCGCGGCATCCAGGAGATGACCGGCGCCAAGATCGACATCGAAGACAGCGGCACCGTGAACCTGTTCGCGCCCGACCTGGACTCGCTGCGCCGCGCCCAGGCGATGGTCGAGGAGCTCACGCAGGAGGCCGAGATCGACCGGCTCTACACCGGCAAGGTCAAGCGCATCACGGACTTCGGCGCCTTCGTCGAGATCTTCCCCGGCACCGACGGCCTGGTGCACATCAGCCACCTGGCGGAAGGCCGCGTGGAGAAGGTCGAAGACGTGGTCTCCGAGGGCGACGAGATCCTGGTCAAGTGCATCGACATCGACCCGAGCGGGCGCATCCGCCTGTCGCGCAAGGAGGCGCTGGCGGAGGCGCTGGCCCAGAACGAGTGACCCCGCGGCTCCGCGTCTCCCGAACGGCCGGCGCGGAGGACCTGCCGCTGCCGCGCTATGCCACGGCGGGCGCCGCGGGTCTGGACCTCCGCGCGGCGGTGCGCTCGCGGCTGGTCGTCGCGCCGGGCGAGCGGACGCTGGTGCCGACCGGCCTCCGCGTCGCCGTGCCGGCCGGCTACGAAGGGCAGGTGCGGCCGCGCAGCGGGCTCGCGCTGCGCCACGGCGTCCTCCTTCCGAATTCGCCCGGTACAATAGACTCCGACTTTCGGGGGGAGGTCCAGGTGATCCTCTGGAATGCCGGGGCGGAGCCGTTCGCCATCGCGAGAGGAGACCGCATCGCGCAGCTCGTGATCGCTCCCGTCGCCCGCGTCGAGCTCGAGGAAGACGCGCTCGACGAGACGCAGCGCGGGGCCGGCGGCTTCGGCTCCACGGGAGCTTCGTGAGCGCCGAGCCGATCCATCCGCGGCCGCCGACGCCCGCGGGCGAGCCGCGCCGGCGCGCGGGGAATCTCGCGCTGCGCCTGCTGACCGCGGCGCTGCTGATCCCCCCGATCATCTACGTGATCTTCCAGGGCGGACTCTGGGTGCTCGGCACCGTGGTCGTGATCACGCTGCTCGGCATCAGCGAGTTCTACCAGTTGATCGAGGCCAAGGGCGCCGAGCCGCTGCGGGGCGTCGGCATGCTGGCGGCGGTGGCGCTGCCGGTCGTGACGTACCTCGGCAGCGACTACGCGGCCACGGTGCTGATGAGCTTCCTGTTGCTGGGCGTGATGGTGGCGCAGCTCGGCAAGGCGCAGATCGCGGAGTCGCTCGCCAGCATCTCCGGCACCTTCTTCGGCGTCTTCTACATCGGCTGGCTGCTCTCCCATGCGGTGGCGCTGCGCGGATTCCACGACGTCGTGCAGGGGCGCTGGGGCGCCGACGCCGTCGCGGGGATGCATCCGGATGCGGGCGCGTTCTATCTGATCTTCACCGTCTCCGTCGTGATCGGCGGCGACGCGGGCGCCTACTTCGTCGGACGCAAGTACGGTCGCCGCAAGCTCGCCCCGGCCGTGAGCCCCGGCAAGACGGTCGAGGGCGCCATCGGCGCCATCGGCGCCGGGCTGCTGGTGGGCATCGTCTGGAAGATGGGCTTCGACGCGTTCCGCCCCGAGCTGTCCGTCCAGCTCGGCTGGCTGGCCTGCGCGATCTTCTCCGTCGTGCTCGCGGGCGTCGGCATCGTGGGAGACCTGGTCGAATCCCTGCTCAAGCGCGACGCCCAGGTGAAGGACACCGGCACCCTGTTGCCCGGGACGGGCGGGGTGCTCGATCGCATCGACTCGAACCTGCTCGCGATCCCCGTCATGTACTATCTGCTGCTTGCCCACACCTTCCTGTTCGGACGCGTCCCGCTCGCCGCGGTCGGCGCGGGGCCGCTCTGAGCAGGCGGAGGCGCCGCATGTTCCGATCCGACCAGCTTTCGGCTCTGGCGCGCCTGCGCGAGCAGGAGCGTTTCAAGGACGAGTGCGGCATCGTCGGCGTCCACGGCCACGCCGAGGCGTCGAACATCACCTACCTCGGGCTGTACGCGCTCCAGCACCGGGGCCAGGAGAGCGCCGGCATCTGCTCCACCCAGAGCGGCGAGCAGTTCGTGCACCGCGCGATGGGCCTGGTGGCCGACGTCTTCTCCGAGAAGGTGCTGGCGCGGCTGCCGGGCCGGCATGCGATCGGCCACGTGCGGTATTCCACCACGGGCGGCAGCCTGCTGCGCAACGCGCAGCCCTTCTGCGCCAACACCGACGGCGGGCCTGTCGCGATCGCCCACAACGGCAACCTGGTGAACGCCCGCGCGGTGCGCCGGGAGCTCGAAGGGCGCGGCGCGATCTTCAGCACGACCTCGGACAGCGAGGTGATCGTCCACCTGCTGGCTCGCTCGCGCGAGGCGACACTCGAGGAGCGGCTGATCGACTCGCTGTCGCGCGTGAAGGGCGCCTTCAGCCTGGTGATGCTGACCAACGACGCGCTCGTGGCCGCGCGTGACCCGTACGGCTTCCGGCCGCTCGTGCTGGGCCGGCTCGACGGCGCCTGGATCGTCGCCAGCGAGACCTGCGCGCTCGATCTGGTCGGCGCCACCGTCGAGCGTCACCTCGACCCGGGCGAGGTGGTCGTGATCCGCCGGGGCCGGGTCCGCACGCTGCGGCCGTTCCCGAAGCCGAGCCGCGAGGCGTTCTGCATCTTCGAGTACATCTACTTCGCGCGGCCGGACTCGAACCTCCAGGGCGGGAACGTCTACACGTACCGCAAGGAGCTCGGCCGCCAGCTCGCGCGCGAGCACCCGGCCGAAGCCGACCTCGTGGTCCCGCTCCTCGACTCGGGCAGCGCCGCCGCGCTCGGCTACGCGGAGGAGACCGGCATCCCCTACGAGACGGCGATCATCCGCAACCACTTCGTGGGCCGGACCTTCATCGAGCCGGCGCAGTCGATCCGGAACTTCGGGGTGAAGATCAAGCACAACCCGATCCGCGGCGTGCTCGAGGGCAAGCGCGTGGTGCTGGTGGACGACTCGATCGTGCGCGGCACCTCGATGCTGAAGATCTCGAACATGATGCGGGCGGCCGGCGCGCGCGAGGTGCACGTGCGCATCTCCGCGCCGCCGACCATCCGCCCCTGCCATTACGGCATCGACATGCCGACGCGCGAGGAGCTGATCGCGGCCAATCACAGCGTCGACGAGATCCGCCGGGCGATCGGGGCCGACACGCTCGGCTACCTGTCGCTCGAGTCCCTGCGTCGGACGAGCCTGCAACTGAAGCACGGGCACTGCGACGCGTGCTTCTCGGACGACTACCCGGTGCCGGTCAACGAGGAGGGAGGGCTGCCGCAGCTCTCGCTGTTCCGCTCGCTCGAAGACGACCCGGATCACGGGAGCGAGGAGTGACCGAGCCGGGCCGGCTCTCGCTGCCGCAGCTGAGAGCCGAGGTGGAGTCGGGCGCGATCGACACGGTGATCACCGCGCTGCCCGATCTGTACGGTCGTCTCGTCGGCAAGCGCATCACCGGACGCTTCTTCCTCGACGAGGTCGCCGCCCACGGCATGCACGTGTGCGACTACCTGCTGGCGTGCGACATGGAGATGGACCCCACGCCCGGCTACGCCTTCACCAGCTGGGCTACGGGCTACGGAGACCTCCACGCCATCCCGGACGTCGCGACGCTGCGTCGCGCCGCATGGCTGCCGCGCACCGCGCTGGTGCTCTGCGATTCGCAGCGCGGCGAGCAGGCGCCGGCGGCCGTCGCGCCACGCAGCGTGCTGCAGCGCCAGCTCGCGCGCGCGGCCGAGCACGGGCTCCACCCGCACATGGGCAGCGAGCTCGAGTTCTTCCTCTTCCGAGACGACTACGACGCCGCGCGCAGCAAGCGCCACGAGGACCTGACGCACAGCGGGCGCTACGTCGAGGACTACCACGTGCTGTCGAGCACCTTCGCCGAGCCGGTGATCGGTGCGATCCGCCGTCACATGGACGCCTCGGCCGTTCCCGTCGAGTTCAGCAAGGGCGAGTGGGGCCCGGGGCAGCATGAGATCAACCTGCGCTTCGCGCCGGCGCTCGAGATGGCGGATCGACACGTCGTCTACAAGCAGGCGGCGAAGGAGATCGCGCAGCAGCAGGGCTACTCGCTCACCTTCATGGCCAAGTACGATCACCGGCTGGCCGGCAGCTCGCTGCACGTGCACTCGAGCCTGTGGCGGGGCGACGGGACGGCGGCATTCGGCGAGCCGGGAGCGCCGCTCGCCGGCACGCCGGTGGCGGCGCCCGAGCTGTTCCGCTTCTGGCTGGGCGGGCAGCTGGCCCACGCGCGCGAGATCGCGCTGCTTCTCGCGCCCACCGTGAACTCGTACAAGCGCTACCAGGCCGGCACCTTCGCCCCGACGGGCATCGCCTGGAGCTACGACAACCGCACCGCCGGCTTCCGGGTGGTGGGGAGCGGCAGGTCCCTGCGCGTCGAGTGCCGCATCCCGGGCGCCGACGCGAATCCCTACCTGGCGTATGCGGGCCTGATCGCGGCCGGCCTCGACGGCATCGAGCGCCGCATCGAGCCGGGGCCTCCCTTCCAGGGCGACGTCTACCGGGCCGCCGAGCTGCCGCGCATCCCGCGCACGTTGCCCGAGGCGATCGGTGAATTCGAGCCGAGCGGCTTCGTGCGCAAGGCGTTCGGCGAAGAGGTCGTGGAGCACCTGCTGCACTTCGCGCGCACCGAGCAGGCGGCGTTCGAGCAGGTCGTCACGGACTTCGAGCGCCGCCGCTACTTCGAGCGCATCTGAGCGGAGTGGACGGACGCCCCGTGTCGCGCCCGCTGATCGGCATCACCACCTACCACCGGGAGACCGCGGGACGCAGCCGCTTCACGCTGCCGAGCGCCTACGTCGACGCGCTCCGGGCAGCGCACGGGCTGGCGGTGCTGGTGACGCCCGGAGAAGCGGAGCCCGAGGAGCTGCTCGTGAGGCTGGACGGGCTCGTGCTGTCCGGCGGCGGAGACCTGGATCCGGCGAGCTACGGCGGCGACCCCCACGCCCGCACGTACGCCGTCTCGCCCGAGCGCGACGCCCTCGAGCTCGCTCTGCTGAAGGGCGCGCTCGAGCGTGGGCTGCCGACGCTCGCCATCTGTCGCGGCATGCAGATCCTCAACGTCGCGCTCGGCGGAGATCTCCACGTCCACCTCCCGGACGTGGTGGGCGAGGCGATCGCGCACCGCTCCAGCCAGACGGAGGCCGCCTCGCATGCGGTACGTGTGGCGACGGGCTCGCGGCTCGCGGAGCGGCTCGGGGCGGGCGCGCTCGACGCGGTCCCTTCCTGGCACCACCAGGCCATCGACCGGCTCGGAGCCGGCCTGCGTCCCGTGGCCTGGGCCCCGGACGACGTGATCGAGGCCGTCGAGCTCCGCGGCGAGGCACAGCTCCTCGCCGTGCAGTGGCATCCCGAGCTGGCCGGTGCCACGCCGTCGGGTGCGGGCCTGTTCGAGGCCCTGGTGTCGCGCGCTCGGGAATACGCCCGCTCCCGCTGACGGCGGGACCCCGGCGGTCAGGGCCGGTGTTCGGGCCGCCGATAGGGTGAAGTGCACCCGAGCGCCGTCGGCGCGACCGGGGAGGAATGGCCTGCCGATGACCCGCCGCCTGCGCATCCGCTTCGAACGCGAGGAGGACTTTCGCCTCGAGTTCGAGCGCAACATCGCGAAGGGCGGCGTCTTCGTGCCCGGGGCCAGCGGCCTCGAGCTGCGGGAGGTGGTCGCGGTCGAGATCGCCCTCGACTTCAGCGGCGAGCGCCGCAGGCTCGAGGCCGAGGTGGTCCACGTGGCGCCCGGTGCCGGGGTGGCGCTGCAGTTTCTGCGCCCTGCCGACGAGGTGCGCGGCGAGCTCTCCGCGCTGCTCGGGGGTCCCGCGACGGCAGACGATGCGTGGCAGCTGCCGGAGCTCGACGACCTGCCCGCGCCTGCGACCGGAGCCGCGGACGGGGAGGGCGATCTCTTCGGACCGGGCGGCGGGGCGGCGTCGCCGGCTGCCGCGCTGGCGCCGGAGCGACGGCGCTCGCCGCGCGCAACGGTGCGCCTGCCGGCCCTGCTCGACGGCGCGAGCCAGCGGATCCAGGGCGTCACCCGCAACCTATCGGAGACCGGCGCGTTGATCTCGGCGGACGCGAGCGAGCTGACGCCGGGCAACGCGGTCCGGCTCGAGCTGCGCAACCCCGGCACGGGCGACGCGCTCGGTGTCGACGGCCGGGTCACGCGTCACATCGAGAGCCAGGGCACCGTCGCCGCCGTCGGCGTCGACTTCGAAGTGCCCCCCGAACGGAAGCCCGAGCTGGCCGCCCTCGTGCGCGCCGCCGAGCACGCCCACCAGCAGCGCTCCGTCGGGGGGATCGCGGGCCACATCGAGGAGCTCGGTATGCCGAGCCTGATCCAGATGCTGGGGCGCTCGTCGCCGCAGGGGACGCTCTCGGCGACCAGTGGGGAGGAGGAGGGCGTGCTGGCCTTCGAGGCGGGCAACCTCCGCTACGCGCGCCTCGGGGCGACCCGCGGCCTCAAGGCGCTCGTCCGCATGCTGCAATGGACGAGCGGCAGCTTCGAGTTCCATGCGCAGGTGGATGCGCTCGACGTCGAGGACGAGCCGATGCGCCTCGAGGCGGCGCTGCTCGAGGCGACGCGCCTGCTGGACGAGGCCGTGCGCGCCGGCACCCATCGGCTGGACCCGCAGCTCCGCTTCGGAGTCGACCGCGAGGCGCTGTCCGCGGCGGGCACCCTCGAGAAGATCGAGGCGGCCGTGCTGGATCTCGCCGCGGCCGGCTTCAGCGTTCGCCGCATCCTCGACGTGGTGCCCGAGGACGATGCGCAGGTATCGCAGGCCTTGCTCGATCTGATCGAGCGCGGCGTCCTGACACCCTCGAGCTGATCAGGCGGGGTCGGAGCGTCGCAGGCGCGTGTCCGCCAGGAACCGGGCGTCGTCGCGCTCCGGATGGTCCAGGTTGTAGTGAAGGCCGCGGCTCTCGCGGCGCCGAGTCGCCGACTCCACCACCAGCTGGGCGACGAGCGCCAGGTTGCGCAGCTCGATCAGGTTCGGCGTGATGCGGAAGTCCCAGTAGTACTCGGTGATCTCTTCCCGCAGCATGTCGATGCGGTGGCGCGCACGCGCGAGGCGCTTGTCGGAGCGCACGATGCCCACGTAGTTCCACATGAAGCGGCGGATCTCGTCCCAGTTCTGCGTGATGACCACGGCTTCGGAGCTCTCGGTGGCCGCGCCTTCGCGCCACGGCTCGACCGGCTCCCGGCTGCGCGGCAGATCGTCGATGCGCGCGAGCCCCTCCTCCGCTGCCGCCGCCGCGAATACCACGCCCTCGAGCAGCGAGTTCGAGGCCAACCGGTTCGCGCCGTGGAGACCGGTGCAGGTCACCTCGCCGGCGGCGAACAGGTTCAGCACGTCGGTCTCGCCTCGTAGATCGGTGACGACGCCGCCGCAGCAGTAGTGCGCCGCGGGCACCACCGGAATCGGCCGGCGCGTGATGTCGATGCCGAACTCGAGGCAGCGCTCGTAGATGTTCGGGAAGCGCTCGCGCACGAAGGCGGGATCGCGGTGCGTGATGTCGAGCAGCGCGTAATCGTCGCCCGAGCGCTTGAGCTCGGAATCGATGGCCCGCGCCACGATGTCGCGGGGCGCGAGGTCGGCCATCTCGTGGTAGCGGGCCATGAACGCGTCGCCGCCGAGATTGCGGAGCACGCCGCCCTCTCCCCGCACCGCCTCCGTGATCAGGAAGGACTTCGCCCGCGGCTCGAACAGGCACGTCGGATGGAACTGGAAGAACTCCATGTTCGCGAGCGTGGCGCCCGCGCGATACGCCATCGCCATGCCGTCTCCCGAGGCGATGTCGGGGTTGCTCGTGTAGAGGTACACCTTGCCGGCGCCGCCGGTCGCGAGGAACGTGATGCGCGCGCGATAGCGCTCCACCACGTTTCGCCGCGCGTCGAGCACGTAGGCGCCGAGCGCTCGGTTGGGCCCGCCGAGTCCCGCGCGCGCGGACGTGAGCAGATCCACCGCGCAGCAGTCCTCGTGGATGTCGATGTTCGGATGGGCGCGCGCGCGCGCGAGGAGTGCGCGCTCGATCTCCCGCCCCGTCGTGTCGCGGTGGTGGAGGACGCGCCGGCGCGTGTGTCCGCCCTCGCGGCCGAGCGCGAAGCGGCCGTGCTCGCGGTCGAAGCCGACGCCGGCCTTCACCAGCGCGTCGATGGTGGCCGGGCCCCGCTCGATCACGAAGCGCACGACGTTCTCCCGGCACAGGCCGGCACCGGCGCGGAGCGTGTCCTCGACGTGCGCCTCGAACGAATCGTCGTCCGACACGACGGCTGCGATCCCGCCCTGCGCGAAGTTGGTGGCGGAGTCGGCGGCCTGCTTCTTGGTCACGATGGCGACGCGGCCGCGCTCGGCGACCTGGAGCGCGTAGAAGAGCCCCGCAATGCCGCTGCCGAGCACGAGAAAGTCGACCTCGTGCTCGTCCGTGTCGCTCACGCGCGCCTGCCTCCCGTCGGCGTGCCGTCCGCCCCTCGGGGCTAAGGGGGTCGAGCGGAAGCGCCGATGAATCGATCGTGCGGCGATTCTATCTCCGGACAGCAACGCGCACCGGCCGGGTCCTCGGGGCCGCGGCACTGCTTTGGCTCTGCACGGGCGCTGCCGGACCGGCTCGGGCAGGCTCGCTCTACCGCTTCATCGACGAGCGAGGGGTCATCCACTACACGAACGTCTCGTACGACCAGCGCTATCAGCGGGTTCGCCCGCCGGGCGGGTTCGCCTGGTCGGCGGTGTCGCGCAAGGACGCGCGGCGCTTCGACGGCCTGATCCGCACGGCGGCTGCCAACGCGGGGGTGCCGGCCGCGATCGTGAAGGCGGTGATCCACGCCGAGAGCGCGTTCGACACGAGCGCGGTCTCGCGGGCCGGGGCGATTGGGCTGATGCAGCTGATGCCCGGCACCGCGCGGGAGCTCGGCGTGCTCGATCCGTTCCGCGCCGAAGAGAACGTGCACGGAGGCGCGCGCTACCTCCGCCACCTGCACGACCGCTACGGAAGCTGGACGTACACGCTTGCCGCCTACAACGCCGGACCGACGGCGGTGGACCGCTACCAGGGAATTCCGCCCTATGCGGAGACGCAGCAATATGTCCGCCGCGTCCTCACGTACTATCGTCGGTACCATGGCGACTTCTCTCGGTGAGGCCGGTCGCGGCCCGACGTCCCTTCCGACTCGCGAGCGTTTCTGGAACCTGCCCAACACCATCACCGTGGTCCGCATGGCGGTGGTGCCGGTGCTGGTCGGATTCCCGCTCTACGCCGGGCCGGTCGGCTCCCGGGTCGTCGCCTGGCTCTTCATCGTCTCGGCGCTCGGGGATCTCCTCGACGGCTGGGCTGCGCGGCGCGGCAGGCAGGTCACCAAGATCGGAAAGCTGCTGGATCCTCTCGCCGACAAGCTCACGGTGACGACCGCGTTGATCGTGCTGCTCACGATGGGCCGTGTCCCGCCCTGGGGACTCGTCCTCGTGGTGGTGGTGATCGGGCGCGAGCTGGCCGTCACGGGCCTGCGCGGGATCGCCTCGGCGGGTGGACAGGTGGTGGCGGCGGCCTGGCAGGGCAAGTTGAAGACCACCGCCCAGAACATCGCGATCGGGTGCCTGTTGTTCCCCGAGGGGACTCTCGGCGTCGCGAATCATCTGCTCGGTGTGACACTTTTGGCCGTGGCGACGGCCCTGACCCTGTGGTCCGGCTACGTGTACTTTGCCGACTACTTCGCAGGAGAGACCCACGGATGACGCGACTTCGGGAGCTGGGCGGACTGATCGAGAGCCGCGATGCGCGCATCGGCGTGATCGGGCTCGGCTACGTGGGGCTGCCCCTGGCGCTGGAGTTCGCCAAGGCGGGCTATCGGGTGGCGGGTTTCGACCTCGATGCGGCCAAGGTCCGCACCCTGACCGAGGGCGGCTCCTACATCGGTGACGTCCCGGCGGCGGACGTCCAGCAGCAGCTGGCGGCCGGCCGGCTCACCGCGAGCACCGATTTCGCGGCGCTCTCCGCCGCCGACGTGATCCACGTCTGCGTGCCCACGCCGCTGACCAAGACGAAGGATCCGGACGTCTCGTTCATCGTTCGAGCGGTCGAGGAGGTCCGCAAGCGCCTCCGCAGCGGCCAGCTGATCATCCTCGGCTCCACCACGTATCCGGGCACGACGCACGATCTCTTCGTGCCATTGCTCGAGGAGACGGGCCTTCGCTGCGGCATCGACTTCTCGGTCTGTTTCGGACCCGAGCGCATCGACCCCGCGAACAAGCGCTTCCCGCTGAAGTCCGTGCCCAAGGTGGTGGGCGGCGAGAGCCCGCTCTGCGTCGAGCTCGGCGTGAAGGTCTTCGAGGTCGTGTTCCAGCAGGTGGTGCCGGTGTCGTCCACGCAGGCGGCGGAAATGGTCAAGCTGCTGGAGAACACCTTCCGGGCGATCAACATCGGCCTCGTGAACGAAGTGGCGCTGATGTGCGACCGGCTCGCCCTCGACGTGTGGGAGGTGATCGACGCCGCGGCGACCAAGCCCTACGGCTTCATGAAGTTCCAGCCCGGGCCGGGCCTCGGCGGCCACTGCATCCCCGTCGACCCCACGTACCTGTCCTGGAAGATGAAGGCGCTCAACTTCACCGCCCGCTTCATCGAGCTCGCGACGGACGTGAACGGACACATGCCCGAACACGTGGTGGCCAAGATCGGCGAACTCCTGAACGAAGAGCGCACCGCCGTGAACGGCGCCCGCGTGCTCCTGCTCGGCGTCGCCTACAAGGCCGACGTCTCGGACATGCGGGAGTCGCCGGCGCTCGATGTGCTCCGCCTGCTCGACGCGAAGGGCGCCGAGCTCCGCTACCACGACCCCTACGTGCCCGAGGTCGCCCTCGACGGCCGGGCCTGGAAGAGCGTCGAGCTGAGCGACGACGAGCTCGCCGCCGCGGACCTGGTCGTGATCCTCACGGACCACTCCGGCATCGACTGGGAGCGCGTCGTGGCGCGGGCGCAGCGCGTCTACGACACCCGGAACGCGACCCGGAGGGTGCGCAACGGGCGGGAGAAGATTCGCAAGCTCTAGGCCGGGGGCGCGGCGTCTCGACTTTCGCGTGGCCGTTCCTTACCCTCGGCGCGCCGAGCACGAGTAGCTCAGTTGGTAGAGCACCACGTTGCCAACGTGGATGTCGCCGGTTCGAATCCGGTCTCGTGCTCCAACTCTTTGCGCGATCGCTCCGATCGCTGCCACGCTGGGCCCCGCGGGGCTCGCGGCTTGCCGATCACGTGGTCGTGCCCAACGTTGCGCGATGCGATTCGACGGACACGATCCCATCGACCCGGAGTCGGAGGCGGCGACGAACGTCGTGGGTCCGGCTCCCCTGGACGCTGCGGAGAGCACCTGGGACCCCTGGCTCTGGGCGCTCTACCTGCGCGAGGTGGCGGAGACGGCGCCTCCCCCGCTGCACTGAGCCGCTACCGTCCCACGCCCGTGACCGCCCTGCCGCGCATTCCGATCTTCCGCCGCGAGCGTACGGTGGCGCCGCGCGACATCGACGTGCTCGGGCACGTCAACAACCTGGTCTGGGTGCGGTACGTGGTGGAGCTCGCCGCAGCCCACGCCGATGCGCTCGGCGTTGGCTTCGAAGCGACCCGTGCTCGCGGCGGCATCTGGATCGTCCGCCGGCACGACGTGCTCTACCACGGGAACGTGCCGGGCGGCTCGAAGATTCACGAGATTACCTGGGTCTCCTCGCTGCGCGGGGCGCTCTCCCTGCGCCATGCCCGCTTCGAGAGCGAGGCGGGCGTGCTGCTCGTCGAGGCGAACACCGAGTGGGCCTACGTCGACGCGGCGACGCTGAAGCCGCGGCGAGTGCCCGCCGAGGTGCGCGAGCGCTTCGACCCGATCGACTTCGAAGTCGGCGCCGGCTGAGCTCTACTCGAACGCCCGCGGCAGGTGCATGTTCAGCGCCACCAGGCCGCCGTTCACGCCGTAGATCTCGCCCGTCACGTAGCTGGCCGCAGGCGAGGCGAGATACAGCGCGCAGGCAGCGATGTCCTCGACCTGCCCGAGCCGTCCGAGTGGCGTGAGCTTCACCATCTCGTCCTTGATCGCGGGCGTCAGGATGCCGGCGAGCGCGTCCGTCTCGATCGAGCCGACCGCAATCCCGTTCACGCGCACCTTCGGCGCGAACTCCTGCGCCAGGTTCTGGGTGAGAAACGACAGCGCGGCCTTCGCGGTCCCATAGGCCGCGAAGCCCGACGCGTGGTGCCGGCCGGCGACTGACGAGATGTTGACGACGGCGCCCGTGCCGGCCGTCTCCACGATCCGCGGCACCACCAGGCGCGTGAGCACGAACGCCGTGGTCACGTTGAACCGGAACGCGGCCTCGAACTCCTTCTCGCTGGTGCGGAGGGCGGGCTTGGGCGGCCAGCCACCCGCGTTGTTCACGAGCAGGTCGATGCGTCCGAACTCGCGCAGCGTCGCCTCCACCAGGCTCTCGAGCTGGCTGCGCTCCAGCACGTCGCACGGCACCGCGAGCGCGCGGCGGCCGTGGCGGCGCGCGCTGGCCGCGGTCCGGTCGATCTGCTCGCGCGACCGCGCCGCCACCACGACGTGCGCGCCCGCCTCTGCGTACGCCTCCGCGATCGCTGCGCCGATGCCTCGGCCCGCGCCCGTCACGATCGCGACGCGGTCGTCGAGGCGGAAGCGTTCGAGAATTCCCATGGCTCCTCCGAGCTCGCAGACGGCGGATGCTAGCCGAGCGCGCCGTCCGGCTCCCGAGCTCGCCAGCGGGTCTCGCTCAGACCGGCGGCGACCGCCGCGCCTGGGAGGCCGCGTTGCCGACGTAGGCCGCCGGCGTGAGGGCGCGCAGTCGGCGCTTCTCCTCCTCGGGCACGGGCAGCCCGTCGACGAGGCGCAGCAGCGCCTCGCGGTCGACCTCCTTCCCGCGCGTCAAGCCCTTCAGCTTCTCGTAGGCGCCTTCCACCCCGTGCCGCCGCAGCACGGTCTGGATCGCCTCCGCGAGGACCTCCCAGCTCGCTTCGAGATCCGCCTCGAGCCGGCTGCGCTCGAGCTCGAGCTTGCCGAGGCCGCGCCGGAGCGATTGATAGGCGAGGAGGCAGTGGCCGGCGGCGGCTCCGACGTTGCGAAGCACGGTCGAGTCGGTGAGGTCCCGCTGCCAGCGCGAGATCGGCAGCTTCTCCGACAGATGGTGGAGAAGCGCGTTCGCGACGCCGAGATTGCCCTCGGCGTTCTCGAAGTCGATCGGGTTCACCTTGTGGGGCATGGTCGACGAGCCGACCTCCCCCGGCACCACGCGTTGGCGGAAGTAGCCGAGCGAGATGTAGCCCCACACGTCCCGCGAGAAGTCGACGAGCACGCGGTTCATGCGCGCGAGCGCGTCGCACAGCTCCGCGATCCAGTCGTGCGGCTCGATCTGCGTGGTGCAGGGGTTCCAGGCGAGGCCGAGCCCCTCGACGAAGCCGCGCGAGATGCCTTCCCAGTCGACGCTCGGCCAGGCGGCCAGGTGCGCGTTGTAGTTCCCGACGGCGCCGTTCAGCTTGCCCAGGATCTCCACGCCGGCGATCTGGCGGCGCTGGCGCACGAGCCGGCCGACGAACACCGCCAGCTCCTTGCCGAGCGTGGTCGGAGAGGCGGGCTGGCCGTGCGTACGGGCGAGCATCGGCTGCTCTGCGAAGCGCTCGGCGAGCGTGCGGATCCCCTGGATCACGCCGTCTGCCTCGGGGAGGAGGAGCTCGTCGCGGACGTCCCGGAGCATCAGCGCATAGGCGAGATTGTTGATGTCCTCCGAGGTGCACGCGAAGTGCACGAACTCGCTGGCGCGGGCGAGCTCCGGGATGCCGGCGATGCGCTCGCGCAGGAAGTACTCGACGGCCTTGACGTCGTGGTTCGTGGTGCGCTCGATCTCCTTCACGCGCTGCGCGTCGGCTTCCCCGAATTCGGCGACCAGGCGATCGAGCTCGGCTGCGGCGGCGCTCGAGAAGGGGCGCGGCGCGTCGAGCTCGGGACGCTCCGCGAGGCAACGCAGCCACGCCACTTCGATGCGGAGCCGGTAGTGGATGAGCGCCCATTCGCTGACGTAGCCGCGCAGCGCCGCCGTCTTGTCGGCGTAGCGGCCGTCGAGCGGCGAGACGGCCGTGAGCGGAGACAGGTCCTTGACGGGTTGTGTCATCGGTCGGCCCAAGCCCTCGCGTTCCGGAACATCCTCATCCACGGTCCATCCTCGCCCCATTCCCGCGGTCGCCACGAGAGCTGCGCCGCGCGGAAGGCGCGCTCCGGGTGGGGCATCAGGATCGTGAAGCGCCCGTCGGGCGTGGTGAGCCCGGTGAGGCCGCCCGGCGAGCCGTTCGGATTCGCGGGATAGCTCTCGGCCGGCCGGCCCTCGGCGTCGACGAAGCGCAGCGCCACCACGCAGTCGGCGCCCGCGCCGAGCGCGCGCCCCTCGCCGTGCGCGACGGGGATCGGCAGTCGGGCGCCCTCCATGCCCACGAAGAAGAGGGAGGGGCTCGGCACGACCTCGACGAGTGCGAGCCGCCCCTCGAACTGGTCCGAGCGGTTGCGCTCGAAGCGCGGCCAGGCGTCGGCGCCCGGGATCAGCTCCTTCAGGGCGGACAGCATCTGGCAGCCGTTGCAGACGCCGAGCGCGAACGTCTCGGGCCGGTCGAAGAAGCGCGCGAAGGCGTCGCGCGCGCGGGGATGGAAGAGGATCGACTTCGCCCAGCCCTGGCCCGCGCCGAGCACGTCGCCGTACGAGAACCCGCCGCAGGCGACGAGGCCGCGGAAGCCGGACAGATCGAGGCCGCGCTCGAGCACGTCGGTCATGTGCACGTCCACGCACGCGAAGCCCGCGCGGTGCAAGGCGGCCGCCATCTCGACCTGGCCGTTCACGCCCTGCTCGCGCAGGATCGCGATGCGCGGCGCGCGGCTCGTCCGGATGCTGGGCGCCGCGGACAGGTCGAACGGCGCGTGGACGCGGAGGAGCGGACGCCCCGACGTCCGGAGCGCGTGCTCCTCGTCGGCGCAGTCGGGGTCGTCGCGCAGCCGCTGGAGCGCGTGGGTCGTGGCGCTCCACCACGCGCGCAGCGTCGCGAGCGGCTCGTCGAAGGCGACACCGTCGGCGCCGCGGATCACGACGCGGGGCGCCTCGCTGGGCCGCGCCACCTCGCGCGCGTCCTCGGCGAGGCCGTGGCGGCCGAGCACGTCGAGCACCTGCGGAAGCTCGTCCCGCGCCACCTGGAGCACCGCTCCGAGCTCCTCGGAGAACAGCGGGGGGAGGAGGCGGTCGTACCGCTGCTCGAGCGTGACGTCGAGGCCGCTGCCGCTCGCGAACGCCATCTCGAGCAGCGCCGCGATGAGCCCGCCGTCGGAGCGGTCGTGGTACGCCAACACCAGGCCCGCGGCGCGGAGCTCCGCGAGCGCGGCCGCGAAGCGCCGGAGCGCCGTGGCGTCGTCGAGATCGGGCGCTTCGTCGCCGATCTGCTCGTACACCTGCGCGAGCGCCGAGCCTCCGAGCCGATCGCGCCCGCGCCCGAGATCCACGAGCAGCAGCGCGCTCGGGCGCTCGGTTGCGAGCTCGGGCGTCCAGCTCGCGCGCACGTCGCGCACCGGCGCGAAGGCGGTCACGATCAGCGACAGCGGCGCCGTCACGCTGCGCCGGACGCCGTCCTCCTCCCACACCGTCTGCATGGAGAGCGAGTCTTTGCCCACCGGCACCGCGATGCCGAGGGCCGGGCAGAGCTCGAGCCCGACCGCGCGCACGGCGTCGTAGAGGGCGGCGTCCTCGCCGGGGTGACCGGCCGCTGCCATCCAGTTGGCCGAGAGCTTCACCTGCGCGAGCGAGGCGACGTCGGCCGAGAGCAGGTTCGTGAGCGCCTCGCCCACGGCCATGCGCGCCGAGGCGGGCGCGTCGATCAGTGCGATCGGGCTGCGCTCGCCCATCGCCATCACCTCGCCAGCATGCGTGTCGAAGCCGGCGCAGGTGACGGCGGCGTCGGCGACGGGCACCTGCGCCGGGCCCACCATCGGGTCGCGCACGCAGAGCCCACCGACGGTGCGGTCTGCGATCGTCACGAGGAAGGTCTTGTCTGCTACGGCGGGCAGATGGAGCACGCGCCAGATCGCATCGCGGAGGGTCGCCGCAGAGAGATCGAGAGGCGCCCGGCTCGCGCGTTCGTGCTTCACGTCCCGCACCATGCGCGGCGGCCGGCCCAACACGAGCTCGAGCGGCAGGTCAATCGGCGCGTTGCCGAAGCGAGAGTCCGAGACGGTGAGAAGGCCGTCGGCGGTGGCCTCACCCACCACCGCGTACGGGCAGCGCTCGCGCCGGCAGATCGCCTCGAGCTCGGCGAGCCGGTCCGCGGCGACGGCGAGCGCGTAGCGCTCCTGCGCCTCGTTGCACCAGATCTCGAGCGGCGACATGCCCGGGTCGTCGTTGGGCACCGCGCGCAGCTCGAGCCGGGCACCGCGGCCGCTCGCGTGTACCAGCTCGGGGAGGGCGTTCGAGAGCCCGCCCGCGCCGACGTCGTGGATCGACAGGATCGGGCTGCGCTCGCCGAGCGCGCAGCAGCGGTCGATCACCTCCTGGCAGCGACGCTGCATCTCGGGATTGCCGCGCTGCACGGACGCGAAGTCGAGCTCCTCGTGGCTCCGGCCGGCCTCCACCGAGGACGCGGCGCCGCCGCCGAGGCCGATCCGCAGCGCCGGGCCGCCGAGCACGACGAGCTTCGCGCCGGCCGGGACCTCGGCCTTTTCGACGTGGCCGGGACGCACGCTGCCGAGACCGCCCGCGATCATGATGGGCTTGTGGTAGCCGCGCACCTCGACGCCTTCCGGGCCGGGAACGCGCTCTTCGAAGGTGCGGAAGTAGCCGCCGAGGTTCGGACGTCCGAACTCGTTGTTGAAGGCGGCCGCGCCGAGCGGGCCCGCGAGCATGATCTCGAGCGCCGAGGCGATGCGCCCCGGACGTCCGAAGTCCTTCTCCCACGGGCGTTCGGCGCCCGGGATGCGGAGGTTCGAGACGGAGAAGCCGGCCAGGCCGGCCTTCGGCTTCGCGCCGCGGCCCGTCGCGCCTTCGTCCCGGATCTCGCCGCCCGAGCCGGTGGCGGCGCCGGGGAACGGAGAGATCGCGGTCGGGTGGTTGTGGGTCTCGACCTTGATGACGATCGGCACGGGCTCCCGGTGCGGCGCATAGACGCCCGTTGCCGGATCCGGAAAGAAACGGGACGCCTCGGCCCCCACGATCACGGCGCCGTTGTCGCGGTACGCGGAAAGCACGCCGTCGGGCGAGCGCGCCGTGGTGTTGCGGATCATCTGGAAGAGCGACGCGTCGCGCCGCTCGCCGTCGACGAACCAGTCGGCGTTGAAGATCTTGTGGCGGCAGTGCTCGGAGTTCGCCTGAGCGAACATCATCAGCTCGGCGTCGCTCGGGTCGCGACCGAGCGAGCGAAACGCGTCCACCAGGTAGCGGACCTCGTCGTCCGAGAGGGCCAGGCCGAGGCGGCGGTCCGCCTCGCGGAGCGCGTCTACGCCCCCGGCGAGCAGGGGCACGCTCGCGAGCGGGGCGGGCTCGGCGCGTTCGAACAGGCGCGCGGCGTCGTCGGCGCGGGTCAGCAGGGACTCGGTCATGCGATCGTGGAGACGGTCCGCGACCGCGAGCAGCTCCGGCAGCGAGGGTCCTTCGGCGGTCCAGGCGATCCCGCGCTCGATGCGGCGGACACGCCCGAGCCCGCAGCTCCGCGCGATGTCGGTGGCTTTCGACGCCCAGGGGGAGACGGTGCCGATCCGCGGCACCACCCAGAGCCGGATGCCGGCGGAGACGTCCGCGCCCGGCGCCCCGTCGTGCAGCAGCCGTCCGAGCACGCCCTGTTCGGACGCCGACAGCTCCCCGTCGACGTCGACGAAGTACACGAACTCGGCCGCGAGGGAGCGGACCGCGCAGCCGCGGTCGCGAAGCTTCACCTCGAGCCTGGAAAGCCGCGCCTCCGAGACAGCGCGAGCCCCCCGCCACTGGAGCATTCGGGGCTCCTCGGAAATGGCCGGCCCCCGGCCAGCCGAGAACGGCGCGGAGCTTAGCGATTCCGGCGCGGGCGGGGTCGAGCGAAAACGGCCCTCCCGCTCGCCGCGGGAGGGC
>Ga0307411_10000222_pt1 | contig 18412 bp, 18 predicted proteins | sample DK1Ometagenome_2_FD_203712 | JGI IMG/M metagenome (GOLD analysis project Ga0307411, IMG submission 203712) | Maize rhizosphere microbial communities from greenhouse at UC Davis, California, United States - DK15-O-1 | ecosystem: Host-associated > Plants > Roots > Rhizosphere > Soil | place: USA...
TTGCCCAGGTGCGGCGGTGGCTGGGCACCAAGGCGGAGTTCCTGAAAGCCTGATCAGGCTGAAGCCGGGCGACGCGGGCCGACCCAGGCCCGACAAGCGCCCGGTCTCACTTGCAAGCGAAGCTCTTCGCGTTCACTTCCTTCACATTGCCGGCCCCGCAGGCGGCCAGTGCGCGATCGGTGTTCTTGGCCATGGCATCGGCGTCGAAGGCGTTGGACGATCCGGCCGGCGGCGCGAACACGCAAGCGCTCAACAGGACTGCGGCGGTCAGGGCGAGCGAGAAGGAGGCAAGGCGGTTCATGCGGTTTCCGGGGTCAGGTGTTGAGAGGCCGGCATCTTCACCGACATGCACGCCGGCCGGGCGCGCCACGCGACAGATTGCAGATCGCTGGGGACAGGCCGCAGCTCGGCCGGATGCTCACAGCTCCAGCCGCTCGCGCAACAGCTTGGCCTGCCGCCGCGAGACCTCGACCTGATGGCCGTCGCGGAGCAGGACGCGGTAGCCGTCGTTGCGCCAGGGTTCGATGGCCTGCACCCAGCGCAGGTTGATCAAATGGCTGCGGCTGGCGCGGAAGAACAGCTGTGTGTCCAGCCGCTCCTCCAGCGCGGTCAGCGTGCGATTGATCAGCGGGTGCTGACCGTCGAACCAGGCCTGCGCATAGTTGCCGCAGGCCTCGAAGCCGGCCACGTCGCCCAGGCGCACGAACCAGCAGCGTTCGCCATCACGCAGGAAGACCATGTCGTCCGCGCCCTTCTTGGCCGCCGGCGCCGTGCGGGGCGCCGGGCGCAGCCGCTCGCGGGCCCGGGCGATCGCCGCTTCCAGACGGACGGGGTCGATGGGCTTGAGCAGGTAATCCAGCGCGTTGCGCTCGAAGGCGGCCAGCGCGTGCTGGTCGTAGGCGGTCGTGAAGACCACGAGCGGCAGATGCTCCAGCTGGTCCAGCAGGTCGAAGCCCGTCGCGCCGGGCAGCTCGACGTCCAGCAACAGCAGCTCGGGCAACAGCGCCTCGATGGCGTCGCGCGCGGCGCTAAGTTCGGCGGCCTCGCCCACGATGTCGGCATCCGGAATGGCGGCGAGCAGCGTGCGCAGTTCCTGGCGCGCCAGGCGCGAGTCCTCGACGATGTAGATCCTCATGCCGCCAGCTCCACGGTGACGTTGACGCGGCCATCGGCGCTGGCGATGCGGCAGTCCGCGCCAGCGCCGCCGGCGCGGGTCAGGCGTTCGCGTAGGTGCGCCAGGCCCAGGCCCAGGCCGGTGCTGGTCGGCGCGTTGAGCTGCGGCTTCCACTGGCCGGGGTTGTCCACGGCGATCTTCAACTTGCCGCCCGTGCGGCCGATGCGCACGTCCACGACGCCGCCGCCCGGCGTGCGCGCGATGCCGTGCTTGATTGCGTTCTCCACCAGCAGCTGCAGCAGCATCGGCGGCACGCTGGCACCGGCCGTCGCGGGGTCGACCTGCCAGTCCACGCGCAGCCGCTCCTCGTGGTGCAACTGCTCCAGCGCCACGTAGTCACGCACGACGGCCAGCTCGTCGGCCAGCGGCACGCGCTCCTTGGCGCTGTGCTGCAGCGTGTGGCGCAGCGTGTTGGACAGGCGGCTCAACATCTCGCGGGCCCGCGCCGGGTCTTCGTTGATGAGGGCGCGCAGGTTGTTCAGTGCGTTGAACAGGAAGTGCGGGTTGACCTGCGCACGCAGCACCTGCAGCTCCAGCGCGCGCGCCGCGGCTTCCGCCTGCCATTTGGCGATCTCACCGACGCGCCAGCGGTGCAGCATCTGCAGGCCCGCCCAGGCGGCCAGCCACAGCCACAGCATGATGGTCGTGTTCAGCGTGTAGCTCAGCAGCACCAGCCAGCCCCGCGGCATGGCCGGCGGAAACTGCAGCAGACCGAGCGACAGGCCGGCCTTGTTGATAGCGAAGAGCAGCAGTTGCAACAGGACCGCGAACAGCGGCGGCATCATCACCAGGCGCAACAGCAGCGCGGGCGGGGACCGGTCCAGCCAGCCCTGCCACAGCGCCAGGCTGCGCAGCCCCTCGCTGGCCGCCCACAACCCGGCGCCGACGCAGGCCATGACGAACACCAGCGAGCCGGTCAGCGGCTGGAAGGTCGACACCATCGCCAGCGAGATGGCCGCATAGCCACTCCAAAGCAGCGCCTGCACCGCCATCCGCTTGCGCGTGTCCATGCCTCCCGACCCCCTGGTTCACTGGGCCGCGGCGAGGAAGCCCTTGACCTCGCCGACCAGCCAGTCGGCATCGTCCCACATGAGGAAGTGATGACCACGCTGGCTCATGGCCACCCTGGCGCCGTTCAGCCCGGCGTACTGCGTCTCGAAGATCTTCTTCGTGCTCTCCAGCGTGGCGCCCATCGGCTCGTAGGCCGCCCAGGCGCCCAGCACCAGCGTGGAGGCCGTGATGCGCGGCAACAGCGGGCGCAGGTCTTCGCCCCACAGCTCGGACATCGCCTGAGCCGTCGTCGCGCGGTCGCTGGCCAGGCCCCAGGCGATGACGCGCTCCGTGTGGGCCGGCGTGCGGCTCATGCCGCCTGCGCCCTGGCGCGTGCCGGCCTCCCATTGCGCGGGCGTGGCCGCCAGCATCTGCTGGCGCATGCCGCCGGCCATGCCGCGCGCGGCCTCGGGCGTCATGCCTCGCAGGCCGGCGAGGAAAGGCAGCGCGTCGACGATGACCAGGCGCTCGATGCGGCCGGGCTTCTCGGCCGCCATCTGCAGCGCGAGCGAACCGCCGAGGCTGTGGCCCATGACGACGGGCTTGTCGAGCTTGCGGTCGTCCAGGTACGCCAGCAGGCGGTCGCGCATGGCCAGTTGGAAGTTGTCCGCGGCGACCGCCGGTGCGCCGGCGAAGCCGGGCAGCTGCACGATGTGGCATTGCACGCCGGGCTGCAGCGCGGCGCAGGTCTCCGTCCACGCGCTGGCCGCGCTGTTCAGCCCCGGGATCATGACGACCGGCCGACCGTGGCCGACGACCTCGACGCGCAGGTCGCGGAATTCAGTGGGCGCCGCCTGGCCATGGCTGACGAAGAGCGCTGTCGCGATGCCGACCGCGGCACCGAACAGGCCGGCCCAGGAACGCTTGCTGTAAGACATGGTTTCTCCATCGAGGTTGCGATGGACGCCATGTTGTCGCCCTGGCCTGGGCGGCGCGCCGGTCGGAGGACGAACGGCGAGCCGGGCGGACGAATGGCAAGCCGCCGGGACGGACGGCGCGTCTACTTCAGCCGCTGCACCCAGTACACGAGCACCTCGGTGCGCGGCTGGATGTCCGTGGTGCTGTAGGTGTAGGTCGGCACGATGTTGATCGCGTCCAGCGTGTTCAGCCCCGAGATGATGCGGCCGAAGACGGCGTAGCCCGGGTTGGCCGCGCTCTGGTAGTCCAGGCTGGTGTTGTCCACGACGTTGAAGAAGAACTGGCTGGTGGCCGAGTCGGCGTCGCTGCGGCGGGCCATGGCGATGGTGCCGCGCAGGTTGGACAGGTCGTTGTTGCTCTCCAGCTTGATCGGCGCATACAGCGGCGTCTTCGTCACCATGCCGCTGGTGTAGCCGCCGCCCTGGATGACGAAGTCGCGGTCGACGCGGTGGATCAGTGTCTTCGTGTAGAACCCGGCGGAGACGTACTTGTAGAAGTTGGCGACCGTCAGCGGCGCATAGGTGTCGTACAGCTCGACGACGATCTCGCCGCTGCTGGTCAGCATGCACACCGTCCCCCACTGGCTGGCCGCGGATGCGGCGAGGCCGGCCGCGCTGCAGGACAGCGTCGGCGGGTTGGGATTGGGGTTGGGCCGCGGGTAGGGCGTGCCGCCGCCACCGCCGTCGTCGTCGTGGTAGCCGACCTCGACGCCGCCGCCGCAAGCGGTCAGCAGGGCGGCCACGCCCAGGGCGAGGACAAAGCTGGCGAAACGGGCGCAACGGGCGGTCAGCAGGCGCATGGGCATCTCCGGATGGTGCGGGCTCAACGCTCAGGGCCGCGCTTTGTTGACTCTGCTTACAAGCCTTTACCTGCGCTGGCTATAGTCCGCGCCGCCGCCACGAGCGGCGCATCTTTTCCCAATTGCCGACCCGTCATGACCCTGCCCGTATCCCGTCGCCTCATCCTCCTGCTCTCGCTGAGCGCCAGCCTCGGTCTTGCTGCCTGTGGCGGCGGCGGTGGCGACTCCGGTCCGCCGACCAACACGGACCCTAACGGCTGGAACGCCGTGACGGCGCTGAAGTCGACCGACACCACCGTCGGCACCGGTGCCCAGGCCGACACGACCAAGACGGTGACCGTGCACTACACGGGCTACCTGTACGACGTGCGCGTGGCCAGCACCAAGGGCACGCAGTTCGACACCTCGGTCGGCAAGACGCCGTACACCTTCAAGCTCGGCTCGGGCACCGTCATCCCCGGCTTCGACCAAGGCGTCACCGGCATGAAGGTCGGCGGCAAGCGCACGGTCACCATCCCGGCCGCGCTGGGCTACGGTGCCACCGGCCAGGGCACGATCCCGCCGAACGCCGCGCTGGTGTTCGACCTCGAGCTGGTCGCCGTCAACTGACCTCGAGGTTGTCGATCAGCCGCGTGCTGCCCAGCCGGGCCGCACCCAGCGCGACCAGCGGCTGGCCGTCGACGGCCGTGCCCAGGTCGTGCTGGCGGCGCAGCGTCAGATAGTCCGGCGCCCAGCCGGCATCGCGCAATGACTGCATCGCGTCCGCTTCCATCGCGGCCAGCTCACGTTGGCCGGCCTGCCAGCGGGCGATCAGGTTCTTGAGCGTGCGCGACAGGCGCAGCGCCTCGACCTTCTCGGCCTCGCTCAGGTAGCCGTTGCGCGAGGACAGCGCCAGGCCCTCCGCGCTGCGGCGCGTCTCGCCGCCGTGGATGCCGATGGGCAGCCCCATCTGCGCCGTCATGCGACGCAGCACCATCAACTGCTGGTAGTCCTTCTTGCCGAACACCGCCAGCGTCGGCTGCACGATGTTGAAGAGCTTGTGCACCACGGTGCAGACGCCGGTGAAGAAGCCGGGGCGGAAGTGGCCTTCGAGGATGTCGGCCAGCTCCGGCGGCGGCAGCACCTTGTAGCCCTGCGGTTCCGGATAGAGCTCTTTCTCGGACGGCGCAAAGACGATGTCGCAGCCGGCGCCCTCCAGCAGCTCGCAGTCGCGCGCCAGCGTGCGCGGGTAGGTGTCGAAGTCCTCGTGCGGTGCGAACTGCAGCCGGTTCACGAAGATGCTCGCGACGACCGTGCCGGCAGGGCCGACCAGCTCGCGCGCCTGCTTGACCAGCGCCAGGTGGCCATCATGCAGGTTGCCCATCGTCGGCACGAAGCCGCGCTGGCGGTGGAGGGCGAGGGCGTCGCGCAGCTCGGGGATGGTGTGGATGACTTGCATCGAGATTCTCAAATGTTCAAAGCAGCGTCATTCGGCGCGGCCTTGTCAGCCAGCATAGAAGGCCGGCTTGCAGGGCACCACACAGCGTGACCCAAGCCAACTGAGCAAGAGGCCATTTCATCAATGGGAGGCCGACCAGATTGAGCGTGAACGATGTTGGCAACGCCACAGTCATTAGCAAGATGTCCGGCAACAGATGCTCCCTTTCATCATGGAGCAGCTTGATATCGATGTACCAAGCCCACGCGGCGGCCAAAAGCACCACCGCTGCATATGTGCGGGCCAGCCACCATCCCAGCGAATGGCCGCGTGACGCAGAAGCGTCCCAACGGCTCAAAACCCATGCACCTCGTTCACCGGGAAGCTCCCCGCCTTCACCTCGTCCACATAGCCCTTCACGGCCGCCAGCACGGAGTCCTTGCCGGTCATGAAGTCCTTGACGAAGCGCGGCTTCCTGCCCGGCGTGATGTTGAGCATGTCGTGCAGCACCAGCACCTGCCCCGACGTTCCCACGCCCGCACCAATGCCGATGACCGGCACGGGCGACGATGCCGTGATTTCCGCAGCCAGCGCGGCCGGCACCATCTCGTACAGCAGCATCGCCGCGCCGGCCTCGACCAGCTCCATCGACTCGCGCTTCATGCGTGCCGCGCCGGCCTCGTCGCGGCCCTGGACCTTGAAGCCGCCCAGCGCGTTCACCGTCTGCGGCGTGAAGCCCAGGTGGGCGCAGACCGGAATGCCGCGCTCGCTGATGAAGCGCACCGTCTCCACCGTCCAGCCGCCGCCTTCGAGCTTGACCATGTGGGCGCCAGCCTTCACCAGCGCGGCGGCGCTCTTCCACGCCTCTTCCTTTGACGCGTGGTAGCTGTCGAACGGCAGGTCGGCAATGATCCAGGCCCACTTGTGGCCGCGCGACACGCAGAACGTGTGATAGACCATGTCCTCCAGGCTGACTGGTGCGGTGGAGCCGCGGCCCTGCAGCACGTTGCCCAGCGAATCGCCGATCAACAGGATGTCCACGCCGGCCTCGTCCAGCAGCGAGGCGAAGGCCGCGTCGTAGCAGGTCAGCATCGCGATCTTCTCGCCGCTGGCGTGCATCTGCGCGAGGCGCGGCAGGGTCATCGGCTTGCGATCTGTCATGGGGTACCTCGGTGTAAACCCTGGGAGCCTTTGTGGGGCGGCGGCAGTGTAGCGTTCGGCCCATGACCCTGACCGAGTTGCGCTACATCGTCGCCGTCGCCCGCGAACGCCATTTCGGCCGCGCAGCCGAGGCCTGTTTCGTGTCGCAGCCGACGCTGTCCGTCGCCATCAAGAAGCTTGAGGAAGAGCTGGACCTGAAGATCTTCGAGCGCGGCGGCAGCGAGGTCTCCGTCACGCCGCTGGGCGAGGAGATCGTGCGGCAGGCGCAGTCGGTGCTGGACCAGGCCGGGGCCATCAAGGAGATCGCCAAGCGCGGCAAGGACCCGCTGGCCGGCGCGCTGCGCCTGGGCATCATCTACACGATCGGGCCCTACCTGCTGCCCGAGCTGGTCAAGCACACCATCGAGCTGTATCCGCAGATGCCGCTGATGCTGCAGGAGAACTTCACCGTGAAGCTGCTGGAGATGCTGCGCACCGGCGAGCTGGACTGCGCCATCATGGCCGAGCCCTTTCCCGACGCCGGCCTGGCCACTGCCCAGCTCTACGACGAGCCCTTCGTCGTCGCGCTGCCAGCAGCCCACCCGCTGGCCGACCGCGCCACCATCTCCGCCGAGGAGCTCAAGCGCGAGACCATGCTGCTGCTGGGCACCGGCCACTGCTTCCGCGACCATGTGCTGGAGGTCTGCCCCGAGTTCGCCCGCTTCTCCAGCGATGCCGAGGGCATACGCCGCAGCTTCGAGGGCTCGTCGCTGGAGACCATCAAGCACATGGTCGCCTCCGGCATGGGGGTCACCGTGGTACCGCAGCTGTCGGTGCCGCGCGAGAAATCGCAGCACCTGCGCTTCGTGCCCTTCAGCCAGCCCATCCCGACCCGTCGCGTGGTGCTGGCCTGGCGTCGCAGCTTCACGCGTTACGAGGCGATTGCCGCGCTGCGCAATGCGATCTATGCGTGCCAGTTGAACGGGGTGACGCGGTTGAGCTGACCCGTGCCCCTACTGCGGTCGCCGTCGCGCTTTCGAAAGTCACCCCCTTGGATGCGGGAACGCAACGGCCGCGTGGGCCCCTCCTGCTGAACCGCCAGTTAGCTTGGCCTATGCTGCGCGCCGACCGAACGGCCGGGCCCTCCAACACTTCGGCCGCGGGCAGCCTGCTCACTGCAAAGGAATACGCTTGAAGCTCTCATTCGCCACGATCACCGCCGCCCTGCTGGCGGCCGGCAACGCCCATGCCGGCCCGGCGACCCTCTCCGGCAGCTACGGCAATCTCGGTTGGACGGCCCAGAGCAGCATCATCGGCGCGACCTCGACCGCCACCGCTGCGGGCGGCGGCGACCCGCTCTACCAGGCGCCGCGCTCGCAGTACAGCGGCGTGGCCACGCTGATCATGGACTACGGCAGCGCCGGCGCGACCATCTGTTCCGGCACGCTGCTGCCCAACCAGCGCTCCATCCTGACCGCCGCCCATTGCGTCAGCAACGGCACCACCGCACGGCCGCTGAGCACCTCGGTGTATTTCTACACGGGCAGCGATCCGGACAACCTCACCTATGCGCAGCCGAGCTTCAGCTACGGCGTCAGCAACTATTTCGTTCAGTCGGCCTACACCGGCAAGGTCTTCGACCAGAACGACATTGCCGTGCTGACGCTGGACAGCTTCGTCGATTCGAGCGTCAAGACCTACGGGCTGTACAGCGGCGGCGACCTGACCGGACTGGAATACAACATCGCCGGCTACGGTGGCCGCTCCGACGTGGGCGGCGCCGTCGGCACCAACCTCGGCACGGGCCGGCTGCGGCAGGGCACCAACCGCTATGAGTACCGCTTGGGCGACGCCGACTTCGGCGGCATCTGGGACGACATCCTGGGCGTCCCTGCCAGCCAGATCGAATACACCTACGTGTCCGACTTCGACAACGGCACGCTGAACAACGACGCCGGCTGCCGCGTCGCCGTCGTCGGCTTGGGCCTCGCGCCGTCGTCGAAGTTCTGCAACACCGGCACCGGTGAGAGCGAAGTCTCGAGCGCCGGGGGCGATTCGGGCGGCCCGGAATTCGTCGATGGCCTGATCGCCTCCGTGACCTCCTTCGGCGTGACCTTCGGCACCGGCTTCGGCGATGCCGCGCAGGGCCTGAACAGCAGCTTCGGCGAGTTCAACGGCTTCGTGCCCATCAGCATCCATCGCGACTTCATCGCCTCGGCGATGGCGACGGTGCCCGAACCGGGCAGCTTCGCGCTCGCCGGCCTGAGCCTGCTGTTGCTCGGCGCGTCGCGCCGCAAGCGCCAGTACTGAACCGGCCACCGCGCCCCAGTCGCGGCGACGGTTTCGCGCACGAGCCACCTTCGGGTGGCTTTTTCGTTTGGCGACAGCCTCGCGCTGCGCAAGCGCCATGCTGCGCCGCACCAATGTTCTACTGCGCGCATCACCCACTCGCGCGACGCGCCCACTCGCCATGAGCCAAATTTCCGTCGACACCCCGGCCGGTGCCATCCATTTCGTTGGCGGCGAGAAGGGCGGCGTCGGCAAGTCGCTGCTGTCGCGCCTGCTGGCGCAGTACATGATCGACCGCGGCATCCCCTTCACCGGCTTCGACACCGACCGCTCCCACGGCGCGCTGCTGCGCTTCTATGCCGACTACGCGTCGCCGGCGCTGGTCGACAACTTCACGGCGCTGGACGCCATCGTCGAGAGCGCGCTGGCCGAGCCGGGTCGACGCGTGCTGGTGGACCTGGCCGCGCAGACGCACGAGCCGCTGGCGCGCTGGATGGACGAGTCCGGCGTGCTGGACCTGGCCGCCGAAGCCGGCGTGGCCGTGCAGTACTGGCATGTGATGGATGCCGGGCGCGACTCGGTGGATTTGCTGGCCCGGCTGCTCGACCGCTTCGGCGACCGGCTGCGCTATGTGCTGGTGCTGAACCAGCTGCGCGGTGACGACTTCTTGCAGCTGGAGCGCTCCGGCCAGCTCGCCCGCGCCCAGGCGCTCGGCGCCCGCACGATGGCGCTCAAGCACTTGCAGGACGTCGTGCTGCGCAAGATCGACGCGGCCGACGCCAGCTTCTGGTCGGCCCGCACCGCTTCCAGCGGCGAAGGCGCCAAGCTCGGCCTGCTGGAGCGCCAGCGCCTGCGCGTCTGGCTGGCGCACGTCGAGAGCGAGCTGGCGCGGCTGGGTGTCTAGAGTCTGCGCGGCGACGCCGGGCCTGATCCGTTAGGCTCGCGCGGTCTCAAATTCGGAGCAGTCCATGGCCAAGAAATCCACCTCCCCTTCCATCAGCATCGGCATCGGCGACAAGGACCGCGCGGCCATCGCCGCCGGCCTGTCCAAGCTGCTGGCCGAGACCTACACGCTGTACCTGACCACGCACAACTTCCACTGGAACGTCACCGGGCCGATGTTCAACAGCCTGCACGCGATGTTCATGGCCCAGTACACCGAGCTGTGGACGGCCGTGGACCCGATCGCCGAGCGCATCCGCTCGCTGGGCCACCCCGCCCCCGGCAGCTACGCCCAGTTCGCCAAGCTCAGCGGCCTGCCCGACGCGCCCGCCACGCCGCCCAAGGCGATGGAGATGGTGCGCATCCTGCAGGAAGGCCACGAAGCCGTCGCGCGCACGGCGCGGGCGATCTTCCCCATCGTCGACAAGGCGGGCGACGAACCCAGTGCCGACCTGCTGACCCAGCGGCTCACCGTGCACGAGCAGACCGCATGGATGCTGCGCAGCCTGCTGGCCGAATGAGCGGCGGCGGTGCTGCAGACCGCGCTGCGACGCCCCGTTGAGGAATAGCGCCTCACCAGCGGCCCGGCGCCCCGCCGGCGGCCTGCGCGCGGTGCTGCGGCTCGGCCTGAAGACCGTCGCCTGGGCGGCGCTGGCGCTGGCGGTCGCCGGCCTGCTGGCACTGGCGCTGGCGGTGCAGGGCGCCCCGCGCTGGCCCGGCGCGGCCCAGGTGTCGGCGGCGGACGTCGCGCGGGCGCGCGACTTCCTGCGCCGCAACGACCCGCGGCGGCCGACGCCCGGCCCCCTTCGCACGCTGGTCGCGTCCGAACGCGAGGCCAACCTGATGCTGGACCAGCTCATCCGCCGCGTCGCGCCGGGCGCGTCGGCGCGGCTGATGCTGGATGGCGGCAGCGCAAAGCTGCAGGCCAGCGTGCCGGTACCGCACAGCCCCGTCACCGCCTGGCTGAACATCGATGCAACGCTGCACGAGACCGTCGGACTGCCCACCATCGACAAGCTGCGGGTGGGCCGGCTGCCGGTGCCGGCCTGGGTTGCCGCCCGGCTGCTGCCGCGCCTGGCCGAGCGCCTGAACGCCAGCCCCGAGGGCGCGCTGGCGCTGGACATGGTGCGGCAGGTGCGCCTGGTGCCGACGCGGGTCGAGGTGGTCTACGAATGGGGCGACGACGGCCTGCAGCGCCTGCTCGGCACGCTGCTGCCGCCGGCGGAGCAGGCGCGCCTGACCGCCTATGCCCAGGCCCTGGCCGGCGCGATGCAGGCGCACGCCGCGGCGGGCGGCGGCGCGGCCCTGCCGCTGGAGCGCCTGCTGCCGCCGCTGTTCACGCTCGCCAGCCAGCGCAGCGCCGGTGGCGGCGATGCGCTCACCGAAAACCGCGCGGCGCTGCTGACGCTGGCGCTCCAGGCCACCGGCCGGCGCATGTCCGACCTGGTGCCGGCCATCCAGGCCGCGCCCCATCCGCAGCCGGTGGCAGTGACGCTGGCCGGCCGCGACGACTTCGCCCAGCACTTCCTGATCTCCGCCGTGGTGGCGCTGGAGGGCGGCGGGCCGCTGGCGGATGCCATCGGCGTCTACAAGGAAGTGGCGGACCTGCGCGACGGCAGCGGTTTCAGCTTCAACGACATCGCCGCCGACCGCGCCGGCACGCGTCTGGGGGTGCTGGCCCGGCGGGATCCGCGTGCACTGCAGGACCGGCTGGCTCGCGGCGCGCCCGAGAGTGACTTCATGCCCGACGTGGCGGACCTGCCGGAGTTCCTGGGTCGGCGCGACTTTCTCGCCACCTACGGCGGCGTGGATGCGCCGGCCTACCGCCGGATGCTGGCCGACATCGAGCGGCGGCTGGACGCGCTGCCGCTGCTGGGCGCATCCGCGCCGCAGCGCTGACCCGTCCGATGCCGCTCTCGCAATGGCAGCAGCGCCTGCAGACCCTCATCGGCTGATGCTCCCTTTTCAACCGCTGCTGCTCGTCCGGGCGCGGGCGACCTGCTCCAGGCCGGAGGTGCGGCCAACGGTCCCGCCGAAGCTGCCGTTGATGGCGCCATGACGCCGGACAACGCGACGGGCGCGAACAAGTTCGCGCCAGCGCCCCGCTTGCGCTGACTACGGCCGCTGGATCGCACCGCCTCGTCCGCAGAATCCAGGGATGCACGCCATGCGCGCGCACCCGGCCGCGGGATGCCGAAGCCAATGCCGGCATCCGGGAGACGTCCAGGTTTCAAGTTGTGGGGAATTTCATGTTCGACCGGATCGCGCCGTTGGCGCTTGCCTGCGTGACGACGGGCTTCATTTCAGTCGCTGCTGCGCAGCCGCAGCAGACCGCCGAGGGCGCGCAGCGCTTCCTGGCGCTGTTGGCCAAGGATGGCCATCTCAACGTCGGTTTGCCCGACAAGAACGGCGCGCCCATGTGGGTCCAGGGCACGCGCAAGACCACTTATCGCTGGCAGAACAAGGGTGTCGTGGACAACAGCCGGCCGGGCCCTTACGACGACACGAGTGCGCCTGTCACCGCGCCGCTGAAGTGGCTGCTGGTCATCCGCAACTTGGAGGGCAAGGACGAGAACGCCAACGCCGATACCTGCACGACCCGCGCCGAGACTGTCACCACCGAGAAGCTCGGCAGCACGTCCAGCGACAGCCACTGGTTGAAGAAAGAGACCTTCTTCAGCGTTGACCGGCTCTGGTACCAGACAACGGTCACGGATGAATACGAGGACCCGGCCGTGAAGTACGCCGGCCCCCACCACCTCGCCTGGGGCCGGGCGGTGATCACCCGCGCCGCCAATGGGCGGATCACGGCGCGTGCGCCGGGCGCGAAGTTCTACACAGAGCTCGTCTTCCCTGGCGACAGCGTCAAGGACCCCGACTTGGCTGACCGCGTCGAGTACGCGATGAAGTTCCTGAAGGCGAGCTGCGACAAGGCGGCCGCCACGGGGTTCTGAGCGATGCACAGGAAAGAACTTCCCCTTCTCTTCAGTGCAGGGCTGGCGCTGTTGTCGGCGCCGCTGTCATCCGGTGCCCAGCCCGCCGAGGCCGCCTCGGTGCCGACCGTCGAGGCGCCGCGCCAGTTGTCTGAACAAGACCTCGCCAGGCTGCGCCGCAGCGTGCAGAACAGCAAGGTCCGTGCTGCCGAAGATGCGCGCCAGGCCGAACTGCAGCGTCAGGAGCAGGCCCGCCAGGCCGAGATCCAGCGCCGCCAGATGGAGGTACAGGCCGCGCGCCAGGCGCAGGAAGACGCGCGCGCCGATGCCGAGTTCGAGGCCGACCGCGCCCGCAAGGCTGCGCAGTTCAATGCACAGAAGGTCGCCAGCGAGCGGGCGCTGGCCACCTCGCTGCAACGCCTGAACAACACGGCGAATCAGGTCCAGGCCCAGCAGGCGCAGCAGCTTGAACGCCAGCGCGAGCAGGCCGAAGCGCAGCAGCGCACGGAGCGCCAGCGCCAGGTGGAACTCATCAACCAGGCCAACCAGCGCCAGGACCAGGAGGCCGCGCGGCTGGCCGCGCAACGCCAGCAGTCCGAACAGGCGCGTGCCGATGCGCAGGCTGCCGAACGGGCCGAAACGCAGCGCCGGCGCGACGAGCAGTTGCGGCAGCAGGTGGCCGCCGAGCGCGCGCGCCGCGAGGAGGCTCAACAGCAGAAGCAGCCGGCCGCCGCCGCCGCCCTGACGATCGAGGACAAGCCCAGGCCGCAGACGCTGCCGTCTGCGGCACCGGCGCCCGCGCCGAAAGCGGCGCCGCCAGCAGCGCCGACGCGGGTCACCCGCATGTTCCTGGGCAAGACCTGCGCCGACGCGCGCGCGGGCGCCCAGACCTGGGTCGGCAAGAACGGCACGTTCTCGATCGACCGCGAGGAGCCGAACGGCCACGACGGGCTCTGCCGCGTGTCGATCCACGGCTGGAGCGGTTCGTCGGGCGCGCAATGACCGTGCCGGCGTCGGGACGCGCCGTCCCGAGGGCCAGCCCACACCGCCACGGATAATGACGGGTTAGCCCCAGGCCCACCCATGTCCGAATCCACCGCCAGCCGCATCGAGACGGAAGTCCGTCGACGTCGCACCTTCGCCATCATCAGCCACCCCGACGCCGGCAAGACCACGCTGACGGAGAAGCTGCTGCTGTTCTCGGGCGCCATCCAGATCGCGGGTTCGGTGAAGGCGCGCAAGGCCACGCGGCATGCGACATCGGACTGGATGGAGATCGAGAAGCAGCGCGGCATCTCGGTCGCGTCCTCCGTCATGCAGATGGAGTACCGCGACTGCGTCATCAACCTGCTGGACACCCCGGGCCACCAGGACTTCTCCGAGGACACCTACCGCGTGCTGACCGCCGTGGACGCGGCGCTGATGGTCATCGACGCGGCCAACGGCGTGGAGCCGCAGACCCGTCGCCTGCTGCAGGTCTGCCGCGCGCGCAACACGCCCATCCTGACCTTCGTCAACAAGATGGACCGTGAGGTCAAGGACCCGCTGGCGCTGATGGACGAGATCGAGGCCGAACTGGGCATGACGGTGGTGCCCTTCACGTGGCCGGTCGGCATGGGCAAGCAGTTCCACGGCGTCATGGACCTGCGCCAGCAGCGCATGCGCGTGTTCGCCCCCGGCGAGGACCGCGCGGCCGGCACCGAGGAGGTGCTGGAAGGCCTGGACAACCCGGCCTATGCGGAGCGCTTCGGCATGCAATACGAGCAGGCCGCGGGCGAGATCGAGCTGGTGCGCGAGGCCGCGCCGGAGTTCGTGCATGCCGACTTCCTGACCGGCAAGCAGACGCCGATGTTCTTCGGCTCGGCCGTCAACAACTTCGGCGTGCAGGAGGTGCTGGACGCCCTCGTCGAGCTGGCCCCGCCGCCCGACGTGCGCGAAGCCATGCAACGCACCGTGAAGCCCGAAGAGCCCAAGTTCACCGGGGTCGTCTTCAAGATCCAGGCCAACATGGACCCGGCTCACCGCGACCGCATCGCCTTCGTGCGCGTGGCCTCGGGTCGTTTCGAACGCGGCATGAACCTGAAGGTGGTGCGCTCAGGCAAAAGCCTGCGGCCCAATTCGGTCGTCACCTTCATGAGCCAGAAGCGCGAGCTGCTGGACGAGGCCTTTGCCGGCGACATCATCGGCATCCCCAACCACGGCGTGCTGCAGCTGGGCGACACCATCACCGAAGGCGAGGCGCTGCAGTACACCGGCCTGCCGTTCTTCGCGCCCGAGATGTTCCGCTCGGTCGAAGTGGCCGACCCGCTGCGCACCAAGCAGCTGCGCGAGGGCCTGCGCCAGTTGGGCGAGGAGGGCGCCATCCAGGTGTTCCGCCCCGAGGCCGGCAGCATGCTGCTGCTGGGCGCCGTGGGCCAGCTGCAGTTCGAGGTGGTGGCCCACCGGCTGGAGCACGAGTACGGCTGCAAGGCCCGCGTGGCCGCGGCGCGCTACAACGTCGCGCGCTGGGTGACCTGCGACGACTTGCCCGGCCAGCTCGGCAGCGGCGAGAAGGAGTTGCGCCGCTTCATCGACCACAACGCCCACCGTGTCGCCTGGGACGCCGTCAACGCGCCCACCGTGCTGCTGGAGTACGCCGGCGAGCTGCGCGCGATGCAGGAGAACTGGCCGCGCATCAAGTTCCATGCGCTGCGCGAGCACGCGGGGCTGGTGTTCCAGCAGCGGATGGAAGGCTGACCGCCGCTCCCGGCGCCTGGCGCGGGCCCATGGCTGGGAAGCAGGAGGTGGCTTTGCAGGACACGCGGTTCGAGACCGACTTCTTCGGCAAGCGGGGCGACCGGCTGACCGACGAGCAGCTCAACATCCAGGCCAGCCCGGCCGCCTCGCTGCTCATCGAAGCGGCCGCGGGCGCGGCGAAGACGACGACGCTCTGCCTGCGCATCTGCCAGGCGCTGGCGGAGGGCGCCAGGCCCGAGCGCCTGCTGGTGCTCACCTTCACCCGCACCGCCTGCACGGCCCTGCGCCAAACGCTGCGGCTGCTCGGCGGCACGCGCGTGCCGCACGGCGCCGTGCGCATCGAGACCTTCGACAGCTACGCCGCCGCCGTGCTGCGCACGCTGGAGCGCACACCGGACAGCCCGGGCCCGCGCGAGCTGAGTTCCCCCGAAGAAGCCAAGCCCTACGTGTGGGCCGCCGTCCATGCAGTGGCCGAGCAGCCCGGCGAGCGCCACCCGGACGAGCTGCGGCTGCCGACCTATGGCAACGACAGCTACGTGGGCGAGTTCCTGGAGCGCACGGAGCGCCTGAAGGGCACGCTGGCGCTGAGCCTGAACCCGCCGGAGGGCGGCGACACGCCCGACTACGCGTGGGAGGCGCTGGGCATTGACTACACGCTGCTGCGCGTGCTGCGCCACTACGAAGCGCGGCGCCGCGACAACGGGCGCGGCGAGGCGGTGTTCCGCATGCCGTTCGACGCCACGCACGACCTCGCCGCCCTGCTGTTGCCGGAGTCCGGCTACGACGTGCAGGAGGTCCCGCTCGGCACGTTCGACGCGGTCTTCGTCGACGAGATGCACGACTGCAACGAAGCGATGTTCACGATCCTGCGGGGCCTGCTGCGCCATCAGAGCGTGCGCTTCTGCGCGGTGGGCGACAGGCACCAGGTCATCCACCAGCACTACGGCGCGGACGCCCGATTCATGGGGCGCGAGCTGGACGCGCTGCTCGGCCGTCGCATCACGCGCCTGCCGCTGACCGTCACGTTCCGCTACGGCGCCGCGCTGGCGGCCTGGATGTCCCGGCTGGCCGGCAAGCGCATCGAGTCCTTCCCCCGCCTGCGCACCGAGGTGCAGGTCGTTCCCTGCGGCGGCGCCGCGTCGCAGGAGCAGGCCTGCGTCAAGGCCTTGAAGGGCTGGCGCCTGGACGATTGCGCCATCCTGCTGCGCGAGGACTTCCAGTCCGTGCTGCTGGAGAACGCCCTTCATGCCCACCAGATTCCCTACCAGTGCGAGGGCTTCGCGAGCTATCTGCGCCGGCCGGAGGTGCTGTTCGTGCGCACCGTCTTCGCCGTGGCGAGCGGTCGGCTCGACACCATGGGCGGGCCGGACACGCGGGCGCTGGTGCCTGACGCGCTGTTCGAACTGACCCGGGCGCAGGTCATCGACGCGGCGACCGACCCCGACTACGGTTCCGCCGAGGCCTTTCTGCGCGAAGCCCGCCGCCACGCCAGCGCCAGCGAGGCGGTGGTGCAGCGCATCTTCACGGACCACGTGCGGGCCAAGGCGCCGGCCAGCGTCCGCCGACGCCTGGACCTGGCGCTGCAGGTGGTTCAGGACAGTCAGGACCACTGCTCCTTCGACGCCTTCCTGGAAGCGCTCGACATGCGCCGCTTCGCCTTTGACGTGTACGTGTCGGCGCGGCGCCGGCAGGCGGTGCTGGCCCACATGGACGGGCTGCGCGCGGCGTCGCGCCACTATCCCACCACGCTGGACTTCTTCAGGTCGCTGCAGGCCCTGGACGAGGCCCACGACCTGCGCCTGGCCAACCGCGCCGCGGGCAAGGTGTACTCCAACAAGGCGCGCATCCCGTCGGTGACCATTGCCAGGGCCGCACACGTGAAGGGCCTGGAGTACGAGCACGTGCTGCTGCCCTACCTGGAGGAGGGCGTGTTCCCCGGCAAGGACGCGCCGATGGAGGACGAAGCCAACCTCTTCTACGTCGCCGCCACCCGCGCCCGCCAACGGCTCACGGTGATGCCTGACGCCGCCCGGCCGAGCCGGTTCGTTCCGGCCGCGCTGCTCGCCAAGGCGACCAGCGGCTGAGCCGGCCTCGCGTCAGCAGGACGAACCCAGCCAGCGCCCGGTGGACAGCATGCGCTGGTCCATCTCGGTGCCGCCCAGCGCGGCGCCGGTACGGCCGTCCACCGCATTGCCGCGGCCATTGAGCTCCAGGCGGTAGCTGGTGGGCCCGTAGGTGGCGGAGAACTTGCCCTGCGTGAGCCCGCCGCCGCCCGTGCGGCAGACATAGCTGCCGTCGGCCGCGGCGGTGTCCAGCTTGCTGGTGGTGACGTCGCACTTCCACGGGCCGCTGTCCTTCAGCGTGGACTCGAGGTAGGCGGCCAGGTCGATGCGCGACTGCTGGGGTGTCAGGCAGGCCTGCCTTTCGGCGGCCTGCGCACGGTCCAGCTCCGCCTTCTGCGCCTCGCTGAGGTTGCTACGCACCTTGGACTGCAGCGCCTTCAGCCCCGGCCGCAGCGACTGGCCGTTGATCCAGATCTCGCTGTCCGTGGTCCACAGGCCCGGGTTGACCTGGATGACGGGCGCCGCGCTGCACACGGCAGCAGGCAACGAGAGGGCGAGTAATGCGGGGATGGCGCGGCGCAGGGGCATGGAAGTCGACACGTTGAAAGCTCGATTGCGGCAAAGGTGCGCATTCCAGCAGCCCCGGCGCGGCGGCGACATCCCTCGATTGCAAATCGCCGGGCCGCCAGGCACCAGAATGCGCAGGCGCCCAACCCGCCACGCCCCGCCCATGTCCACAGCCCGAGCCCGACACTGCCCCTCCTGCGCCGGACCCATGCAGGTGCACGTGCTGCCGGCCCAGTACAACGGCGAGGTCGAGATCGACTTCTGCTTCGCCTGCCAGGGTGTCTGGTTCGACCATCTGGAGAACCTCAAGCTGGCCCCCGCGGCCATCGCCACGGTGTTCAAGGAGATGCACCGGCACCGCGACGCGGCCCACCAGCCGCTGGC
>Ga0307411_10000224_pt1 | contig 18309 bp, 28 predicted proteins | sample DK1Ometagenome_2_FD_203712 | JGI IMG/M metagenome (GOLD analysis project Ga0307411, IMG submission 203712) | Maize rhizosphere microbial communities from greenhouse at UC Davis, California, United States - DK15-O-1 | ecosystem: Host-associated > Plants > Roots > Rhizosphere > Soil | place: USA...
GGGATCAATCCCGGGTCACCCGCCGCCCGGCTTCACCGGTTCAGGAACCCGAGGGACCCGAGACCGAGCCGCCGCCGATGGAGGCCATGGACAGCGCCGCCTCCTCGCCCGTGCCCAGCGAGACCGCCACCGCCGAGGCGTCGATACCGGCAGCGCCGATGATCGAGCGGACCCGGTACTGGATGTCGTCGTGGGAGAACGAGCCCTCGAAGGCGTTGATCTCGCCGCCGCCGAGCGCACGGCCCGTGTCGCCCATCACGCGGACCTCGGGGGTCTCGTGACCGCGCAGGAACGCGGTGACGATGGCCGGGCCGCGCTCCGTCTGGCCACCGGCCGGAACCAGGTACCAGGTCGAGGCGGCGTTCGCCGAGGTGTCGATGAGCGGCAGCCACGGGGACTCCACGACCGTGAAGCGACCCGCGACCGGCGAGGAGACGTTCTGGCGCATCTCCGTGCCGTCGGGAAGCTGGCGCACCCGGAGGTACGTGGTTCCCTGGGCGATCTCCTGCGCCGTGAGCGCGAGAGACGGCGGAACGAGGAGCACGAAGTTCTGCACCCGGACCTGACGGCCGTTGACCTGCCGCATCCCGATGTAGTTGATCGCGTGCTCCAGCGCGTCGAGCGTCAGCGGCGGGTTGCCCGGCACGTAGTTGCCTGCCGGGGCCTGGCCGCCGAAGTCCTCGGTCGTGTTGAAGAAGTCCGCGTTCGGGCCCGTTGCCGTGGCCAGAACACCGGTCGTCAGCACGTCCTCGGTGTCGCGCGCCCACCGCGCCATCTCGGTGGGGAGCTGCTGGAGAACCCGCAGCTCGTCGTTCATGAACGCTTCCCACGAGAAGGGGAAGCGGGCGCCGTACTTGTTGACGAAGTAGTCCGTGCCCTCGGTGGTGAGGTTGAAGGTCGGGTACTCCGTCAGCTCCGGGATGCGCGGCAGGGCCCGGACGTGACGCTCGGCGCCGCCGTTGTAGTCGGTCGTCTGCGACTGACCGGCCACGGTGTCCCAGCGGACCATGCGGGCCGGACGGAAGTCCGGAACCGTGGTGCGCACCGAGAAGGTCGGCCACTGCTGCGGGAGATCCGCGTACTGGCCGAGCATGCTCGCCTGCGAGATCGACTGGAACAGCAGCGGGAAGTCGCCGCTGGAGACGGCCTCGCGCAGGCGGCCCATCGCGACCGGGGAGCCGAACTCCGCCTCACGCTTGAGGCGCAGGAACTCGACGGCCTTGTTGAGCTTCAGCAGGCGGGAGTCCGCCGACTCGCGGATGGCCACCCGACGCTTGTTGTGGGCCTCGGCGATGCGCTCGAACTCGGGGTTCGTGGTCGCCTTGATTCCGTCGAGGAAGGTGATCGCGCTCATGTCTCAGATTCCTCCTCTCAGGAACCGGTGGCCAGCTTGTCGGCCACTGCGTTGGTGTCGCCCGGCGTGGGCTGGACGACTCGGACGATCGGAACCCCGGCCGTGGTCTGGCCGACGATGACGCCGAACCACCCGTCGGCCTCGGAGTTCGCGACCAGCGTGGCGCGCGTCGAACCGGCGGCGACGTTGATGCCGACCGGCGTACCGGAGCCCATCTCCTCCGCGTCCCAGCCCGTGACCGGGAAGGCGAAGGCACCGGTGAGGGCGATGGACGCCCAGCCCGGCTCCAGCGAGTTCGCGGTGTTGCGCGCGACGGAGACCGTGGTCATGCCGGTCGTGTAGGTGACCGGCTTGCCGCCGACCTCCTGCGCGAAGCCGACGATCGAGCCGATCTTGACCGGGTCGCCGTTGATCGTGGGGTCGTCGTTGACCGCCGGGTCACTGCCCCGGAGCGGCAGCGGAAGGGAGATCCAGTCCGCGTACTTGAAGATCTCGTTCGTGGCCATCAGTAGGCACCTCCGCCCAGCAGGCTTCGGATCTCGGCGAGATCGCTGTCGCCCGTGGAGGAGAAGGACGTCGAGGACTCGGTCAGGCCGAGGCCCGACGGCTCGCGGCCCTCGTTGAGCGCGCCGCGCTCGGTCTCCCGTCGGAGCTGCTTCAGGTACTCGCGCTCGTGGGTGATCGACTCGTGCAGGTCCTGGTCCGGACGGTAGGACTGCGCGATGCGGATCATGGAGGGAAGCGGCAGCTTCGCCTCCAGGAGTTCGGTGAGAACGTCACCGGTCGTCTTGCTCTCCTTGAGCGCCTTGTCGGCGGTCTCGGCGCGGTCACGCAGGTACGTGATCGCTTCCTGGAGCTTGGCGTTCTCGGCTGCCTGCTTCTCGGACTGGCGGCGCGACTCCTGGATCTGCGAAGCCATGCGCGCCACGTCGACGGAAAGCTGCTCGACGCGGTCGGAGAGGGTGTCCTTGAGGGCGGCCACCTCGCTGAGGAGGGCGCCCGTTCCGATGGTGGACGGAATCGCGGCTGCGGCCTGAGTGGCGACATTCGCGGTCTGCTCGGCCGGAGGGGACTCCGGCGTGGCCGACTCGGTCATGGTGACGAGCCTTCCTCCCGCTCCAGCGCGGGTGACGAGGTCAACAGAGAGACCTTGCTGAATGCTGCGCACAATACGCTGCCCAGCGGTCTCCTCGATCTGGCCTGCTGCACGGATCGAGAGACCGATCACGCTGTGCAGCTCCTTGGCGATCGGCTTGGCCTTCTCCGTGAACTGGATTCGGGAGAAGAGCCCGCGTCCTTCCGGTGTCTCTTCGAAGGTCGCGTCGTCGAGAAGGTACCCGGCGATTTTCAGGACGCTTCGCTCGGGGAGGTCCATCTCTTCCGACTCGGAAGGGTGGTCGAAGTAGATGTGGGTCCCGGCAGGAAAGGCGCGAGCGCCGTCCCTCTTGAGCACTTCGGCGGGGTAGAACCCGCTGGAGCCCTGGACGTCGGCGGCGATGAGGAGTGCCCGCCAGATGCCCTTCTCCGGGGACTGGGCGTCCTCGGAGAGGATCGCGGTTTCCCGCAGGGTTTCCGTGGACATGAGCCCCCTCACTGATCATCGACGAGCACAGCGTAATAGCATCCGGGCCGAAAAGTCTCCACGAGATGCTATGAAGTTGATTCATCCCGCAGTTCGTGGTCCGCGTAGGACATCGGTTCCGGCTGCTTCGGCGCATCAGTTGAACGTGAATTTCCTGCCTTCAGGGGGGCCGGAGCGCCAGGCCCACCGGTTCCATCGGTGCCACTTCCTTCGGAATTACCGGGGGTTTCCGAGGAATTAGGCTCCTCCGTCTTCGGAGGTTCGCCCTGCCCGCTTCCACCCGCAACATAGGGAAGATCCTCGACATCCGGCGCCTCGCGGTCGAAGTCCTGCCACTTGTCGCCCCACGCGTCGACCACCATGGCCCGTGCCTCGTCAGCCGAGAAGAGCCCGAGGCGGATCGCCATGTCGAGCGCCTGGAGCCTGCGGTGCACCGGCTCCTCGGAGATCTCGGGCCACCGGAGGCGGACCTTCAGGCCCAGCGTCTTGAAGATCTCCTTGAACATGTCGTCCATGACCTTCTGCCGGGCCTGCATCACGAGGATCGTGGAAGTGTCCAGCGAGGTGGCCGCCGCGTTGTTCGCGATCGACGGATCCTCCAGCAGGGCCGGAAGCGGGACGTCGAGAGCCGCCGCGATCATGGCAGCGAGCGGGCGACCGGAGTCGAAGTCCACCTTCGTATTGCCGCCGACGGCAGACAGATCCTGCCCGGCCCCCAGCACGGCCGAGGCGCCCACGTTCAGCGGCTGACCGGTGGAGGGGTCGGTGCGCGGCGCCTGGGCCATCGCGGCAGCGGTGCGGCGTACGGACCGGGAACGGTCCGATGTCACCTTCCACGCGAATCGCGCGTACGCCTTGGTGAGCGTGGCGCAGTTCTCCAGATACTCCTTGTACGCCTTCGTCCACCAGACCGCAGGCAGCACGTCGGGAATGCCCCAGCGCCAGCCGGTGAGCCGGTTGAAGGGAACGTGCACGAGCACCTTCGTGTGGTCCACCTTGTCGCCAGCGATCTGCGCGGCGCCCCGGTTCCGGCCGAGCGCCCGGATGCCAGCGGGTGTCGGATACCAGACGTCCCGGAAGGAGAACCCGGCCCGGGTGGATCCGCCCGACAAGCTGTCCCGGTCGGCCTTCATCCAGGTGCGCCCGCGCGCAGCGGCCTTCGGTGCTGTGACCGGATTCAGCTCGATGTTCGCTTCGAAGTCCAGCTCCAGATCCCAGTCGTTCCAGGTGCGCCGGATGTAAAGCAGGCGTTCCCGGTTGCCGCGCTGGCTGACACCCTCCGTGATCTCCTCGAACGGCACGCGCAGGACTTCCTTGGTGCGGCGGTCCACGAGAAAGAAGAGGTTGCCGTCGGTGCCGGAGGTCCGTTCCAGTTCGAGCTGGGCCAGCGTTCCGGTCAGCACCTCGTTGATGCCCTCGGGAAGTTCCGGCTCCAGGTTCACAGTCCTCGGTCGGCCGGGCCCTTGGATGAACTCCTTCGGCACCACGGAGACGCCGGATCCCCAGACGTAGCCGGTGCGCACCCGAAGCCCTCGGCCGACGAGCGGGTTCACCGTGGCCACGGCCCGGCACAGCTCGCTCGCATGGTGGAGGGAGTCGAGCGTGAAGGAGTTGGCGCTGTCGGAGAGTCCCATCAGCGGGCGCCATCCGATGTCCTCGATCGCGAGCTGGGCCCGGCCGAATTCACCGGCCTCCCGCATCTCGTCGGAGACCAGACCCATCAGCTCCTCGTTGCGCGCTTCGAGGTTGCTCACGAAGGTCGTGATTTCCGTGTGAGACATCTCTTCGAGGGGCTTCGGCATCTGCATGCGATCACCTTAACTGCTCGATTGACCTGGCGACCTGCGTCTCGCAGAGGGGTTTCCAGGGGATTGGCGGACCTTTTCCACGAGAGCGATTGCATTGTCGCAGGAGTCGGCCAGCTTCTTCATTGCGGTCGTTCTGAGCGGTGAATCAGGGCCAGTCATAAGGAGGTTCGCCAGTTCGACGTACTTCCGGCCGACCGGCCCGGCGTGCTGAGACCGGGCGATGATCCTGCGCCGTGCCGCTTCTGCGTGGTCGTACATCACACCGATCCGTTGCCGGGTACCGGATCCTCCGGTGCGATCCGCATGAAGAACGGCAGCACGTAGAAGTGCCCGGGGTAGGAGATCTGCATGACCTGACGGTTGTAGAGGTCGATGAACTGCTGCTGCTGGGCTCCCGAGAGGTGCTGGTAGTAGAACTTCGCCTGGATCTGCGCAGCGCCGTCGGGCTCGGAACGCGGCGGGTGCAGGTACGCCTTGTAGTTCTTGTCGGTCGGCCCGACCGACCACCCTTCGGCCACCAGCTTCAGAAACTTGCCTGGGTGCAAGGATCCGCAGAACGAGCAGTACGGCACCGCCTCCCCGGCGCGGCGCGGTTCCTCCCGCCACTCGTCCTGCCCCTCCGACTTCTCCCAGGGGCCCATCTCCCGCATCCGGCGCGGGCAGGTCTGGATGTCCACTCGTCCTCCTTGAGTTCCGTGCACATGGTGCTCCTGGAACTACAGCTCACTTTGAGGATTCCGTCAGTAGGGCGAGATCATCTCCTCCGCCCAGTACTCGTTGTCCTCGACCAGCGAGCTGGCCATCGCGTCGGCCGTCTCGGTGAGGACGTCGCCCTGGCGCAGACCCTCGGCCACCGGGGCGACCGCGTACGCGATGGCGTCGGCGTAGTCGGGAGACTTGCCGTACTCCTTGCGCATGTCCTCCTTGGAGGCGATGAGCAGGCGGCCGTTCTTGATCGAGTAGAAGACCATCTTCAGGTCGTCTGCGATCAGCTCATCAGGGTCGATGAACTTCACCGAGCCGTTTCGCATCTTCTGGCGAAGCTGCTCGAACCAGTACGCACGGGCGTTGTAGAAGCCGTAGACCGAACCGCCGACATCCGCCGGAGGGGCCGCCGATCCGTGCATCTCGTAGACCGTGAACCACGGATCCGGCAGCAGCGTCGCTCGGGCGTTCAGGGTGTCAACGACACCGGCACCGAGACCGACGGCGTCGACCCGGATCTCCACCCAGGGCGCCTTGCGCTCCTCCTTCAGGCGCTCGGCGATCTGAAGCACCTTGTGGGCCGAGGACACTGTGTCGGTTCCCGACCAGGACTCCTCGATCTGCGCGGTCACACCGGAGTACGAAGCGACCACCGTCTTGTCGGCACCGAAGCGCGCGACGTCGACACCCAGGCGAAGCACCGAGTACAGCGAGGGCTTCGGCGACTCATCGACCGCGTCGGCCACCAGTGACGGGGAGAAGAGCGACGACATGCTCTGCTCCGGAAACTTCGCCAGCACCTTCGCGATGTAGCGCGGGTCCTTCTCGCCCCAGTCGTCGAGGCGTTCCTGCACCCAGTCGCGCGAGACCAGGACTTCGTTCAGGAGCTTGGGCACCGGTTCGCCCGTGAAGTTCGGGGTGCTCGACGCGGGGATCGAGATCCGGTTCCACAGGTGCGCGGTCTTCTGCTCCATGAAGTTCTTGCCGAAGTCTGTGTTGCGGTCGTCGGGGTTCCCGATGGCCAGGATGCGGCAGCCGATGTTCGTGGTGATGGCCTCGACGCCGGTCCAGATCTCCTCGGGAATACCGCACGCCTCATCGAGCAGGGCCAGCACGTACCGGCGGTGGATACCGTGGAAAGAGTGCCGGTCGCCCTTGGCGGGCTTGCGGCCGAAGCCGACGATCTGCCCGTCGCCCAGCTTCCACTCATCCGCCTGGGTCACACGGCCCGGCATCGGGTATTCCCCGCGCGAGGCGTTCGAGTGGTGCTTGCGGATTTCCTCCCAGAGGATCTTGTTGACCTGGGCGTAGGTCGGCGCCGTCGAGACGACGATGGCCTGACCGGGCGGCTTGGTGGAAACCCACCAGCACGCGAGCACCGAAGCGATCATCGAGTTGTGGGTCGGAATCCCGCGTTCACCGCAGAGGTACAGGTGATCGGGCGAGTCGACCTGGATGCACTGCACATCCCGCTCACCGACCGGCTTCACGGAGGTGATCCGCCATCCGTCGTCACCCCACGATCCCTGGGTCAGCAGAAGATGCGACAGGGCGATGGCCCGCTGGTTGGCATCCGGCAGCAAGGTCGGTGCGTGAGACCCCATCAGGGCCAGGTGGCGCATCGTGATTCCGTACTGCCGCTCGCGCCGGTAGATCGTCTGGACGCCCGCCTCGCGCATCCGGGCCCGGACCGCAGCGATCTCCTCCGGTTCCCCCTGGCGCGTCTTCCAGAGCAGCGCCGTACGCCCGTGGGGATCCAGTCCTCCGCGTTCCGACAGCAGGGCCTGCATCGCCTCGTCGGCCGTCCACGTGAGGCCCCGTGCCAGGATCTCCGGCATTCGCCCGGGAACGACGACCGTTCCGGGCCGCAGCTTGGCGATCTGCTTGGTCGTCATGGTCTTCGCCTTGTGCATCCACAGCCCGGTCTCCACCGGTACGCCCGCCCGATCGGACTTGAGCTGGATGTCGGCCAGACCCTGAAGGTCGAGCACGGGCCACAGGTGGTCGGCCGAGGCGATGATCTCTTCGCAGGCACCGCCCCTCTCCAGACGGACGACGTAACTCTCGGCCCGGTGCTCGCCCGTCACGGCAACCACCTCGACCGGCGAGCCGTCGGAGCCCAGCACCTTCATGCCCTCGGTGATCTCCCCCATCCTCACCGGGCCGGACGGGGTATGGACCAATTCGTCCAGACCAAGCGCCTTACCGGTGCCGTGGCAGGAAGCGACCACCGTGCGCTTGTTCCGGATGAGAGAGGAGCAGATTTCCTGCTGCTTGCTCCACAGATGGACGCCGAGAACATCCCTGGCCCACCCCACGGGATCGTTGACCCATCCGGCCTGCCGCGCCTGATTGCGGAAGTATGCCTCCGCCTCGGCGGCGATCCGCTCTTCGTGTGAGGACATGCCGTTCCTTTCTGCTGCGACGCGTACAGCATTCCTCACCGGGGAACATTTTCGGTAACCTTGTGATGCCCCACCCGCGCAGCACTGGGCAGCGTGGACTCCACTTCCTGGGGCTGAGACTCACGGGGACCCGGCCGATTGGCCGGGTCCCTTCCTCATGAGGAGGCAAGGATGGCTTCTGAGCTGGGACGTGTGGCCTATGAGGCATACGGAGAAAGCGTCGGCTGGACCACGTTCTCGGGCACCCGGATGCCGACGTGGGAAGAGCAGAACGAACGGCTCAAGCAGGCATGGAACTCGGCTGCCTCAGCCGTGGAAGCGCGAGTGCGCGAAGAGTAGCGAGTTCCCTGAACTCCCCACCCCCAATCGGACTTTCCTTTTGCGGCACTCTGTGTCATCCTCAAAAACATGAGGAATATGTACCCGAAACCATGTGGCGTCTGCCAGGGACGGGTGCCAGCCGGAGAGGGCAACGTCCAGGGGTCGCACGCATCCGGCTGGACCGTCACGCATGACGTCTGCCCGCGCGGATCGGTTCGTCACGGCCACGCCCAGGCGTACGCGCGCCGGGTGATGGGCGTGCTGCGCCGCAAGGAGTCCACCGCCACCGACATCTCCGAGGCCCTGGCCGGTCTCGCCGCCCTCATGCGCACGGGATGGACCAGCCGTGAAGGGTGCGAGAAGGTCATCCTCCGGGCCCCGGCGTTCAGCGATCTGGACCGCCTGGAGGTCGAGGAGATCCTGAACCGGTCCCTCTCCGAGGAAGGAACGCGCTGCTAGCCACGCAGCCCAAGAGCATCGAGGAGTTCAGAGAGGGCGGCCTTCCGGTCGCCCTCTTCCGTTTCTTCCCGAACCGCGTACGACGCCATGTTCAGCATCGCGCGACGACGGCAGGGCTGGCACTGCCCGCAGGGCACGGCGCCGCAGGTTCGGGGAACGGTGATCGTGCTGACCGGGGCGATGTCCATGGTTTCTCTCTTTCGTGGAACTTGAATTTGGCCTAGGTCATGTGGTCTGATGGATACAGCAAGCCCCCACTTCGGAGAGGAACCCCGAGCACATGAACAAGACGAGCATCGCGGCCGGTGCCGCCGCCATCGCGCTGACCGGATCCCTCGCCCTCGCAGGCACCGCCTCCGCCGACTCCTGCAAGCCCGGCCAGGTGAAGACCGCCTACGGCTGCGGCGACGTGACCGGCGAGATCAAGGGCGAGCAGGGCAAGTCCACCGGCATTCGCTCCTTCGTCACCCCGGCGGTCGGCGTCGACTTCCGCGACGAGGACGGCAACAAGACCGGCTCCGGCTTCTACCCGGCCAACTCGTTCGAGTACCTGGGCAAGAAGAAGCAGGGCAAGAACGGCGACGGCGTGCTCATCCTGGTGCGCCAGGAGACCAAGCAGGACAGCCCCATGGTCGTCCAGTCCGGCTACGGCACCCTCTACAAGGGCTGGATCCCGGTGAAGTACACCCAGATCCCGTCCATGTTCGACTGACCCGTGCGGGTCACCTGGCTGCCCTCCGCCTGGAAGGCCGTGGAGGAAGCGGATCCCGTGATCCGAGGCCGGATCGAGTCCGAAGTCCCCGTGATGTTCGCCGACTCGGTTCCGGCCTCGGCCGTCCACCGGTACGTGGACGTGCTCATGGTCGAGCTGCCCTGCGGGGTCGAGCTGGACTTCGAGCGGACCGGCGACGGCGTGATGATCCTCTACGTGGGCTTCTGAACGACCGGCCGCTTCACCCACGGCTTCACGGCCGTGCACGACGGCGCCTGGACGGTACCCCACCAGGGGGCGTGATGCCTCCCGCAGATGCACCGCCAGCGCGTCATCGTCCACATCGTCACAGCTCCTTCGCCACGGCCCCGCTCACGAGCGGGGCCACCGGCTTTTCCGGCCAGTGCCAAGTGCCGGGCGTCGGCTGCCCGTTCAGGGCCAGTCCCTCGACGTCGAAGGCGACGTCCTTGGCGAACTGGAAGCCCTCGGGGTTCATGACCGTGAGGTGCACGATTCCGGCCGACAGATCGACGACCTCGGTGATGGTGGCTGCCCGGCACTTCGACGGGTACTGCTGCACTCCGTCCTGCGGCGCCGAGCCCAGCGAGGTGTAGTGCACGGCGCGGCCGACGGAGGCGATGTCCTTGCTCATGAGATCTCCTGGACGAGGATGTCGCGGGTGTCCCACGGGGTGTGCCGCTTGCGCAGCTTGAAGGTCGCGCCGTCCTCGCGCAGGAAGGGAATCAGCACACGGCCCTTGCGGACTTCGCGGTGGTCGGTGTTCATGTCGTCGCCCATGATCAGGCCCGGGTGCTCGATGAGGTCGAGCGCCAGCAGATACTCCCGCATGGTGGCCGCGCCGTCGTTGTCGGCGTCCAGGTAGATCACGTCGAACTTCTCGCCGTCGATCTTCAGCTCTTCCATGGTGGCCACGGAGTCCCCGGCGTAGAAGTCGCAGAAGTCCCCAAGCCCCTCAGAGTCCACGGCACGCCGTGCCTCGTGCGGCTCCAGGTCGATCCCGACGTACTTGCTCCCCGGGTGCTCGTTGAGCAGGCGGGCGAAGGCGAGGGTCGAATGCCCGTCACCCTTCAGGTGGTCGTCGTCGAGATTCCGTAGAACGCCGACTTCCAGAACGCGTAGAGTTTTCTTGCCCGTACGCTCCATGAAAGCGGGCAGCTCTTCATAGATGATTTCGCCGATGGTCGTCACCAGAAGAGGATACAGCTCAGCCCCGGAGAGGAGAGAGACGTGGTCAGCGAAACGCCCGAACGTGTGCACAAGGGCTGCCCTACCTGCACCTGCGAGGAGGTGCGTGAACGGACGATCGTGTACCCGCCGAACCTGATCCTGTACGGCTCCTGCGGGGGTGCTGACGGCTGCGGAAAGGTCAAGTGGCAGTCGGAGACGTGGACACGGCGCAACGGCTCCTGGACGCCCACGAGGAAGACGCACTGTGGCTGCTGCCGGGAGGGGTGCCACGGCCATACGAGGGAGAACCGGTGAACGCCAGATACCGCAAGCGGATGCGCCTGAAGTCGCGGCACTACCGGCAGGGACACAACCAGTTCTGCAAGTGCTGGGAGCTGTGGCAGAACGTCGGCCTCGCGCTGAAGAAGCGCATCGAGTCGGGTGGGCCCCTGCCGCGCCGCCGGGTCAGGATGAAGACTTCTTCGGAGCCAGCTTCGCCACGTACTGCGGTGAGCACCCCAGTATCGCCGCGACATCCCGGATCGTCATCGTCTTCGTGAGGGTGCGCGCCGCGTGACCCATCGCGGCGCCCGCCTCGAACCGTGCATCCCGCAGGACCGCCTGGGTTCGCTTCACCTCATCGACCAGGCTCTGGAGATTCGGATCGTCGAGCTTCAGGTCCAGAGTCACCGAGTCCGGCGGCACCCGCAGCGTCCTTTCGGCCGCGTCCTGAAGCATCCGGGCCGTCTGCCGCCAGCTTTTCCCTACGGCCAGTGCCTGCTTCTCGTCGGGCAGGCCCATCGTGCTCGCCAGCCATCCGGTCTCGCCGCGCTCCATGATCGCCTTGACTACCTGTTTCATACCCTCTAGTCAACAGCAGGCGACAATGCTTGTCCATTGGGTTCGCGAACACACTTGCCGCCGCAGGGGCACGAGACAGTCTTCTCGGCGCAGCACCGACAGAAGTACCAGAACGACTCGGGGCAGTCGTCGTACAAGCCGGTCAGCCCTTCCCAGAAGAACGTGATCTGACAGGTCTCGCACTCCATGAGATCGCTCGGGCAGGACACCCCCTTCCGGCGCGGAAGCCAGGCGTTTTTCAGTGACAGGCAGCCTTGGTCGTGTTCCAGGATTCGGTCCCGCTGGTCGGTGAACATGCCTCCGCCATCGGGGTTCTGGGCCCAGCGCTCCACGTACGGATCGAGCGGCATCAGTCGAACTCCTCCATCACAGGTTCCAGCTCCACCGGGCCGGTGCTACCTCCTCCCACCTTGACGATCGCGGCCGAGTTCCTGGCGATGGCATCGGCGGCCATGGCAGGGAAGACCTCACCCCACATCTGCTCGACAGCCTCACGGGACTCCTCGGGAAGCAGGTCGACGACCTTCTCCAGCATGCCGACCCGGATGGCGTCGATCGCCGTGGTGACGAGCTGCGTCTGTGCCTGGGTGAGACGGATCTGCTCGTCGCGCAGCCGGTCCTTCTTCAGGTCCATCAGCTCGGTGATCTCGCGGACCGTCTCGATGAGGTTCTTCGCGTTGCGCCCCTGGGTGAGGAGGTCGCCGTCCATCACCTGCTGCCACAGGGCACCCAGGATCCGTTCCAGGCGGGCGAGCTGGAGCATGCGCATCTGCACGATGGACATGCTCGTGGCCTGGTTCTCCAGGTACGCGTTCATCCGCTCGTGGACGGCCTCGATCTCCATCCCGGTGCGGGCGGCGATCTGCGCGAGCGTCATGCCCTGGGCGGCGTAGTCCACCATCACCTGGGCGAGCGAGTCGTGTGCCATACCCTCATCTCCTGAACGCCTGATAAACGCGCAGGCCAGCGCGTTATTCCTCGGGCTCTACGGGTCCGATGATCCGGATCCCTCCCTGGTACTGAGGATGCCTGGCCTGGCTCTGGATCTTCTCGAACCAGATACGGACCGCCTCGCGATCCATGTCCATCACGACGATGATCTCTCGGGTTTCTGCCATGAATCCAGACCATCACGGCCTTCGCCGGATTCAGGAGAAACGGGCCTGCGCCACGCACGGAAGTTCGTGAAGTACACCCATCCGTAGCAAGCTGCCGAGACGAGGAAACCGTATTGCCTCGTACTGATGGCGTACGCGAGCCAGAGCCCCTGCGCACCGAGCCCGACGGCCCAGCCCCAAGGGCTCTTCCTGCCCGCCAGCCACAGCCCGAAGACGCCCACGGCCGTCAGCACCCAGCTCCACCACTGCAACGCAACACCCCGTTCTGTTGCCGCGCCGTTCCACGCGCCAACGGAAATTGTTCGGTCCGGGTCCGGGAAACCGAACCGGTCAGATCGAGATGCCGACCTCGGCCCACGCTTCGCGCACCGCAGGGTTCAGGCCGCCGGAGTGTGTCCAGGTCGCCAGCGCGAGCTGCTTGAAGGTCGAGCGCGGCCCGAGGTCTTCCATGGCCCGGCGCCACATCGCCAGCGGGCGGCCCCAGCTCGGCTCCCCGGTCTTCTCGCAGAGCAGGGCGAAGGCCCGGTTCGGGATGCCGGAGTTGATGTGCACGCCGCCGTTGTCGGCCCGGATCTTCTTGTACTGGTCCATGTGGCCCGGCTGCGGGTCCCGTCCCAGAACGTCGTTGTCGTACGCGGTGCCCGGGTGCAGCATGTGCCGGACCGCAGAGGCGCCGTCGACCAGGATCTCCTCACCGATCCGCCAGTCGTGCTGATCCTGCTTCACCCACTGCTGGACGCAGGCGCCGAAGACGTCGGCCAGATGCTCGTTCAGCGCGCCGGACTCGCCGGAGTAGATGAGCCCCGGCCCGAGCGAGACCAGGGCGTGACCGAACTCGTGGGCCATGATGTCGAGCGCCCGGGTGAAGTCCCCGAACACGGCACCGTCGCCTTCGCCGAAGACGAGGTAGTTGCCGTTGAAGAAGGCGTTGGCGTAGTCGCGGCCGTAGTGCACGACCCCGTCGGGAAACTCGTCGGTGCCCAGGAGCTGGCTGATCAGATAGGCGTTGCCCTTGACCCGCTCGGCCGCTTCGTCATCGCCCCCCTGGACGAGCGAACCGGGGATGGCCACCTTGTTCGACGCGGTGTAGACGCGGATCGGACCGGTGGGGGCGACGGCGCTCTGCCGCTCGGCCCGGAGAGTGGTGTCGACCTTGATCCCGGCATTGAAAGACTTGTCGGTCTCGGCGACTTTCTTCGACATGTGCGGAGGGATGAAAGTGCAGATCATGACGGCAGTCTACGCACCGCCCCTCACCGGTAGAATCCATCCGGGGAAAGGAGAACTTCGTGGCCCTGGAGAAGTCGTTCCGGGTGAGCACCCGCCATTCCGGCAGCCGCCGGTTCGTGCGTGTCTCCGTGTACTCGGATGCCGAGTCGATGCGCTCGGCGGCCCTGCGGCACAGCCAGCGCGAGGGGTACATCCGTGACGACGAATACGCTGCGGCCCACGGTGTCACCCACACCTTCGACGTCCTGCACATCGGCGCCGACGGCAGCGAGAAACGCAGCCCCACGGCCGCCCACATCCGCATGTACGACGGCGCCCTCGGCACCAGCGTGGTCACCCACGAGGTGGTGCACGCGGCCATGAGCATCTACAACCAGGACTGCTTGAAGGACGGCTCGGCCCACGAGGACATGAGCCGTGAGGAGATCCTGGCATACCTGGTCGGCGATCTGGCCGCCCGCATCGTCAACAAGATCTACGAGTTCGGCTACTACGGAAAGGGTGAAGATGCCTGACGTGAACGGTGGGGACGAGCGGATGTTCCAGCCCCACACGAAGACCGCGCCGGAACCCGACCGCGACGCGATGGCGTTCATGGAACGCCAGCTTCAGGAGGCGCGGGCCCGGCAGCGGGAGCTGAACCAGAAGTACCCGTACATGGACGGCGGCAGGACGGTCCTGGGCCCGGAGATCTTCACCGACGGAGCAGTGGTCTGCTGGAAGGGCGAGAACTACGTCCCCCAGTCCCACGTGAAGGCGCATCGGGACGTACGGGCGGTCGCGGCGATCCACTGCTCCGCCCTGCTGGAGCTTCTGCACGACGAGGGGATCCGCATCCCGGAGAGCGCGCTGCGGGTGTACCAGCTCCTGTACGACGAGCTGACGCTGACCATGCCCGCGCTGGCCGAGCGGCACCCCGCCGTACTGCCGCGCCTTCCGGAAGGAATGGAATGATCCTGCTCGACGGCTACTGCCCCACCTGCGGGAACCAGACCCTCTATGCGGAAGAGATGCGGGTGGTCAACCGCATCATCTGCATGGGCGACGACTGCCCGGACCCGCAATCGGTGCACCGGATTCTCCAGGAGGCCCAGACCGACCATATGGTGCACTTCTCCGGCGCCGGGTTCACCATCCGGCACCCGCTGCGTGAGCGCATCGACGACGCCCTGATGGACTGCGAGCTACACCTGGCCCTGATGGGCATGCCGGGTCCGCCCGAGGGCAGGCCGGGCCGGTTCCGGATGTTCCTGAAGGACGGCCGCTGGGAGATGGAGCGGCTGACCACCGATGAAGAGGCGGACGTCTCATGACCAAGCGCAAGAAGCGCCCGGAGCAGATCCTGGCCCGCCAGATCCAGGCGGCCACCCTGGAGCAGTACATCGAGTGCCTGCGTCAGGCGACGTCCACGCTGGCCCAGACCCCGCATCGCTGCGGCGATCAGGTGACCCACTGGACCTGCGACCTGAAGCCCGGCCCGCACCCAGGATGGCGGCACATGGATTCCGTGACAGGCATGTGGTGGACCCAGTCGAGAGTCTTCCCGTTCTCCAGCGCGGTGAAGGGCAAGCCGCAGCCGCCGTCCTTCCGTGGCCCGTCGGCCGATCTCGTCATCATCGACGAGGCGGTGAAGCGATGACGCCTGGGCAGCCACAGGACATGAAGCTCTTCGACTCGCGGCTGCTCTCGGCCGCCCTGGACGATGCCGCCTTCCCGGTCCTCGACGAACTGATGGAGTACTTCGCTCCCGAGGCCCCGTTCCTCACCTTCGGGGCGCCCGGTGCGGCCCGAGCCCTGAGCCTGTACGGCCGGACCGTCCTGGCCGACCGCGACCCCTTCTACGATCCGTTCCACGGCGCCCGCGAAGAGGGCATCGAGGTCCGTGTGGCTGGTCCCGAGGATCCGATGGTCTTTCCGCCGCGCCGGTTCGGCATCGTGCATGCCCGCTGGCTCCCCTCGTTCGCCGGAAGTGTCCTGTCGAACATGACGCGGTGGCTGAAGCCCGGCGGTGTGCTGCTGATCGAGGCGCCAGACGACTACCCGGCCCGCAACCTGCCGCGCGGCCCGTACCAGGCTGTCTCGCAGGCGCTCGCCGACCGGCTGAACCTGGCGTCCACGGCTCCGCTGCCCGGCCTTCTGGTCCGGCACGGCCTCACTCACATCGGGGTGCGCCACCAGCTCCCGCTGACCTCTGCCTTCCATGCGCTGTTCCAGCATCTCGTGGAGCGGGGCGCTCCCTGGCCGGAGGTGGAGGCGGCCGACCTCCGCGACTGGCCGCATGACCCGGTGGCCCAGACTCCGGCACTCATGAATGTGATGGCATGGGGGCTGAAAACCCAGGAGTAATCTGCGGAAATACGCAGGAAGGTGCGAGGATGTATCCTCACGCCGCTGAACGGACAGATCCGGCAGGAAGAGCCGGGCGGAGAAGGAGAAGAACGTGCAGAGTGTGCAGCCCCGGGTGTACCTCATCAGTGCCCCGGCACTGGACTACGACGAGATCGAGGAGTACCTGAACGAGGTCGGCGGCGAGAGCTGGCTCAGGCGGATCGACGAGGACGACGACGCCCAGAACCTCGTCGAGTTCGCAGGCCGGTTCTGCTACCGGAGCTGGGAGCCGGGCCTGAATCCGAACGTGACGCGCATCCGCGAGGACCAGGGCAAGTACCTGGAGAACATCCTCAGCTCCCGGCACGGCTCGGTTCTGGAGCACGCCCAGTTCACCTTCGTCCTGCACAACGTGAGCCGCGTCTTCACGCATGAGCAGGTCCGTCACCGGGTTGGCACGGCGATCTCCCAGGAGTCGCTGCGGTTCGTGCGCCTGACGGATCTGCCGTTCTGGTTCCCGGACTGGACGGACGAGGACGAGGAGCTGAAGAGCCGGGCCGTGAAGCTGCTTCAGAAGATGGAGGAGTTCCAGGGCTGGATGGCGGAGCGTTTCGGGCTCGACAACCCGGGCGTGCCGTTCTCCGAGAAGAAGGCGAAGACCTCCTTCATGCGCCGGTTCGCCCCGGAGGGCGTGGCCACCGGCATGGTCTGGAGCGCGAACCTCCGCACCCTGCGGCACACCATCGAATCGCGCACCGCGAAGGGCGCCGAGGAGGAGATCCGGATCATCTTCGACCGGATCGGCCGGATCATGCAGCAGGAGTGCCCGCTGCTCTTCGGCGACTACGAGGTCAACGACGAAGGCGAGTGGATCCCGGGCTGGAGGAAGGTGTGAGTCCCTGGCTGCTCCTGCTGCTGGCGTGCCTGATCGGCGCGGCCTCCGGCGTAGTCACTTCGGTGCTCAGCGAGAAGACCATCCGGGCCCACGAGCGGGCGCGCTACCGCAAGGAGACTCTGGACGACCTGGAGGGCCGGTGAAAAGCTACGACGGAGAAGTCCTCGTGGTGGCCGGGGACGCCCTGCTGAACGCGAAGGCGCACCTGGTGGCGGTCGAGGGATTCTGGGGCGGCTTCCTGACGATGCGCTCGACGGCCGGGGCGGAGCTGGTGATGGAGGCTGGAATCAACCAGCGCTTCCTCACCTTCAACACCGAGGACCCGCACTCCTTCGCCCCGCGCCGCACGAACGAGGAATCCCCCGTTCTGCGGATCACCGGTCTGCGCTCCGTCCCGCCGGAGCTGAAGTGATCCTCGACCGCTACGAGGGCCCGGCGTTCGTGGTGACCGAGGCGCGCACCCTCGACGGCGTCGTGCAGCTCACTTCCTGGAAGGGGGAGGACATCTGCTACTGGGGCGGCGTGCTGCACCTGATCGCCGTCAGGGACCGGGCCCTGGCCGTCGCTTCGGAGCACACCTTCCTGACGATCGGCGGCCCCGAGATCTACGTGACGATCTCCGAGGGCGATCAGGCCGACGGCCCGCTGGCCGTCACCGGGCACGGAGAACCACCGTTCGGGGCGCCGGACAGAACCGCAGGACTGTCCTGGGCGTGACGGGGCATGAGCCCGGCACAACCGAAAAGGTGCCTGAAGGTCCGAAGCGCACCGGAAAGCGGTCTCCACAAGCAGGACGGAGGCCGCTTTCGTGTTGCATGATCACCCCATGGCGATGGATTTCTACGTGGGCCCTGCGGTGCTCACCCTCGACGGCGAGACCATCGGCGTGACGGCATTCATCGACTCCAGCGCGAACCGTGGGCTCTACGTCTGGGGCGGCTTCCTGGACACGCACCGCGAGGAACTGCGCTTCGCGGCGGTCGAGGCCGAGCGGACCCAGCTCGCCTTACCGGGGCGCGGGGGTTCGGACATCGATGTCGTCTACACCTCGGGACACGGCATCGGCTTCATGGGCACCGGGCCCTCTCCGCTGGAAACCCCCGAACGCTGCGACGGCTCATAGGTCGGATCACCGAACTCCAGTGCTACAGAGAAAGTTACCTCCAGGGTGTAACGAACTCTGCACCGGAAGGGCTCTACGCGGGTAGCTCATCGGATCACCGATGGGGCCTCCCGCAGGCGGAGCAGTACAGGTATCCGGCGTACCCGGTGATCGAGCCGTCCCGGGAAACGCACACCAGGCCGACGGGATCCCCGTTCAGGCAGAACCACGCCTCACCGCA
>Ga0307411_10000225_pt1 | contig 18304 bp, 15 predicted proteins | sample DK1Ometagenome_2_FD_203712 | JGI IMG/M metagenome (GOLD analysis project Ga0307411, IMG submission 203712) | Maize rhizosphere microbial communities from greenhouse at UC Davis, California, United States - DK15-O-1 | ecosystem: Host-associated > Plants > Roots > Rhizosphere > Soil | place: USA...
TCGCTGCTCGCGCGGCTGGCGCTCCGGCCCCTCCCACCCACACCGCCCGCCGCCACCCTTCGCGCCGCACTCGGCCGCCCGCCGTCGGACACGGAGGTGGCGGACGCGCTGTTCGCCGCCGTGCGCGCGCGGGAGGACCCCGAGGCGACGTCACTCGCCGGCGACTCCTACGAGGCCGAGCTCGGTGCCGTCGTCCGGGGTGCGGTCGTCCACTACCGCGACCCCGCGTGGACGTGGCGCCACTAGCCGCGAGCGTCGTGCTCGACGCCCGCAGGTGCCGCCGGTAGCCCCCGCATCGCTCCCACCCACGCCACCACTCCGAGTCATGACCTTCTCTCCTCCCCCTTCCGCTTCCGTCGACCGCGCGCCCGCCCGCCGCGCGTGGCCCGGGACCCCCGCGGCGCTCGGCGTTGCCGCGCTCGCCGCGCTCGCCGCGCTCGTCGCCTGCGGCCCCGGCGAAGAAACCCGGTCGAACGCGTCGGCGGGAGAGGCCGGCGGGACGGTGGTGATTGCCGCCCCGACCGACGTCGACATCCTCCTCCCGCCGCTCGGCCGCACCATCGAGGGGAAGAAGGCGGCGGACTTACTCTTCGATCATCTGGCCGAGGTGGGGCGCGACTTGAACACGGTCGGTGACCAGGGGTTCGAGCCCGAGCTCGCCGAGCGGTGGACGTGGGCACCGGACTCGCTGTCGATCGCGTTCCACCTGAATCCCGCGGCCCGCTGGCACGACGGCGTGCCGGTGCGCGCCAACGACGTGCGCTTCACGCACGCCCTCTACACCGACCCGGCCGTCGGATCCCCGCTCTCGACGAACGTCGCCGACATCGACTCGGTGACCGTGCGGGACTCGCTCACGGCCGTCGTCTGGTTCAAGCACCGCTTCCCCGAGCAGTTCTTCGAGGCCGTTTATCACATGCACGTGCTCCCCGAGCACGTGCTCGGCCGGGAGCCGCGCGCGGAGCTCGAGCGCTCGGCGTTCGCCCGGAAGCCCGTCGGGAGTGGCCGCTTCCGCTTCGCGCGCTGGGTGCCGGGCCAGGCGCTGGAGTTGGTGGCCGACACCGCTCACTACCGCGGCCGGCCGAAGCTCGACCGCGTGGTCTTCAGCATCTCCCCGGACTTCACGGCGGCGTCGACCAAGCTGTTCGCCGGCGAGGCCGACTTCTTCGAGACGATGCGCCCGGAGCAGCTCACCGAGATGGCGCGGCACGCCTCGCTCCGCACCGTGCCGTACCCGTCGCTGGACATCGGCTTCCTCCGCTTCAACCTGCGCGACCGCGCCGCCCCGTCGCGCCCGAACCCGGTGTTCGGCGACCGCGCCGTGCGCCGCGCCCTGACCATGGCGCTCGACCGGACGACGCTGGTGCGCAGCGTGCTCGACACGCTCGGCTACGTGGCGCTCGGGCCGCTGACGCGCGCGCAGTTCTCCGCCGACAGTACGATCCCGCAGCTCCCCTACGACGTCGCGCGGGCGCGCGCCACGCTCGACTCGGCGGGGTGGCGCGACGCGGACGGCGACGGCATCCGCGAGAAGGGCGGGCGCCGGCTGGCGTTCGCGATGCTCGTCCCGAACTCGAGCCGGAACCGCATGCGCTTCGCGGTGCTGATGCAGGAGCAGCTCAAGCAGGCCGGCGTAGACGCGCGCATCGAGGAGCTCGAGTTCAACGCCTTCGTCAAGCGCCTCGACGCGCGCGACTTCGACGCCGCGATCGAGGGCGGCCACCTCGACCCCAGCCCAGGCGTCGTCAGGCAGTCGTGGAGCACGGCGAGCGCCCGCGCGAAGGACGGCTCGAACTACTCGCGGTACGAGAGCGCCGCGTTCGACGCGGCCGTCGACAGCGCCACTGCGGCGACCGATCCCGCGAAGAGCCGCGCGCACTTCCGCCGCGCGTACGAGATCATCCTGAACGACGCGCCCGCCGTGTGGCTCTACGAGCTGCGTCAAATGGCCGGCGCCCACAAGCGGATCCGGATCACCGGCATGCGCGCCGACGCCTGGTGGGCCGGCCTCCCCGACTGGTCGATCCCCGAAGGGGAGCGCATCGCGCGCGACCGCATCGGGCTTCCCGGTGCGTCGCAGGTGGGCGACCGGCATCCCGAGAGCAAGCGCGTCGCGACCGCGGCCGGCGGAGCGCGGTAGGGACGAGGCCCGGTGGGGCGCTACGTCGTCGGGCGGCTCGTGCAGGCAGGGGTGACCGTCGCGATCGTCGCGACGGTCACCTTCGCGCTCATCCACCTGGCGCCCGGCGACCCGTTTACGCAGGCCCTCGACGACCCGGCCGTCTCTGCCGAGGTCCGGGCGCTGTGGCGCGCCAAGTACGGACTCGACCTGCCGCTGTACGAGCAATACTGGCGCTACCTCCTCAACGTGGCGCGCGGGGACCTGGGGTGGTCGGTGACGCTGCACGAGCCCGTGTCCGCGGCGCTCGCCCGCGCGCTCCCCAGCTCGCTGCTGCTGATGGGCACGGCGATCCTGCTCAGCTTCGCGGCGGGGATCGCCCTCGGCGTCGTCCAGGCGGCGCGGCCCGGCTCGTGGGTCGACCGGGCGCTCGGCACCGTGTCGCTCTTCTTTCACGCCCTGCCCGAGTTCTGGCTGGCGCTGATGATGTTGCTCGTCTTCGCCTACCGACTGCCACTCTTCCCGGTCGGGAACGTCGTGGACCCGCTGCTCTACGACTACTACACGCCCTGGCAGAAGCTGGTCGACCGGCTGCGCCACCTCGTGCTGCCGTCGGCGACGCTGGCACTCCTGCTCACGGCCGGCGTCGCCCGGTTTCAGCGCGCGGCACTCCTCGAGGTGAGCGGTGAGGACTTCGTGCGCACCGCCCGGGCGAAGGGGCTCGGGGAGCGGCGAGTGCTGCTGCGTCACGCCCTCCGGAACGCGCTCCTCCCCGTCATCACGCTATTCGGCGTCACCGTGCCGGCGCTCGTCGCCGGCGCCGTGTTCGTCGAGAAAGTGTTCGCGTGGCCCGGCATGGGGCTGCTCGCCGTGAGCGCGATCATGACGCGCGACTATTGGCTGGTCACCGCCTGCGTGGTCGTCGTGAGCGCCATGGTGGCGCTCGGGAGCCTCGCCGCCGACCTCCTCTACGCCGTGGCCGACCCGCGACTGCGCGCGCGCTGATGACGCCCTCGCGGATGGAGCCCTGATGGAGATGGCCGCCGAACCGGTTGGCGGGGCCGTACCACCGCCTGCGCTACCCGGGCCGCCGCGATTTCGCGGGCCGCGCCTGGCCCGCCGCAGCGTCCTCGCCGGCGCCCTCCTGGCGGTGCTCGCGCTCACGGCGGCGTTCGCCGGCGCGCTCGGGCTGCGCGACCCCGTCGCGCAGCCCGACCCCGTGCGACTCAGCTCGCAGCCGCCGTCGGCGGCCTACCCGTTGGGCACCGACCCGTTCAGCCGCGACGTGCTGAGCCGCGTGATCTACGGCGGGCGCGTGTCGCTCGGCGTCGCGGCGCTCGCCGTGGCCGTCGCGATGCTGATCGGCACCGCGTACGGCGCGGTGGCCGGCCAGGCCGGTCGGCGCACCGACGCGGTGATGATGCGCGCGGTGGACGCGTTTCTGTCCATTCCGCGCATCCTTCTGGTCATGGCGCTGCTCGCCCTCTGGGGCGGCGTGTCGCTGCCCGCGCTCGTGGCCCTCCTCGGCCTGACGAGCTGGTTCGGGGTGAGCCGGCTGGTGCGCGCCGAGGTGCTCGCACTCCGCGAGCGCGACTTCGTGATCGCCGCGAGGGCCCTCGGCGTCAGCCGGCTGGCGATTCTCGCGCGGCACCTGCTGCCCAACATCGTGACGCCGCTTCTCGTGTCGGTCACCCTCGTCGCGCGCAACGTGATCCTGCTGGAGGCGGGCCTCAGCTTCCTCGGGATCGGCGTGCAGCAGCCGACGCCGAGCTGGGGGAGCATCATTCGCGACGGCGCCGAGCAGGTGGGCCAGCACTGGTGGATCTCGTTCTTCCCGGGGTTGACGATCGCGCTCACCGTCATGGCGCTCGACGCGCTCGGCGACGGCTTGCGCGAGGCGCTCGACCCTCGCCAGCTTCCCCGGCCATGACATCATCGGCCGTGACGCCGCCGCTCCTGCAGATCGACAACCTGCGGACCTACTTCCACACCAGAGCCGGCCTGGCGCGCGCCGTCGACGGCGTGTCGCTGAGCGTGCTGCCCGGCGAGACCGTCGGCGTCGTCGGCGAGTCCGGGTGCGGGAAGTCGGTGACGGCGCTCTCCGTGCTCCGCCTCATCCGCCCGCCCGGTCGCATCGAGCAGGGCAGCCGCATTGCCTTCGAAGGGCGCGACCTGCTCGCGCTCGGCGACGAGGAGATCCGGGAGGTCCGCGGGAACCGGATCGCGATGATCTTCCAGGAGCCGATGACGGCGCTCAACCCCGTGTTCACGGTCGGCGACCAGATCGCCGAGGTGGCGCGCGTGCACGCGGGCGCGTCGCGCAAGGCGGCGTGGGCGCGCGCCGTGGAGATGCTGACGCTCGTGGGGATCCCGGCGCCCGAGCAGCGGGCGGGCGAATACCCGCACCAGCTCTCGGGCGGGATGCGGCAGCGCGTGATGATCGCGATGGCGCTCGTCATGAGCCCCGCCCTGGTGATCGCGGACGAGCCGACCACGGCGCTCGACGTCACCATCCAGGCGCAGATCCTCGAGCTCCTGGCCGGCCTGCAGCAGCGCCTGAGCACGGCCGTCCTGCTCATCACCCACGACCTCGGGGTGATCGCGGAAGTCGCGCGCCGAGTGGTCGTCATGTACGGCGGCGAGGTGGTGGAGGAAGCGCCGGTGGAAGAGCTATTCGCCCACGCCCACCACCCGTACACCGAGGGACTGCTCGCGGCGATGCCGCGCGTGGGAATGGAGCGCGAGCGACTCGCCGTCATCCCCGGCACGGTGCCGCCACCCACTGCGTGGCCCTCGGGCTGCCGGTTCCGCGACCGGTGCTCCTACGCGTGGGACCGGTGTGCACGCGAGCACCCGCCGCTCTACCCGGTGGGTGCCGGGCACGTGTCCCGCTGTCACCTGGCCGACGAGCCCCAGCGGCGTGCGCGCCCGCACCTGCCGCTCGCGGCCGAGGGGGGGCGGGCGTGACCGAGGGGAGCGGGGAGGAGCGGGGCGTGCCAGACAGCGGGCCAGGGACTTCGCGCGCGCGGGGGGCCCCCCCCGAACCCAACGATCGCACGGCGGCGCAGCCGGGCCGCAACCGTTCGAGCGCGCCGCGGATCGATCCCGCGCGTCCGCCTGACGCTCGCGGCTCGACGCCCACCCCCGCCCCTCTCCTCTCCGTCCGCGGGCTGACGAAGCACTTCCCGATCCGGCGGGGGCTCTTCAGCCGTGAGGTCGGCGCCGTGCGCGCCGTCGAGGGCGTGTCGTTCGACATCGGGGCCGGTGAGACGCTCGGCGTCGTCGGCGAGTCCGGGTGCGGCAAGACGACCACCGGGCGCGCGATCCTGCGGCTGATCGAGCCCACCGGCGGCGAGGTGACGTTCGACGGCGTCGACGTGCGTGCGCTCGACGCCGAGGCGCTGCGGCGGCTGCGGCGCCAGATGCAGATCATCTTCCAGGACCCGTTCTCGTCGCTCAACCCGCGCATGACCGTCGGGGCGATCGTGCGCGAGGGCCTCACCGTCCACCGGATCGCCGAGGGGGCGGCGGCGGACGCGCGCGTCCGCCAGCTCATGGACGAGGTCGGGCTCCGCCCCGAGTACGCGTCGCGCTACCCGCACGAATTCTCGGGCGGCCAGCGGCAGCGCGTCGGCATCGCCCGCGCGCTCAGCGTCGGCCCACGCTTCATCGTCTGCGACGAGCCGGTGTCGGCGCTCGACGTCAGCGTGCAGGCGCAGGTCATCAACCTGCTCCAAGACCTGCAGCGCGAGCGCGGCCTCACCTACTTGTTCATCGCCCACGACCTCAGCGTCGTGGAGCACATCGCCAGCCGTGTGGCGGTGATGTACCTGGGGAAGGTGGTGGAGCTCGCGACGGCCGAGGCGCTCTACCGCGAGCCGCTGATGCCGTACACGCAGGCGCTGCTCTCGGCAGTCCCCGTACCCGACCCGACGACGCGCAAGCGCCGCATCGTGCTGACCGGCGACGTGCCCTCCCCCGCCAACCCGCCGAGCGGATGCGTGTTCCACCCGCGCTGCCACCACCCGCAGAAGGACGACGCCTGCGCGCGCATCGTCCCGCCGCTGGAGGAGAAGGCCGCCGGCCACTGGGTGGCGTGCATCAAGCAGCCGCCCACCGCCGTGGACTGGCCCGCGCAGCAGGAGGCCGGCGGCACGCGCCGCCCGGAGCGGTACCAGCCACTCCGGGGTGCGGCGCAGGAGGGACGAGGCACGAGTTAAGCATCCTCTTCCCCCTCGTCCCTCATTCCTCGTCCCCCGTCCCTCGCCTTCATGTCAGCACCCGTTACGGACCGCCCCGACGAACGCGCCCAGGTGCTCGGCGTCGCCACGGACAGCCCCCCACCCGGGTTCGACCGCGGCGGCTTCTTCGGCCACCCGCGCGGGCTCTCCACACTCTTCTTCACCGAGATGTGGGAGCGGTTCTCGTACTACGGCATCCGCCCGCTGCTCGTGCTTTTCATGACCGCCGCGCTCACCAGCGGCGGTTTTGGCTTCGACCGGGACACGGCGTCCTCGATCGTCGGCATCTACGCGGCGTGCGTGTACCTCGCCTCCCTGCCGGGCGGCTGGATCGCCGACCGCTGGCTCGGCCTGCGGCGCTCCATCTGGTACGGCGGCGTCTTCATCGCGCTCGGCCACCTGGCGATCGCGCTCTCGGCGGTGTTCGCGCGTCACTTCTTCTTCATCGGGCTGATCCTCATCGTCATCGGGACCGGGCTGCTCAAGCCGAACATCTCAGCCATCGTCGGCGACCTATATCCAGAGGGTGGCTCGCGGCGCGACGCGGGCTTCTCGATCTTCTACATGGGGATCAACGTCGGTGCGCTCATTGCGCCGCTCGTCACGGGAGCGTTGGGGGAACGCGTCGGCTGGCACTGGGGCTTCGGCGCCGCCGGCGTGGGCATGGTCATCGGCCTGATCACCTATCGACTGCGCGCCCAGCCCACGCTCGGCGACATCGGCCTCGCACCCTCGACCACGGACGCGGCCGAGCAGCGGCGCGTGCGCACCTGGTCGCTCGCGGGACTCGGCGCGGTCGTGCTCCTCGTCGTGCTGGCGATCACCGGCGTGCTGGACATCGACGCCGTCTGGCTCGCGGGACGCATGAGCGCCGCGATGCTGACGCTCGCCCTCGCCTACTTCGTCTACCTGCTGCTCTTCGCGGGCCTCTCCGGCGAGGAGAGAAAGCGCGTGATCGTGATCATCACGCTCTTCTTCTTCTCCATTGTCTTCTGGGCGGCGTTCGAGCAGGCGCCGACGTCGCTCAACCTGTTCGCGCGCGACTACACGGACCGCGGCATCGTGGGCTGGGAGATGCCGACCACCTGGCTCCAGGCAGCCAACTCCGTCTTCGTGATCCTGCTCGCGCCGGTGTTCGCCGCCGTCTGGGTCGCGCTGGGCAAGCGGGGCAAGGACCCGTCGAGTCCCGCCAAGTTCGCCTTCGGGCTCCTCTTCGCGGGGCTCGGCTTCCTCCTCATGGTGCCAGCCGCGCACATGGTGGTCGGCGCCGGCGGCGCCCTGCGCGTGTCCGCCTGGTGGCTCGTCGCCAGCTACTTCCTCCAGACGCTGGGCGAGCTCGCGCTCAGTCCCGTGGGGCTCAGCTCCATGACCAAGCTCGCACCCCGTCGCTTCGCAGGACAGATGATGGGCGTCTGGTTCATGTCGATCGCGATGGGCAACCTCATCGCGGGGCTCGTGGGCGGCAAGGTCGACCCCGAGAAGCTCGAGCAGATGCCGGAGCTCTTCCAGCGCACCGCGCTGTCCCTCCTCGCTGCCGCCGCCGTCCTCGCGCTGCTCGCAATCCCGATCCGGCGGATGATGGCGAAGGTGAAGGCGTAAGGGCAGGGAGTAGGGAGTAGGGAGTAGACCTGCGGCGCCTACTCCCTACTCCCTACTCGCTACTCCCTGCCCTTCTACGGCCACGTGAAGATGCTGCTCGGAACGGTACGCTCGCGGCTGCGCACGACGTCGCCCGGCTCGGTGCCGAAGCCGCCGCGGACGCCGCCCGTGCTGACGCGGAGCTCCCACCGCGCCTGCCGGTCCGGGCTGAGTGGGAACGCGATGTCCACCCGGTAGAGACGCTGTGAGCGCGGCGGCACGGCGGCCAGCACGCCGACGCCGACGCCGACCTTGTATCGCGTGTCGACGCCGAACGGCACGTCGCCGGCCCAGATCTTTCCCACGTCGCTGAACACGGCGAGACCCAGGTCCCCGAGGCCGCGCGGCCGCCCCACGAACCAGCGCTCCTCCAACCGCCCCACCACCCGCTGCCCCCCGCCGATCTGCGATCGCCGGTAGCCGCGTACGCCGCCGCGCGTGTCGCCGAGGGTGAGCTGGAACGGGAGGCGCTGGCGCCACCCGGCCCCGTACTCGGCGCGGGCGATGACCGTGTGGCTCGGCGTCGGCTTCAGGTACCAAGCGGCGCTTCCGCTCGCCAGGATGCCGTCCCACCGGTTGGTGTTCCCGTCCTCGCGCCCGCTCCCCCGCACCTCCAGCATGGCGAACGCGCGGGGGGAGCCGTAGCCGGCGTACAGGTCAGTGGCGATGAGGATGTCGTCGTCCTCGGAGCCGAGGATCGAGAGGCTGCGGCCGAACAGCGTGCCGAATTGGATCCCGACGCGGACGTCCTGGGCCGCCGACAGCGCGTCGAAGCCGGTGGCCGACATGAAGGCGATGTTGCGCACCCCCCAGAGTGCGTTGACGCGCGCGGCGCGGTGACCACGGTAGCGGAGCAGCGCCGAGTCCGGGTCGGGCAATGGAACGACGCCCGTATCCGTGACCACGACGGGGAGGGCCCCCGCGGCCTCCTTCTCCTGCGAGAACGACAGCCCGAAGAGGCTGAGCTGCCCGGGCACCCCGATGCGGATGATGCCACCGACGTCGGCGAAGTCGCGCGAGTAGCTCACGGCGGGGTTCGGACCGTCGGGGCGGGCGAAGTACACCAGGTCCTCGGTGCCTCCCGCGGAGACGCGCCAGGCGACGCGCTGCAGGTCGGTGAGGAAGGCGTGCCCGGCCTCGATCCGCCAGTCGCCGCCGAACGACCGCCGGACCCCCTCGGCCGAGAGCTGGTACGGTCGCCCGAACAGCTGGTTGTGGCGGAAGCCCGCCCCGTAGGTGTCGCGGTAGAAGAACCCATCGCGCCACTCGGCGTCGGCGTAGATCCCGCGCCCGACGATGTTCTGGTTCCCGAGCTTGAGCACCGTCGGCCGCGGCGCCCCGCCCCCCACAGCCAGGCCCCCGAGGAACGACGTCTCGTCCACTGTATAGACGTCGAGCCGCACGCCGCCCCGGTCTCGGTACACACTGATCTTCGCGTCCGCCAGGAAGGGCTGCGCGCGGAGGATGCGCTCCGACTCCGCGCGACGCAGCTCCGTGCACGGCCGGCCCGCCTCGACCACCAGGAAGCGACGGATGACGTCGGGCTGCGTGGTCGCGTGCAGCGTCTCGATCGTGCGCGAGAGGAAGCGCGACCGGGCCACGATCCCGCCGAAGTCGGGCGGCTGAGGCCTGACGTCGATCTGGGTGATCGTCTGCCCCTCGCAGCGCGCGGCGGTACGGACCGAGTCCCGCACGGCGACCACGCTATCGCGGATCGCTTGCACGGAGTCCCGCGCCACCTTCGTGGTGTCCTGCGCCGCGGCTGCGGCCGGGCAGAATCCCGCGGCCAGCAGGGCGAGTGTGGAACGACGGTACCGGATCGCTACTTCCCCATGCGCCGCTTCAGATCGGCGAGCCGCTCCTCGGCTGCGGCCTCGCGCGCCGCGCGTCGGCGCGAGCGGGCGAGCGCGTCGAGCGCGTCCAACGCTTGATCGTCGTCCGGCGTGGACCCTTCTACGCCCTGTGCATCAGACGCGCCGTCGCCGCCGGCCTCGGTGCCGCCCCCGGCGCCCGCCGCGGGGGAGGCCCCGCTGGGGGACCCGCCCCGCAACGCCGCCTGCAGCTCGCGCCCCATGGCCGCCACCTCCTCCTCGGCGAGCGCGAGCTCACTCTCCTGCGCCTCCGCCTTTCGCGTGAGCACGGCAACGCGCTCGGCGTGGTGGCGCTCGTAGCGCTCGGCGACCGCCACGGTTTCCGCGTCGCCGATGCCCGCCGCCAGGCCCTTGCGCCGCCGGACCGTCTCCAGCTCGCGCCGCTCCGCCTCGAGTCGCTGGCGCGCCTCGCGCACACCGGTCCGCAGGTCGTCGAGGCCCACGCGGGCCAGGGTGAGCGTCTCCTTCATGCGCGCGATCGCCTCGCGCCGCTCGCTGGGCGAGCGCGCGCCGTTCAAGACGTCCTCGAGGGAGCGGCGGAACTTGTCGAACATGCGGGGAGTGCAGGCCGGGCGTGGGGCTGGGAGGCAGGTGTCGCGGGGGGCCCGCGGGGGCTCGCCGGGGCGCGTGGCCGGTGTGCGCGAGGGTCGCGGCTCAGCCGCCGTAGGATACAGGCCGAGCGCGCCCTCCCGCAACAGCCTCGCGCACCACCCTCCCGCACCGCTCGTCGCGCGGCGCCCGGCCGTTCAGTGCACCGTGTGAGTCCGCCACGTCAGTGCGCGGCGCCAGCGCGCCGTGGAGCGCGCCGGCTCGTGTACGGTCTCGTGCAGTGTCTACGGCGCCGTCTACGGCGCCGTCCACTGCGCCGTCTACTGCACGGTCCACCGCGCCGCGTCCTTCACCTGCCGCATCAGCCGCTCGGGTGTGTGGTGGTGCGGGAAGAGCAGCGTGTCGCTCACGTCGTTCAGCGCCACGCGGAGCGTCGGGAAGCGCTCCGCGGCGAGGTGGAAGAGCGGCGCCAGTCCGTGCTCGGCGGCGATCCGGTGGTCGGCGGCCAGGCGGAAGCCGCGGCGCCCCAACTCCTCGTAGTAGTCCAAATCGGGACCGCCGCGGCGCCAGCGGCGGTTCTCGATGAAGTCGGGGAACAGGCCCGCCATCCACAGCGCGTAATTCCCGAGATGTTGGCGGACGAGGAACGCGCGGCGCGCGTCGGGGCCGTCGACGTCGCCCGTCAGCGCCGCGAGCGTGTCGTACCGCTCGTCGTCCGCCTCGGAGACGCGGTGCGCCCGGTCGCGGAGGCCGAAGTGCAGCAGGATGGCCGCGACGTAATCCGCCAGCACGCGGTCGTCCTCGCCCGCCCGCCGCAGCGCGTGCCGCACGACTACGTACGCGAACAGCGGGAACGAGGCGTGCGCGCCGTGGCGCGCCTCGAGGAGCGCCGGCAGGAGGCGCGGGTCGTCCAGCAGCGCGTCGATGCCGCCGTCGCGCAGCGCCTCCTCCCCGCGCTCCTGCTCCGCGCTCGACCCGCGCGCGATCAGGCGCAGCGCGAGCTGCGCGTCGTCCCGTCCCAACCTGCGGCGAACGTCAGCGAGAATCATGAGCCCTCCGCTCACGTGTCGGTCACGCCGTGCGCACGCATCCACACCTATCACGCACACCTATCATGCACACCTTACCTATACATCTTCCGTGCTAGCGCGGTTCCGCCCGCCGCGTAAGGCAGACCGCGCCGCGCCGCTGCGGTACCTAGAGAATGGACGCCCCACGGCGTTCGGCGAAACGCCCCGCAGCGCCGTCGCTGGCACTCGCCGCGCCCGGGTGCTAACACGGGCGGCGAATGCACGACGGTCTGGCGAAGTGCAAGAGCGGCCGCGGAGAGACGCCCATGCACGCCGATGCACGCCGATGACGGCCGCGGGTCCGTCCTCTGAATCGACAACGCTCCTCCCCGATTCCCGGAGAGGAGCGTTGTCGTTGTCGGGACGGACCCGCGTTCATCCGCCGGCCCCCCTTGCGGGGCGCCGGCGGCACGCTAGCGGGGCCGCGTCGGGCGGTCGGCGAGGGCGCGGCCGGCGTCGTTCATCAGCATGGCGACGCGCGCGAGCTTCCCGTAGTCGATCTTGTCCGGCTCGTCGGTCACGCGGTGGTAGTCGGCGTGCAGCCCCGTCGTGACGAACACGATCGGCACACCGCGCCGCGCGTAGTTGAAGTGGTCACTCCGGAAGTAGATCTGCTCCGGGTGCGTCGGCGAGTCCCACTCGCGATTGACGAGGAACGGTTGCGCGCGGGCCGCGTTCACCGAGTCGAGCACCTGGCCGAGGATGCGACTCTGCCCGTTCGGCGCGGCGTTCGGTCCCACGATGTAGATCGAGTCCGGCGCGTTGCGGCCGATCATGTCGGCGTTGATCTGCGCGACGATCGAGTCGATGGGCACCGTGGGGTGCGTGGTGAACCAGTCGGACCCGAGGAGCCCCTCCTCCTCGCCGACGTGCCACACGAACAGCACCGACCGGCGCGGCCGCGCGCTCTCGGTGAATAGCCGCGCCAGGGCGAGCAGCGTCACGCTCCCCGACGCGTCGTCGTCGGCGCCGTTCGCGATCGAGTCACCCGCGACGCCGTGCTGGACGCCGATGTGATCGTAGTGGGCGCCGTACGCCACGTAGCTGCCGTTGAGCGCCGCGTCGCGCCCGCGCACGACCCCGACGACGTTCACGGCGGTGAAGGCGTTATCGACGCGGGCGCTGAACCGGCGGCCGGCCAACGGGCCCGGAGCGCCGCGCTCCGGCCAGCCCTCGGGCAGCAGCGGCGACCCCGGGCGCGCGGGCCCGAGGAGGATCATGGGGAGCGTGCGCGCGGAGTCCGGCTCGCCCACCGAGAGCCCGTCGCCCGATTCCAGTGTCAGACGCCTGGCGAGCTGGCTGACGAAGTCGGCCGACTTGCCCTGCGTCAGCACAATGACGGCGGCGGGCTTGAGGGGGAGCAGCTCGCGGAGCCTCGGGCCGATGCGCCCCTCCGCCTCGAGTGACGCCCGCTCGGCCGGTGCGGTGCCCGGCGGCGCGCCGTTCACCAGCACCACGACTCTGCCGGCGACGTCGTCCGCCCGGCCGCCGGTGGCGTTCGGGCTGCTCACGTAGCCGAGGTACGTCAGATCGCCTTCCGCCCGCAGGCGAGGCGGGGCCGTGCCGCGGCCGAGCGAGGGGAGCGGCACCAGGTCCGTGCCGAGGGCGAGCGGCGTGCCGCCCCCCGTCCCCGCGACCTCGAAGCGCGTGCCCGGTCCGTAGCCACCCCGCAGCAGGGGGACGCGCTGGAAGAAGCCGCTGTCCCCCGCCGGCTCCACACCGAGGGCCCGCAGCCGGTCGGCCAGAAAGTGGGCCGCCCGGTCGGCCGCCTCGGTGCCCGTCTCGCGGCCGAGAAACGAGTCGGCCGCAAAGGCGTAGAGGTCGCGCCGGAGCTCCTGAACCGTCACCTCCTGCGTGGCTGGCGGCGTCGCGGTCGGAGAGGTCCGGCAGCCGATGGCGAGCAGCGCGGTCGTAGGCAGCGCGAGGCCCGCGAGCTTGGCCGCACGTGCGGCTGGGCGGTGCATGGAACCCTCGACGGTGGGGGTGGGCGCCGCTACCCTTCAGGGCATGGATAGAGGCTACGGGTCGTGCAGTTGAGTGGCAAGCAGGGTGCCCCACAGCCGGGTGCGCGGGGACAGGCCAGTGACGTCGAGCGGCCGCGGATCGCCGGCACCCGAAGCGGGCCGCCGGTCGAGGCACCACTGCGGGTACTCCACCTCGACGCGGGGCGGGAGTGGCGGGGGGGGCAGCGCCAGGTCTTCCTGCTCGCGAGCGCCATGCGGGCCGACGGCCACGAGCCGCTCGTCGTCGGGCCGCCGGATGCGCCACTGGTGCAGCGGCTCCGGGCGCGGGGCCTCGCCGCGTCGTCGGTGGCGATGCGCGGGGACTGGGACCTCGCCGCGGCCCACCGGCTGCGGGCGCTGATCCGCACGTGGCGGCCGGACGTCGTGCACGCCCACGACGCGCGCGCGCACGCCATCGCGCTCGCCGCTCTGGTCGGCCGGCCCGACGTCCCGCTCGTCGTAACGCGCCGCGTGCCGTTCACTCCCAAGAGCGTGCGGCTCAAGTACGGCCGCCGGGTGGCGCGCTTCATTGCCATCTCGCGAGCCGTCCGCGACGTCATGGTAGCCGGCGGCGTGGACCCGGCGCGCATCGACGTGGTCCACTCGGGCGTTCCGACGCCGGTCATCGACCGGCCGCGCGACTGGCGGACGGAGTGCCGCTGGCCACTCGATGCGGTGCTCTGCGGCGTCGTCGGCGCCATGACGGCGGAGAAAGGGGTGGCCATGCTCGCCGCACTGGCCGAGCGACTCCCCCCGGTCACGCGCGCCCGGGTGCGACTCCTGCTCCTCGGCGGCGCGAGCATCGGCCCGTGTACGATCGGCGGCGTGGAGGCGTTCCGCGCCGGCTTCGTCGACGAGGTGCACGCCGCCATGGCCGGACTCGACGTGCTCTGGCACCCCTCGAGCGCCGAGGGACTCGGTACCGCCGTGATCGACGCCATGGCGCTCGGCGTTCCGCCCGTCGCGTTCGCCGTCGGCGGGCTCCGCGAGCTGATCGAGGACGGCACGAGTGGGTTCCTCGTCCCGCCCGGCGACGTCGAGTCGTTCGCGGCCCGCGCCGCCCGCCTGGCGGACGACGCCGAGCTGCGTGAGCGCTTGGCGTGTGCCGGCCGCGCCCGGGCGCGCGCGTTCGACGTCTCACACATGGTGAGCGGCACCGTCCGCGTCTACCGCGCGCGGAGAGCCCTCGTCCCACACCCGGCCTCCAACACGCCCTGCCCGGGGTGGCACGCGAGGGCGAAGCGAGCCGAACGCTCCCAGACTGGTCGCGAGGGCGGCCTGCGTGGTCAGGGTGGCGAGCCGCCGGCGAGCCGGCGACATTTCAGCAGTCGCGCCGCCGCACCGCCGGACTGACTGACAAGAGGCCCCGTGCTCTACATCTGCATCCCCGCCTACAACGAGGCCCCCACGATCGGGGTGCTGCTCTGGCGCATCCGAAAGGTGTTCCAGGAGTACTCTCGCGAGTACGAGCTCCTGGTGTACGACGACGGGAGCACCGACGCGACGCTGGAGACGCTCGCACCCTACACCGAGGTGCTCCCGCTGACGGTGATCCCTGGGGGTGCCCACAAGGGCTACGCGGCGGCGCTCGACGCACTGGCCCGAACCGTGGCCGCCCGGACCCGCTACCCCCGCCGCGATGCGATGGTCGTGATGCAGGGGGACTTCACCGACCAGCCGGAGCACCTGCCCGAGCTGGTGAAGCGCTTCGAGGGGGGGGCGGACGTGGTCGTGGCCGAGCGCGGGCAGGCGGACGGCACCCCGGTGGCCGTGCGGCGGCTGCGACGCGTGGCGCCCTGGGTGCTCAAGCCCTTCGTGGCGGTCCAGGGCGTCGCCGATCCTTTCGGCGCCTTCCGCCTCTATCGCATCTCCCTGGTCCGCGAGATGCTGAAGGCGGTCGGCGACGCCCCGCTCGTGACCACCGATGGGTGGGCGGCGAACGTCGAGCTCCTGGTGCGGGCACTCCCGGCCGCGCGCCGTGTAGACACTGTTACCCTCCCGCCGCGCTACGACGTTCGTCCGCGTGAGAGTCGCGTGCGCCCGTTCGCGGACGCCATGAGTTTGTACCGCTTCGGGCGCGCCGCTCGCGCCCGACGCCTCACCGCACCCACCCAGTGACAGTGAAGCTCTTGTTGGCCTCAGTTGCCCTCGCAACGGCTCACGGCGCCCCGACGCAGTCATCCGGACCAGCGCTGACGCCGCGTCCGCTCGCCCTCCCGATCTCGCAGGCGGCATTCCAGGCGGAGCCCCAGGCGCCCCAGGCCGTCGCTCGGACTGCGCCCTTCCGGGTCGGCGAGCGCATGTCGTACGAAGTGCGGTTTGGCCCGATGAAGGTCGGCAACGGGAGCATGGAGGTCCTCGGCATCGAGGACGTGCGCGGCCGCCAGACGTGGCACACGCAGTTCCGGGTGAAGGGCGGCACGTTCTTCTACAAGGTCAACGACGTGATGAGCAGCTGGATCGACGTCGAGACCTTCTCCTCCCTCCGCTACGTCCAGGACTTCGAAGAGGGGGGACGCGAGCGCGAGCGGCGCTACGAGATTTACCCCGAGCGCAGCGTCTACGAGGAGGAGGGAAAGGAGCCGCAGCCCACGGTGGCGCACCCGCTCGACGACGGGTCGTTCCTGTACTTCATCCGCACGATCCCGCTCGAGACGGGGCAGACCTACGTCTTCGACCGCTACTTCAGGCCCGACCGCAATCCGGTGCGGATCCGCGTACTGCGCCGCGAGCGCGTCAAGGTGCCGGCCGGCACGTACAACGCGATCGTCATTCAGCCGATCATCAAGGCCAAGGGGATCTTCTCGGAAAACGGGCGGGCCGAGCTGTGGCTCTCCGACGACGAGAGTCGCATCATGCTGCAGATGAAGTCGCAGCTCTCCTTCGGGTCGCTGAACCTCTATCTCAAGTCCTACCGCCCCGGCACGTCGAACACGGCCGGCTCGGCTCAGGGTCAGTAACCGCGCCGCCCGTGGAGCCGGCCGAGGCAGGCTCACCGGCGTCGATCGGTCCGCCCGCTTCGCACCCCCCGGCGCGCGAGGCGGACCTCTCCCGGGTGCGCACGGTTCCGATCGAGCGGCGCCCGAACAAGGTGCGGGCGGACGAGTTCTCCGCGCCGCCGCGCGCCGACCGCTCCTTCGGCGCCTTCCTTCGCGCGCTCCCCGACGTGCTCGTGGCGCGCGATCTCCTGCGCGTCGTCGACGCCATCGTGGGCGCCGCCCGCCGCCGGCGCGGCGTGATCGCCATGTTGGGCGGGCACGTGGTGAAGACGGGGCTCGCGCCACTGCTCGTGGATCTCATGCGGCGCGGCGTCATCACGCACGTGGCAATGAACGGGTCGGCCGCGATCCACGACTACGAGATCGCGCGGTTCGGTGGGACGTCGGAGGACGTGGCCGCCGGGCTGCGGGACGGCACATTCGGCATGGCGGAGGAGACGGGGCGCGGCCTCAACGAAGCGTTCGTCGCGGGCATGCGCCAGGGCTGGGGGATGGGCGAAGCAGTCGCCCGGGCGCTGGACTCGCTCGACGCACTCCCCCACCCCGAGCTTTCCGTGCTCCTCAACGCATACCGGCTCGGGGTGCCAGCCACGGTGCACGCCGCCCTCGGCGCCGAGATCATCCACCAGCACCCGGCGGCGAGTGGGGCGGCGATCGGCGACACCAGCCACCGGGACTTTCGCCGGCTCGCCGCCTCGATCGAGTCGCTGGACGATGGCGGCGTGGCGCTCAACTTGGGAAGCGCCGTCATCATGCCCGAGGTGTTCCTCAAGGCCCTCACCATCGCGCGCAACTTGAACGGCGGTCGGCCGGAACACTTCGTGACGTGCGATCTCGACATGCAGCGCCACTACCGGCCCCGCATGAACGTCGTGCAGCGCCCCACGCTGCACAGCGGCAAAGGTTACGAGATCACCGGGCACCACGAGATCATGGTGCCGCTGTTGGCATGGGCCGTCGTGGAGCGGCTCGATGAGGCCGGGTAAGACGGCGGCTCGCTGGACGGCGGCCCTCGGCGGTCGGCTGGGGCGGTGGTGAGGAACCCCTCGGCGTGAGGGACGCCCTCCCGCGGTTCCCGCCGTCAGCCGAGGGCCGAGAGCCGAGAGCCGAAAGCCGCAGTACTCCGAGCGCCGAGAGCCGCCGTCCAGCGAGCCGCCGTTAGGCCGAAGGCGGAGACCGGAGCCCCAGCTCCGACCTCCGCCTTCGGTTAGCACGTCGCACGGACACGGAGAGTAGTGCGGCGTTCGTCCCGCGAACGGGACAGCCCGTTGGCCGGCGTGACGCTCCGGTGGGCCGAGTTAGATACGCTTGCCGTGCTTACTGCTCACATCGTGTTACATCGTGGAGCCCGACCACTTCTCCCGGAGCCGACGGGCGGTGTCCGGGCTGAAAATCCGGATCACCAGGTACACCAAGCCGCCGACGAGCGCGATCTTGATCGCCAACCCGAGCAACCAGAAGAGCAAGCCGAAGAGCGCGGGCAAGATGCCGAACATCAACTTGAGCGCGAACAGCCCAAGGATGGCGAAAAGCCCGATCGTGAAGATTGTGCGGAGCATGTGCGAGTTCTCCCCAGAAGTCTGATCGCCGTACGGCGCGTGTCGGCGGCGGGTTTCAGGCGCCAAGGACGGGCGACGCGCCCCCCCGGTGACACCCGCCGCGACGACGGCGGCCGCCGTCGGCCCGTCACTCTCCGCCGGACCGGCACGCCGTGAGCTCGGCCGGCTCGGAGGACGGGGCCGACCTGATCGTCGTCGGCGCAGGGCTGGCGGGCCTGACCGCGACGGCGGCCCTGGCGGACCAGGGAGCCCAGG
>Ga0307411_10000227_pt1 | contig 18298 bp, 14 predicted proteins | sample DK1Ometagenome_2_FD_203712 | JGI IMG/M metagenome (GOLD analysis project Ga0307411, IMG submission 203712) | Maize rhizosphere microbial communities from greenhouse at UC Davis, California, United States - DK15-O-1 | ecosystem: Host-associated > Plants > Roots > Rhizosphere > Soil | place: USA...
ACTCGGCGGCGGCGCTGAACGCCCAGCTGGCGGCCGGCAAGCACCTGCTGTTCACGCCGGGCGAGTACCTGCTCACGCAGACGCTGCAGATCGATCGTCCAGGCACGGTCGTGCTGGGCATCGGCTTCCCCACGCTGCGCTCGGACAACGGCCAGCCGCTGGTGAAGACGGCGGACGTGGACGGGCTGACCGTCTCCGGGCTGTTCCTCGATGCCGGCAGGCAGGACTCGGGCGTGTTGATGGAGGTGGCGCCCATGGGCAGCAAGAAACGCCACAAGGCCGACCCCATCGTGCTGCACGACCTGTTCTTCCGCATCGGCGGCGCAGCGGCCGGCCAGGTCGACACGGCCTTGCGCATCAATGCCCACGACACGCTGGTGGATCACACCTGGATCTGGCGTGCCGACCATGGCGAAGGCGTCAGCTGGACGAGCAACCCGTCCGCCCATGGCCTGTGGGTCAACGGCGAGGACGTGACGCTCTACGGCCTGTTCGTCGAGCACTTCCAGAAGGAGCAGGTCGTCTGGCAGGGCAACGGCGGGCGCGTCTACTTCTACCAGTCCGAGCTGCCCTATGACCCGCCGAGCCAGCCAGAGTGGACGAGCGCGACGGGTCGGGGCTTCGCGGCCTACAAGGTGGCCGATTCGGTGACCCGGCACGAGGCCTGGGGCCTGGGCGTCTACAGCGTGTTCCTGAAGCCCGACGTCGTGCTGGACCGCGCCATCGAGGTGCCGGCCCGGCCCGGCGTTCGCCTGCACAGCATGATCACCGTCTGCCTGGTCGACAAGGGCAGCATCGAGCGCATCGTCAACGACCGCGGCGACCCGGCGCGCTGCAAGGGCGGGCCGAACACCGCGACGTTGAAGTCCTTTCCCTAGGCCGCCGCCACCGCCCGCGCGGCCAGCTCGGGGATGAGCGCCGCGCGGTACTCGGGCGTGCCATGCAGGTCGCTGTTCAACCCGTCGGCACTCACTTTGACGGCGCGCGCCGCGGCGGCGCTCCAGTCGCGGGCCAGCGCCGTCTCCAGCTCGGCGCAGCGGAACACGCCGGGCCCCGCGCCGGTGACGGCGACACGCACGCCGGCATCGAAGCGCGCGACGAACACGCCCACCAGCGAGAAGCGCGAGGCCGGCTGCTTGAACTTCTGCCAGCCGGCCGCCCTCGGAATGGGAAAGCTGACCGCGGTGATCAGCTCGCCGTCCTGCAGCGCGGTCGTGAACAGGCCCTGGAAGAAGTCGTCGGCGGCGATGGTGCGGCTGCTGGTGTGGATGGTGGCGCCCAACGCCAGCGTCGCGGCGGGGTAGCAGGCCGCGGGGTCGTTGTTGGCGAGGCTGCCGCCCAGCGTGCCGGCGTTGCGCACTTGGCGGTCGCCGATGCGGCCGGCGAGGTCGGCGAGCGCGGGAAGGGCGCGCTGCACGTCGCTCGATGCCGCCACGGTGGCGTGCGTCGTCGCGCCGCCGATGCGCACGGCGCGGGCATCGACGGTGATGCCTTGCAGCTCCGCCAGGCGGCGCACGTCGACCAGGCCACTGGGCGCGGCCAGGCCCAGCTTGATGGCGCTGAGCAGCGACTGGCCGCCGGCCAGGAACTTGTCGTCCGGCCCGAGGCGGGCCGCGGCGGCGGAGGATGCAGCTTGGTAGTTCATCGTCGTCTCCTCAGGCCTTGGCCGATTGCAGTGCGGTCCAGACGGTGCACGGTGTGGCCGGCATCGGCAGGTCCTTGACGCCGATGGCGTCGCAGATCGCGTTGATGACGGCTGCCGGCGAGCCGATGGCGCCGGCCTCGCCGCAGCCCTTCACGCCCAGCGGGTTGTGCGTGCAGGGCGTGCCCTTGGCCGTCTGCACCGTGAAGCTCGGCAGGTCGTCGGCGCGCGGCATCGCGTAGTCCATGTAGCTGCCCGAGAGCAGCTGGCCGCTGTCGGCGTCGTAGACGCCGTGCTCCAGCAGCGCCTGCCCGATGCCTTGTGCCAGCCCGCCGTGCACCTGGCCCTCGACGATCATCGGATTGACGATGTTGCCGAAGTCGTCCACCGCGCTGAAACGGTCGATGCGCACCTGGCCCGTCGCCGGGTCCACCTCGACCTCGCAGACATAGCTGCCGGCCGGGTAGGTGAAGTTGCTCGGGTCGTAGAAGGCGTTCTCGTTGAGGCCGGGCTCCAGCTTGTCGAGCGGATAGTTGTGCGGCACATAGGCCGTCAGCGACACCTGAGCGAAGGGGATGACGCGGTCGGTGCCGGCGATGCGGTACTCGCCGTCCTTGAACTCGATGTCGCCCTCGCCGGCCTCGAGCAGATGGGCCGCGATCTTCTTGCCCTTGGCGATGACCTTGTCCACCGCCTTCAGGATGGCCGAGCCGCCCACGGCCAGCGAGCGGCTGCCGTAGGTGCCCATGCCGAACAGCACCTTGGCGGTGTCGCCGTGCTGGATGTCGATGTCCTCCAGGGGAATGCCGAGGCGGTCGGCCACGACCTGCGCGAAGGTCGTCTCATGGCCCTGGCCGTGCGAATGGCTGCCGGTGAAGACGGTGACCTTGCCGGTCGGGTGCACACGCACCTCGCCGGCCTCGAACAGACCGGCGCGGGCGCCTAGAGCGCCGGCGACATTGGAGGGCGCCAGCCCGCAGGCCTCGATGTAGGTCGAGTACCCGATGCCGCGCTTGAGGCCCTTGGATTCGCTGACCGCCTTGCGCGCCGCGAAGCCGCCGACGTCGGCGAGCTGCTGGACCTGGGTGAGCGTCGCGTCGTAGTCGCCGATGTCGTAGGTCAGGCCGACCGGCGTCGCGTAGGGGAACGTCTTGATGAAATTGCGGCGGCGGATCTCGGCCGGGTCCAGGCCCAGTTCGTGCGCGGCCGTTTCCACCAGCCGCTCGACGACGTAGGTCGCCTCCGGCCGGCCGGCGCCGCGGTAGGCGTCCACGGGGGCCGTGTTGGTGAACACGCCGGTGACCTCGGCATAGATGCTGGGCGTCGTGTACTGGCCGGCCAGCAGCGTCGCGTACAGGATGGTCGGCACGCAGGACGCGAAGGTCGACAGGTAGGCGCCCAGGTTGGCCGTCGTGTCGACACGCATGGCCAGGAAGACGCCGTTGCCGTCGGTCGCCAGCTCGGCGGTCGTCACGTGGTCGCGGCCATGGGCGTCCGACAGGAAGCTCTCGCTGCGCTCGGCCGTCCACTTGATCGGCCGGCCCAGCTGCCTGCTGGCCCAGACCAGCGCCGTCTCCTCGGCATACAGGAAGATCTTGGAGCCGAAGCCGCCACCGACGTCGGGTGCGACCACACGCAGCTTGTGCTCGGGGATGCCCAGCACGAAGGCGCACATCAGCAGGCGCTCGACGTGCGGGTTCTGGTTGGCCACGTACAGCGTGTAGGCGTCGTCCGCCGGGTTGTAGCTGGCGTTCGCAGCGCGCGGCTCGATGGCGTTGGGGATCAGGCGGTTGTTGCGGAACTCGAGCCGGGTCACGTGGGCGGCGTTCGCGAAGGCGGCGTCCGTCGCCGCCTTGTCACCGCAGCCCCAGACGTAGCAGCGGTTGTCCGGCGCCTCGTCATGCACCGTGCCCGCATGGCCGGCCGCGGTGGCCGTGTCGGCGACGGCAGGCAGCTCCTCGTAGTCCACGTCCACCAGCGCCGCCGCGGCCTTGGCCTGCGCCAGCGTCTCGGCGACCACCAGAGCCAGCGCGTCACCGACGTAGCGCACCTTGCCATCGGCCAGGATGGGGTGCTTGGGCTCCTTCATCGGCGTGCCGTCCTTGCTGGTGATCAGCCAGCCGCATGGCAGGCCGCCCACGTCGCGGAAGTGCTCGCCGGTGTAGACGCCCAGCACGCCCTCGGCCGCCTGTGCCGCGGCGATGTCCACGCGCGTCAGCCGCGCATGTGCATAGGCACTGCGCACGAACACGCCGTAGGTCTGGCGCGGCAGCACGATGTCGTCGGTGTACTGGCCGCGGCCGGTCAGGAAGCGCGCATCCTCGCGGCGCTTGATGCTCTGGCCGATGAAGCCTTCCTTGGGTGCGTTCATGGTCACACCCCCTTCATCGCTTGTGCGCCGGCCTGCACGGCCCGCACGATGTTCTGGTAGCCGGTGCAGCGGCAGAGGTTGCCCTCCAGCCCGGCGCGGATGGCCGCCTCGCTGGCACAGTCGTGATGCTGCACGAGGTCCACCGCGCTCATGACCATGCCGGGCGTACAGAAGCCGCATTGCAGGCCGTGGCACTCCTTGAAGGCGGCCTGCATGGGGTGCAGCGTGCCGTCGTTGGCGGCGAGACCTTCGATGGTCGTGATGCTGGCGCCATCGGCCTGCACGGCGAGCATGCTGCAGGCCTTCACAGCACAACCGTCGACATGCACGGTGCAGGCGCCGCACTGCGCGGTGTCGCAGCCCACATGGGTGCCGGTCAGGGCCAGGTCGTCGCGCAGCAGCTGCACCAGCAAGCGGTCGGCGTCGACCTCCCTGCTGACAGCGCGGCCGTTGACCACGAGTTTGATCTTGTGGCTCATCGCATGTCTCCTTGGTTGTGAGGAGGATGCTCGGCTGGCTGCAAGGGCTTGTGATTGACGATTACCCTAGTGGAAATTTCAGTTAGGGATACAGGGCCATGGACAACCTCGATCTCAGCGTGTTGCGCACGGCCGCGGACTGGCAGGCCGAGGCGCGGGGCGTCGTGCTGGGCACCATCACGCGCACCTGGGGCTCGGCGCCGCGGCCCGTCGGGTCGCTCGTGGCGGTGCGGGACGACGGCCTGATCGCCGGTTCGGTGTCGGGCGGCTGCATCGAGGACGACCTGGTCGCGCAGCTGCGCGCCGGCAGCCTGCAGCTCGGCCAGCCGACACCGCTGCGCTACGGCGTTGGGGCCGAGGAGGCGCGCCGCTTCGGCCTGCCCTGCGGCGGCACGCTGGAGCTGATGCTGGAGCCCGTGGGGCCGCAGTCGGGACTGGACGAACTGCTGGCCCGGCTGGTGCGCGGCGAGCGTGTGCGCCGCACGCTGGACCTGGCCACCGGTGCCGCGCTGCTCGCCGCCGCAGAGCCGGGTGCCGACACGCTGACGCTGAGCGACACGCAGCTCGTCAGCCACCACGGCCCGCAATGGCGGCTGCTCGTCATCGGCGCCGGCCAGATGACCGACTACCTCGCCCAGATGGCGCTCGCCCTGGGCTACGGCGTGACGGTGTGCGACCCGCGCGCCGAGTACGCCGACGGCTTTGCGCTGGAGGGCGTCACGCTGACGCGCGACATGCCCGACGACGTCGTCACCGCCTTCAAGCCCGACGGCGCGACGGCCATCGTGGCGCTGACGCACGACCCCAAGCTCGACGACCTCGCGCTGATGGAGGCGCTGAAGGGCGCGGCCTTCTACGTCGGCGCCATCGGCTCGCGCGTCAACCAGGCCAAGCGCCGGGCGCGGCTGGCGGAGCATTTCGACCTGACGACCGAACAGCTCGACCGCCTGCACGGCCCGGTGGGTCTGGACATCGGCGCGCGCACCCCGCCGGAGATCGCGCTGAGCATCCTGGCGGAGATGACGGCGGTGCGGTACCGCGCGGCCGGTGTGCGCCCCGAGGCCGGTTGCACCGTCTGAGCGGCGCGTCGTATTCGGGCCGAGCGCCGGGCCGCTCCCAAGCCGGCCCGCTTGGCGATGTGCTCGTGGCTCGACGCCGCGGGCATCGCCGTCCCCACGGGGGACCGACCAGGCGCGCCCGCGTTCAGCGAAGCGCGACTGGGCCAGGGGCATCTACTTCATGGTGTAGCCCCGCCCATCCATGCAGGCGTCCACGGCGCGGTTGAACACGCTGCTGTCGGCCTGTGCATTCGGCTGCGTCGTCGCCCACCGGTTGCAGTCGCGGCGGTCGGTCTCCAACTGCTCGGGCGACTGGCCGTTGCGCGGGTAGACGATGGGATCGGCCTTCGGGGGCGGCGGGGGCGGTGGCGGCATGACCTGGGCGGTTGCCGCTTCCGGCGGCGGTGCGGTGACGACATAGCCTTCCGGCACCGGCCGGTAGTACACGCCGTTGGCGTAGTAGTACGGCAGGCCGCCCAGCGTCAGCGTCACATAGGACGGCGGCAGCAACGGGATGACGATACCGACGGAGGGCTGCACGACGCGGTAGCTGCCGCCGTACGGCCGGTACCAGACACCGCCGTGGAACCAGTAGCGGCCCGGGCCGGCACCGACGACGACGGCGCCACGCGGCACGTGCGGTGCGACATAGCCCGGCGCGGGGTAGTAGTGGTCGTGGTGGTAGCGGTGGTCGAACACCATGCCGATGTTGGCGCGCACGCGCACGTCCGCATGCGCCGGTGCGGTGGACAACGCGGCACACACGGCCAGCAGCGCCAGGGAGGGGGAGAGATGCAGCTTCATGATCTTCACTCGCTTGAGCCGGGTGCGAACCCAACGCCCACAGGCTGCGCGGCGTGCACTGCGGGGCGATTGCGGCCACGTAAAGTTCATGGCGTCATCCGCTGCCGCCCTCGCCATGATCGAACTGCACTACTACCCCAGCAACGCCAGCTTCGCGCCCCACATCCTGCTCGAGGAGTTGGGCATCCCCTACACGCTGCGCCAGGTGGACCGCGCCAACAACGAGCACAAGTCGCCGGCCTATCTGAAGCTCAACCCCAACGGGCTGATCCCGACGCTGGTCGACGGCGACCTCGTGCTGTACGAGACGGCGGCGATCCTGATGCACCTGGCCGACTGCCACCCGGGCTTCGCACCGGCGCCCGGCACGCCCGAGCGCGCGCAGTACTACAAGTGGATGGTCTGGCTGACGAACACGCTGCAGGCCATGCTGATCCACTACTTCTACCCGGACCGCATGGCCGCCAACGCCGACGAGGTCAAGGCGCGCGCCGAGGCGCAGGTCGCACCGATGCTGGACCAGATGGACGCCGAACTGGCCCGCCACGGCGGCCCCTGGTTCCTCGGCGAGCAGTACACCGCCGTCGACCCGCTGGCCTTCATGCTGTGCCGCTGGACACGCATGCAGGCCAACCCGGCGAAGACGCGGCCGGCGCTGGGCGCCTACCTGAAGCGGGTGTTCGAGCGGCCGGCGACGCAGCGCGTCGTCGCCAAGGAAAAGCTGCCGGACCCCGTCTATTGAGGCGCGCCGCACAGGCAGTGCACGGCGGCCGAGCGCTCCCAGCGCCCTTGCGCCGACTGCCTGGCAAGCGCCCGCAGCGCGGCGAGCTCTTCGACGACCGGCGCGGGCAACGCGTCCAGCCCCAGGGCCTGCCCGAAGGCCTGGGCCAGCGGCGGCGCCACCACGTCGCCCAATGAGGCCAGCAGCCGTTCGCTGCGGCTCAGGTCGCGCTCCACATAGGCGATGCGCGGCTTCTCGCCGTCCTTGACGTCCAGCTTGGCCAGCTGCACGGCCGTCTGCACGGCGTCGTCCAGGCTGCCCAGGCGGTCCACCAGGCCGCGCGCCTTGGCCTGCGCGCCGGTCCAGATGCGGCCCTGCGCGACCGCGTCGATCATCTCCGGCGTGCTCTTGCGCGCCTGCGCCGCGAGCGTCGTGAAGCGGGCATAGACGCCGTCGATGCTGGACTGCACCACCGCCTTGAGCCGCGGGTCCAGCGGCCGGCGCGGGTCGTAGCCGCCGGCCAGCCAGGTCGTCGTGATGCCGCCGGTGTGCAGCGACAACTTCTCCATCAGCCCCTCGGCCGTCGGCAGCATGCCGAACACGCCGATGCTGCCGGTCACGGTGCCGGCGTCCGCAATGACGGTGTCGCTGCTCATCGAGATCCAGTAGCCGCCCGAGGCGGCCACGTCGCCCATGGAGACGACGACCGGCTTGCCGGCCTGGCGCGTCAGCTCCAGCTCGCGGCGCAGGATCTCGGACGCGAAGGCGCTGCCGCCGGGCGAGTTCACGCGCAGCACGACGGCCTTGATGGCCTCGTCCTCGCGCGCCTTGCGGATGAGCCGCGCCGTCGAGTCGCCGCCAATGCGGCCGGGGCCGGATTCACCATCGACGATCTCGCCCTCGGCGACGACGATGCCGACGCCCGGCTGCACCTTGTTCGGCGCGCCGGCGTCCTTCACGTAGGCGAGGTACTCACCCAGCGACACCTGGCGGAAGCTCTTGCTCTGCTCGTCCTTGGCGCCCTTGCCAATGAGCAGCTCGCGCATCTGGTCGCGCGTCTTCAGGCCATCGACGAGCTTGGCCTGCAGGGCCAGCTGCGCCGGGTCGCCCTTGGCGGCGGCCAGGCGCTGCGGCAGCTCGGCGATGCCCTGCGCAAGGCTGCCGGCTTCCAGCTTGCGGGCGGTTTCGATAGCGCCGGTAAAGCCGCTCCACAGCTCGCCGTAGACCAGGCCTTCCGATTCCTGCGTCGCCGGGCTGGGGCCGGTGGCCGTGTAGGTCTCGGCGAAGTTCTTGTACGTGCCGGCCTTGACGACATGCGGCGTCACGCCGACGCGGTCCAGCGCGTCCTTGTAGTAGGTGCGCCAGCGGCCGAAGCCTTCCAGCATGGCCATGCCCATGGGATGCAGGTAGACCTCGCTGGCCTGCGCGGCGAGAAAGTAACCGCGCTGGCTGTAGCTGTCGGCATAGGCGAGCACCGGCTTGCCGCTCTTCCTGAAGCGTTGCAGCGCGGCGGCCACCTCGTGCAGGCCGGCCAGGCCGGCGCCGCTGAGCTCGTCGGTGTCCAGCAGCACGGCGCTGATCTGGTCGTCGCGGGCGGCCTGGTCCAGCACCGCCAGCACATCGCGCAGCCGGGTCTGCTTCGGGCTGCCGCGCCCCTGCGCCTGCGCCATCAGCTGCTCGCGCGGGCTGCCGGAGAACTGCTCGACGAGGTTGCCTTCGAGCTTGAGCACCAGCGTGGTCCGCTCGGCCAACGGCTTGGGGCCGCTCGTCAGGAAAGCCGTGACGAGGATGACGATCAGCAGCAGCACGAAGAGGTTCATCAGCGCGCGACGCGTACCGTCGAGCAGCCACCAGGCCTTGGAGAACAGCCAGCCGAGTTTCGAGAACAAAGACTTCATCGACAGCACCTTGAGGGTTGATGCGCGTCGATTGTGCGGGTCATCAGGCTTAGCATGCGCCGCTCACAGTGGAGAAGCTGCCTATGCTTGCCTGGCCCGGCTGGACCCGTCGCATCAACGAGCACTTCCCCTTGCGCTACCTGACGTGGATGCTGTGCGGCCTGCTGGCGCTGTTCTTCGCGGTCAGCTGGACGGCCGGGCTGACCGACGGGCTGCTGGCCCTGGTATTCCTCGGGCTGGCGCTGCTCGGCTTGCGCGACGCGCGGCAGCAGCGGCATTCCATCCTGCGCAACTATCCCGTCATCGGCCACCTGCGCTTCCTGCTCGAGTTCATCCGGCCCGAGATCCGGCAGTACTTCCTGGAGGGCGACAACGACGCCGCGCCGTTCTCGCGCGCGCAGCGCTCCATCGTCTACCAGCGCGCCAAGGGCGCCCCGGACCAGCGGCCCTTCGGCACCCAGCTCGACACCGGCGCGCGCGGCTACGAGTGGATCAACCATTCGCTGATGCCCACCCACCTGACCAGCCACGACTTCCGCATCACCATCGGGGCCGGGCGGCCGCAGCCCTATTCGGCCAGCGTCTTCAACATCTCGGCGATGAGCTTCGGCGCGCTGTCGGCCAACGCCATCCTGGCGCTGAACAAGGGCGCCAAGCTCGGCGGCTTTGCCCACGACACCGGCGAGGGCTCGATCAGCGTCCACCACCGCGCCAACGGCGGTGACCTGATCTGGGAAGTCGGCTCGGGTTATTTCGGCTGCCGCAACGACGACGGCAGCTTCAGCCCCGAGCGCTTCCAGGCCAACGCGACCGACCCACAGGTCAAGATGATCGAGCTCAAGCTGAGCCAGGGCGCCAAGCCGGGCCATGGCGGCGTGCTGCCCGGCCCCAAGGTGACCGAGGAGATCGCCGCCGCGCGCGGCGTGCCGGTCGGCGTGGACTGCATCTCGCCGGCGCGCCACAGCGCCTTCTCGACACCCGTCGAGATGATGCGGTTCATCGAGCAGCTGCGAAACCTGTCCGGCGGCAAACCCACCGGCTTCAAGCTCTGCATCGGCCATCCGTGGGAGTGGTTCGCCGTCTGCAAGGCCATGCTGGAGACTGGCATCACGCCGGACTTCATCGTCGTCGACGGCGCCGAGGGCGGCACGGGCGCCGCGCCGCTGGAGTTCACCAACCATGTCGGCGCGCCGGTGCAGGAGGGGCTGCTGCTCGTGCACAACACGCTGGTCGGCCTGGGCCTGCGCGACCAGATCAAGCTGGGCTGCGCCGGCAAGATCACGTCGGCCTTTGACATCGTGCGCCTGATGGCGCTGGGCGCCGACTGGTGCAACGCGGCGCGCGGCTTCATGTTCGCGCTGGGCTGCATCCAGGCCCAGGCCTGCCACACCGGCCACTGCCCGACGGGCGTGACGACGCAGGACCCGCTGCGCCAGCGCGCCATCAACGTGCCCGACAAGGCCACGCGCGTCGCCAGCTTCCACCAGAACACGCTGAAGGCGCTGAAGGAACTCGTCGAGGCCGCGGGGCTGTGCCACCCGCAGGAGATCACCGCCCAGCACATCGTGCACCGGCTGGACAAGCACGAGGTGCGGCTGCTGGCCAACCTGCTGCCCTTCGTCGAGCCCGGCGCCCTGCTGCGCGGGGAACTGCCGCACAACACCTTCAGGATCTACTGGCCGCTGGCCAGTGCCGACAGCTTCGCGCCGCAGGGCCCCATCGAACGCACGGCGTGAGGAAGGACACCGCCCGGTCAAGGGGGGTGACGGCTGCAAGTTAGGGGGATGAGGGCCAAAACGCGCACAATCGCGCCGCTTTATCCCCAGCCCCATGGCCACCGTCTACCTGCTTCGACTCAGCGAGCCCACGCTGCAGCGCACGCGCTCGCTGCTGCTGCGGGCTGCCGGCGTGGAGCTGGCCGGCAGCAGCGCGCTGCTGGCCGACGCGCTGGGCGAACTCGCCACGCTGGCGCCCGACATCGTCGCCTGCGACCTGCGCCTGGTGGACGCCCATGCGATGCGCGTCGCTCACGAACTCGGCCGCCTGCCGGTGCGGCCGCAACTGCTGCTGCTGACGCCGACGGCCGATGACCTGCAGCTCTTCGCGGCGCTGAGTGCCGGGGCCAATGCGTATCACGTCGACGACGGCAGTGGCAAAGGGCTCGTCGAGGCGCTGCTGCGCCTGCATGACCGTCGCGCCATGCTCAGCCCGCAGCTGGCCCGCCAGGCGCTGGCCGCCTTCGGCATCGAGCGCAGCCCGCTGGCCGTCGCCAGCCTGGCCGTGGCGTCGCGCGATGCGAGCCCCGCGGGCCGCCAGATCGACCAAGCCAGCCGCCATCTGCTGACGCTGCTGGCCCAGGGCATGCTGCTGGCCGAGGTCGCGACGCTGTGGCAGCTGGATGTGGCCGAGATCGAGCGTCGCAGCTGGCGCCTGGTGCGCCTGCTGCACGTCCGATCTAGGGAACTGCTGATCGCTTAACCCGGGTCGAGCGCCGGGCCGCCCCAAGCCGGCCCTTCTGGCGATGTGCTCGCGGCTCGATGCCGCGGGCATCGCCGTCCCCCCGCGGTGGACCGCCCAGACTCGCTCGCGTTCAGCGATGCGAGGCTGGGCGAGGGGCCGTCAACTCGGGACGGTGTCGGCGAAGCTCTGGCGCTGCGAGAGCTTGTCCATGTGGCGGGCCAGGTTGGGGTAGCTCTCGCGCCAGCTGATCTCCGGGAAGCGGAACTCCAGCCAGCCTAGAGCGCAGCCGACGGCGATGTCGGCCAGCGAGAAATGGTTGCCCGAGCACCAGGCCTTCTCGCCCAGGCCCTGGCTCATCGCCGCCAGCGCGGCGTTGACCTTGCCCATCTGGCGGGCGACCCAGGCGGGGCTGCGCTGCTCCGCCGGCCGCTGCGCCCAGGTGCGCTCCATGCGCGCGAGGATGCCGGCGTCCATGATGCCGTCGGCCAGGGCCTCCCAGGTGCGCACCTCGCAGCGCTCGCGGCCGCGCTCCGGGATGAGCTTGCCCACCGGCGACAGCGTGTCCATGTACTCGACGATGACGCGGGAATCAAACACGGCGCCGGTGATCGAGTCCTGGCCTTCCATGACGAGGCAGGGCACCTTGCCGAGCGGGTTCATCTTCAGGATCGCATCGCTGCCCCAGACGTCTTCGAGCACCAACTGGTAATCGAGCTTCTTCTCGGCCATCACGATGCGCACTTTGCGCACGTAAGGGCTGGTGAGCGAACCGATCAACTTCATCGCGGTCATAGGCAAGCGGGGGTCACAGGTCGAAACGATTCTAGCGAGCGGTCCTCGATGGGCCGGCCGTGAAAAAGGCCTGTCGGCTCGGGCCGACAAGCCCTGGGAAGCAGGGGTTGTCAGCCGCGGGCGGCCCAGCCAGAGTTCTGCCCGGCCCACCGCGGTAGACGGTGGCCCTCATTCAGGGAGATCCCATGCTCGACATCGATGCCGCCCCCGCCGCGGCCCCCGCGCCGTTGCCCGCCGAACCGCGTGTCCTCCAAATCCGCTTCACCGGTTCGGGCAGCGAGTACTTCCGCATCTGGGCGGTCAACCTGCTGCTCATCCTCGTGACGGTCGGGCTCTACCTGCCCTTCGCCAAGGCCAGGCGCATCCGTTACTTCTATGCCAACACCTTCGTCGATGACCAGGCGCTGAGCTTCCATGGCGACCCGTGGAAGATGTTCCGCGGCTTCCTGCTGCTCGTGCTGCTGATGGGGGTCTACAGCGTGGCCGGGCATTTCTCGTCGACGGCGGCCTTCGTCGCCTTCCTGATCCTGTGCGCCGTCTGGCCGGCGCTGTGGCGGGCCTCGCTGCAGTTCCGCCTCGGCAACACCAGCTGGCGCGGCCTGCGCATGCGCTTCGACGGGTCGCTCAAGGATGCCTATCTGGCCAGCGCACCCAGCTACCTGCCTGCCATCGCCCTCGTCGGCGGCGCGTCGCTGATCGGGCCGGACACCAACGCCGCGGTGGCCGGCGGCTTCACGCCGGCCATGGCCCTGTACAGCGTCGGGGCGCTGTGCATGACGCTGTTCGCGCCCTGGTCGCTGACGCTCTTCAAGCGCTACCAGCACAACGGCTACTGCATTGCCGGGCAGCACAGCCGCGTGAAGCTGTCGACCGCCAAGGTCTACCTGCTGTCGCTGAAGACCATGGGCATGGCCTTGCTGCCGATGATCGTGGCGGGCCTGCTCGTCGCGCTCGCCTTCGGCCTGTCGCGCGGCCTCGGCGGCTCCCAGCGCGCGCTGCTGGGCACCGCGGTGCTCGGCATCGGCATCGGCCTGGGCTATCTGCTGATGTTTGCCGTCGTCCTGCCCTACGGCGCCGCGCGCATGCAGAACCTGGCCTGGAATGGCACGCGCAGCCAGGCGCTGGGCTTCAAGAGCGCGCTGAAGTTCCGTTCGCTGTTCGGCCTGACGCTGAAGAACTGGCTGCTGACCGCGCTGACGCTGAGCCTGTACCGCCCCTTCGCCGCGGTGGCCACGGCGCGGCTGCGGCTTGAAGCCGTGACCATCGACTGCCACGAGGACCCGGCGGACTGGGTGGCCGCCGCCCATGCCGGCCATGCCGACGCCACGGGCGACATCGCGGGTGACTTCTTCGGCCTGGACATGGGGCTCTGATGGCGGGCGAGCCGCGCCTCGGCGCCGACTGGTTCGACGGCCGCAGCGCCCGCGCGCGGCCGGTCGAGGTCTGGCTGGATGGCCAGACGCTGCACTTCGGCGACCAGAGCGCGCCGCTGTCCGGCGTCGGCTGGCCCGAGCGCCAGCGCCACGGCCAGCGCCAGGTCTTGCTGCCTGGCGACGGCCTGCTGAGCTTTGCCGACGCGGCTGCTTTCGACGACTGGGCGCGTGCCTCCGGCCGCAGCGACAGCGCCATCGTGCGGTGGCAGCAGAGCTGGCGGCTGGCGCTGCTGTCCCTTGTGCTGCTGGTCGCGGGCCTGGCGGCCGGCTACCGCTGGGGCCTGCCCTGGGCGGTGGACACCGCGGTCGATGCCCTGCCGCAGGGCGTCGAGGTGTCGTTGGGCGAACACCTGCTGGACGGGCTGGACGACGAATGGCTCAAGCCCAGCCGCCTCGGCGCCGCGCAGCAGCAGGCCTGGCAGGCCCGCTGGTCGGCGGTGCTCGACCGCGCGCGCCGGCAAGGCGGCGTGGACGTGCCCGAGCGCTTCGAGATCCATTTCCGCGACGGCGGCAAGGCGCTCGGCCCCAACGCCTTCGCGCTGCCGGGCGGCGACATCGTCATCACCGACGCGCTGCTGGAACTGCTGGCCGACGAGCCCGATGCCGTCATGACCGTGCTGGCGCACGAACTCGGTCATGTGCAGCACCGGCACGGCCTGCGCATGGTGCTCAGGGCGGGCGCCGTCAGCGTCGTCGCGTCGGTCATCGTCGGCGATTTCTCGACGCTGCTCGCCGCCGCGCCGGCCGTGCTGGCCAGCAACGCCTACTCGCGCGACAACGAGCGCCAGGCCGACCTGTACGGCCGCTCGCTGGCGCGCGCCGGCGGTGTCGACACGTCGCGCATGGCGGTGTTTTTCGAGCGCCTGGCGAAGAAGCACGCGAGCGTGGGTGACCACCCGTTGGCCATCGCAATCTCCACGCATCCGGCCGACGTGGAACGCGTGGCCTTCTTCAACCAGCGGTGAACAATCACGTCGAACGCGTCGCGGGCTGAGCTTGCGACACGGGCCGCCCATGCCAAAGTCACGGGCAGCCACCGCAACAGACGGCGGCGCCTTCACCCAGGGAGTTCCCATGCACGCCACCGCAGCCGTCCCGACGACGGCCGATCCGCCCCTGCCCAACACCGAGGCCGCGGCGCGTGTTCTGCAGATCCGCTTCACCGGCTCCGGCAGCGAGTACTTCCGCATCTGGGCGATCAACCTGCTGCTGATCCTGTTGAGCTGCGGGCTCTACCTGCCGTTCGCCAAGATGCGGCGCATCCGCTACCTCTACGCCAACACGCTGATCGACGGCGAGGCGCTGGCCTTCCATGGCGACGCCTGGCGGATGTTCCGCGGCTTCGTGTTGCTGGCCGTGCTGCTGGGAGCCTCGACGTTCGCCGAGACCTTTTCACCCGCCGCAGCGCTGCCGGCCTTCGTGCTGCTGTGCGCCGTGTGGCCGGCGCTGTGGCGGGCATCGATGCAGTTCCGCCTGGGCAACACCAGCTGGCGCGGGCTGCGGTTCGGGTTCGAGGGTTCGCTCGCCGGTGCCTACCTTGCCCACCTGCCGGTTTACATCCCGGCGGTAGTGCTGACGGCCCTGGTGCCCGACGGGCAGGGCCCCAGCAGCGACCCGGGCGTCAACAGCCAGTTCTGGTTTTGGATGACGCTGGGAATGCTGTGCCTGATGGCGCCCTGGTCCACCGCGCTGCTCAAGCGCTACCAGCACCAGGGCTATCGCATCGCTGGCGAGCGCAGCGGGATCTTGCTGCGCACGCGTTCGGTCTACTTCATCGGGTTCAAGATGGTGGTGGTCGGATTGGCGATGGCTGTCTTCGCCACACTGGCGGCCATCGTGCTGGGTGGCCTGCTGGCCTTGGTTGCAACCGGCAAGATCGACGCCAAGGGCAATGGGCACTACTACGGTCTCGCCTTCATCGGCCTGCTCTACCTGTTCGGCGCCGGCGGCTTGCTGCCCTACTACGCGGCGCGCATCCAGAACCTCGTCTGGGGCAACACCCGCAGCGCCTCGCTGCGCTTGCACAGCGAGCTGAGGGGCCTGACGCGGCTGAACATGATGAACTGGTTGCTGATCGTCCTCACGCTGGGCTTGTACCGGCCGTTCGCGGTGATGGCCGTGACGCGGCTGCGGTTGCACGCCGTGCGCATCGACAGCAGCACCGACCCCGCCACCTGGAAGACTGTGCGCGCCGGCAGCCACGCCGATGCGTCCGGCGACGTCGCGGGCGACTTCTTCGGCATGGACGTCGGGCTGTGAGCGCATTGCCTTCACTCACCGCCCACTGGTTCGACGGCCAGCAAGGCCAGGCGCAGCCCGTCGAGGTGCGGCTTGAAGACGGCCAGCTGCATTTCGGCGGCCAGCAGCTGCCGCTGAGCCGCGTGCAATGGCCCGAGCGGCTGCGCCACGGCCGGCGGCTGATGGTGCTGCAGGGCGGCGGCGTGCTGAGCTTCCCAGATGCCGCTGCCTTTGACGCCTGGGCCGATGCGACGGGGCACCGGCCGGGCCTCATCGAGCGCTGGCAGCTCAGCTGGCAGCTGGCGCTGATCGCGCTGGCCCTCGTGACCGCCATGTTCGCAGCGGGCTGGCGTTGGGGCCTGCCTGCGCTGAGCGACCGGCTCGTCGACCGCATCCCGCTCAGCGCCGAGCAGCCCATCGGCGATCAGGTCATGGCGATGGTCGACAAGCAGTGGCTGCGTCCCAGCCAGCTCAGCGACGCCGAGCAGCAGGCCTGGCGCGAGCGCTTCGGCCGCATGCTGGCCAGCGCGCGCGCCTCAGGCATGGCCGTGCCAGAGCACTGGCAGCTGCACTTTCGTCGCACCTCGGCCACGCTGGGCCCCAACGCGTTCGCGCTGCCCGGTGGCCAGATGTGCGTGACCGACGAGCTGATCGAGCTGTTGAAGGACGAGCCCGACGCGGTGCTGACCATCCTCGCCCACGAGGCCGGCCATGTGCAGCACCGCCACGGCATGCGCACGGGCATCCGCGCCGGCGTGGTGGCGGCGGCTGCTGCAATCTGGCTGGGCGACTACTCCAGCTTCCTGAGCGGCCTGCCGGTGCTGCTGGCCACCAACGGTTACCGGCGTGACCATGAGCGTGAAGCCGACGCCTTTGCGCGCGAAGCGGCGCGGCGCGGCGGCGTCGATCCGGCCCGCATGGCGATCTTCTTCGAGCGCATCCGCGAGAAGTACGGCGACAGCGCCGAGAGCCCGCTGGCCATCTCGTTCAGTTCCCACCCTGCCGACAGCGAGCGCATCGCCTTCTTCAAGGCCGAAGGGCCAGTGGCACCCAAAAACTAGAATCGCGGGTTTTCCACGAACTGCCGGCCCGCCATGACGACCTCCGACTACTCCGCCATCAGCGCCCTCTCGCCGCTGGACGGCCGCTACGCCGCCAAGGTCGCGGCACTGCGCCCGCTGCTGTCCGAGTACGGGCTGATGCACCGCCGCGTGCAGGTCGAGGTGGAGTGGTTCATCGCGCTGTCGGACGCCGGCTTCAAGGAGTTCAAGCCGCTGTCCAGCGCCGCCCGCTCGCGGCTGCGCCGGTTGGTGAAGAAGTTCAGCGAGGCCGATGCGGAAGAGATCAAGGCCATCGAGCGCACGACGAATCATGACGTCAAGGCTGTCGAGTACTGGATCAAGCGCAGCTTCGAAGGCCAGCCCGAACTGCTGGCCGCCGGCGAGTTTGTTCACTTCGCCTGCACCAGCGAAGACATCAACAACACCAGCCACGCGCTGATGCTGAAGGCGGCGCGCGATGAAGTCATGCTGCCGGCACTGGACGGCATCGTCGCCACGCTGCGCAAGATGGCCCACCAGTTCGCCGCCGTGCCGATGCTGAGCCGCACGCACGGCCAGACGGCCAGCCCGACGACGGTGGGCAAGGAGATCGCCAATGTCGTCGCCCGCCTCGTCACGGCGCGTGCGCGCATCGCGGCGGTCAAGCCGCTGGCCAAGATGAACGGCGCGGTCGGCAACTTCAACGCCCACCTGTCGGCCTGGCCCAAGCACGACTGGGAGAGCTTTTCGAAGCAAGTCATCGAGAAGCAGCTGAAGCTGACGTTCAACCCGTACACGATTCAGATCGAGCCGCACGACTACATGGCCGAGCTGTTCGACGCGTTCACGCGCGCCAACACGATCCTGATCGACTGGTCGCGCGACGTCTGGGGCTACATCTCGCTGGGTTACTTCAAGCAGCGCACCAAGGCGGGCGAGATCGGCAGCTCGACGATGCCGCACAAGGTCAACCCGATCGACTTCGAGAACGCGGAAGGCAACTTCGGCCTCGCCAGCGCCGTGCTGACGCATTTGTCGCAGAAGCTGCCCGTGAGCCGCTGGCAGCGTGACCTGACCGACTCCACCGTGCTGCGCAACATGGGCGTCGGCCTGGGCTACGCGCTGCTGGGCTACGACTCGCTGGCCAAGGGCCTGGGCAAGCTGGAAGTCAACGAAGCGGCGCTGGCCGACGACCTCGATTCGGCCTGGGAAGTGCTGGCCGAGCCCATCCAGACCGTGATGCGCCGCTTCGGCCTGCCCAACCCGTATGAGCAGCTCAAGGAGCTGACCCGAGGCAAGGCCATCACACAGGAATCCATCCACGCCTTCATCGAAGGGCTGGACCTGCCGAAGGCCGAGAAG
>Ga0307411_10000228_pt1 | contig 18284 bp, 12 predicted proteins | sample DK1Ometagenome_2_FD_203712 | JGI IMG/M metagenome (GOLD analysis project Ga0307411, IMG submission 203712) | Maize rhizosphere microbial communities from greenhouse at UC Davis, California, United States - DK15-O-1 | ecosystem: Host-associated > Plants > Roots > Rhizosphere > Soil | place: USA...
GCCGATTCGTATTCGCGCTGGGTCACGGGCCATGCCGGTGGCGAATCGGAGACGATCATCGGCCGCTGGATCGCACGCCGCGGCCGTCACGACGACGTGGTCATCGCCACCAAGGTCGGCTCGGACATGGGACTCGGCTACCGCTGCCTGCGCAAGGAATACATCCTGCGCGCAGCTGAAGACTCGCTGCGCCGCCTGCAGGTCGACGCGATCGATCTTTATCAGTCGCATTGGGACGATCCCTCGACGCCATTCAACGAAACGCTGGAGGCGTACCAGCGGCTGCTGGAGCAGGGCAAGGTGCGTGCGATCGGGGCTTCCAACCTGACCGCGGCGCGCCTTTCCGAAGCGCTGTTCGCCGCGGCGGCCGAGGGCCTGCCGAAGTACCGGACGCTGCAGCCGCTCTACAACCTCTACGACCGCAGCGAATTCGAGGGTGCGCTCGCGGATGTCTGCATCCGCGAGAACCTCGGTGTCATCCCGTACTACTCGCTCGCAGCGGGATTCCTCACCGGAAAGTACCGATCGGAAGCGGACTTCGGCAAAAGCGCGCGCGGAGCGGGGATAAAGAAATACCTGAACCCGCGCGGTCTCGCGATCGTCGACGCACTCGTGCGCATCGCCGACGCGCACAGCGCGACCCCCGCGCAGGTCGCCCTCGCATGGCTGATGTCGCGGCCGGGCGTCACCGCACCGATCGCAAGCGCCACGTCCGTCGAGCAGCTCGAGGAACTGATCGGCGCGACGCGCCTGACGCTCGACGACGGCGATCTCGCGGCGCTCGATCGGGCGAGCGCACCGTAGCCGGCGTCGGGTATCGGAGGTGCAACCCCTGAGTGTCGGAGGTGCAACCCCGGCTGCAGCCGCGAACGGAACCGATCAGCGAGCTAACGCGAGCCTGCCGATCGAGCGGCGCAGCAGCCACGTCGCGATCGACACGTTCACGAGATTCCACGCGATGCCGTTCACGAACGCGGCGCGATACGAGCCCGTCAGGTCGAAGATCGCACCCGACATCCAGCCGCCGAGCGCCATGCCGAACAGCGTCGCCGTGATGACGAGGGCCACGCGCGCGCCCGCTTCGGCGCGGTGGAAGAATTCGCGCACGATGATCGCGTACGAAGGAACGATGCCGCCCTGGAACAGTCCGAACAGCGCCGAGATGACGTAGAGCGATACAAGGCCGTCGAACGGCAGAAACAGCACGAGCGCGGTGCCCTGCAGGATCGATCCGAGCAGCAGTGTGCGCAACCCGCCGATGCGGTCGCAGATGCTGCCGAACACGATGCGGCTCACGATGCCGCACGCGAGCATCAGCGACAGCATCTGCGCGCCGCGCGCCGGCCCGTAGCCCAGGTCGCTGCAGTAGGCCACGAGATGCACCTGCGGCATCGACATGGCGACGCAGCAGGCGATCCCCGCGACGACGAGCAGCGTCTGAAGTGCGTTTGGCGACAGTCCGAGCGACTCGGGCGATTGCGTGCGCGCCGTAATGTAGTTGCCGGTGCCGTCGCTCGCCGGCGGCTTCCTGCGGAGCAGCAATCCGAGCGGCCCCATCGTGGCCGCGCAGAAGATGCCGATGCCGGCATACGTCGGGCGCCAGCCGGCGGTGCGAATGAAATGCTCGACGATCGGCGGCCAGATCGTGCCCGCCAGGTAGTTGCCGCTCGCAAAAATGGCGACGGCAAGGCCGCGCCTGCGCACGAACCAGAGCGACGTGTGGGCAAGCAGCGGCGCGAACGTCGCCGAGCTGCCGGCGCCGATCAGCGCGCCCTGCGCGAGCGTGAAGCCGACGAGCGACGGCGCCGCGCCGGCGGCGACGAAGCCGAGCGCGAGCAGCAGCGTGCCGAGCATCACCGGCAGCATGACACCGTAGCGATCGGACAGGCGCCCCATCACGATGCCCGCCAGCCCGAACGCAATCATCGTCAGCGTATACGGGAGCGATGCAGCGGCCCGCGCGACGCCGAACTCGGCCTGCACGGCCGGCAGCGCGACGACGACCGACCACATGCCCACGCCGCCGATCGTCGAGAGTGCCAGCGTGACGAGCAGGCGCAGCCACGCGGACGTTGATTCGACTTCGCCGTGAGACATGGAGCCGGCATCTTACACGGCGCCGCGCGGCCGAACCGCGCGGAAACAGCGTCTGTTTCGCGACAGCGCCGCGCCGCGGACGACGTCGGCGACGCGGGCCGTCGCAAAGAAGTCGCGTCAGGCGCTGCGCGTGCGCTGATCGGGCTCGCGCACCGGGCGCGGCTGCTCGGCGCGTGCCTTCTCGCCGACCCCGCTCACGGCGACGCCGTACACGTACACCATCTTGCCGCCAAGCCAGCCGGATACGACGAGCAGCGCGATCGCGATCAGCGACAGCCAGACGTAGCCGCCGGGCGATTCCGGCGTTCCACTGCGCAGCCAGAAATTGATGACGTAGAGGACAACAACGACCAGGTTGATCGTCATGTGCGCAAGCCCGGTCTTGCGCGGCTCGGGCGGCAGCGACATCAGGTCGATGAAGCCGAAGATCGCCGCAGCGAGCGCGCCGACGATGCCGCCGGCCATCGTGTACAACGCGACAATGGCGAACGTCGGATTGCCGCTGCCGAACACGTAGATCAAATCGCAGACGAACGAGAAGACGAACAGCCCGATCGGCAACGTCACGAGCATCGGATGGATCGGGTGGCCGGCGATGTTGGCGGGCGTGCGCATGAGCGCTCCTTCCGTAGAGGTTCGGAAGTCAATTGGACGCTCCGTCGGAGGGCTTCGTTCCGGCTACGGCCGGCATATTGCGGCACACGGCGAGCAGCAGCAGGTCGTAAACGATCTTCAGCACGCCCGCGCAAACGAGCGGCCAGCCGAAGCTCGATCCGGCGAGCAGCCAGCCGGCGAGGATCGGGCTTGCCGCGGCTGCCAGGCTCCGTGGCACCGCGGTGACGCTCGCCGCGGCCGCGCGCTCGGCCGGCGGAACGACCGACATCACGAACGCGCTGCGCGTCGGAACGTCCATCTGCGACAGCGCACTTCGCGCGAGCAGCAGCGCTACCGCGATCGCAAGGCTCGGGGCGAGCGGTACGAGAATGAGCAGCACGCTCGACGGCATATGCGTGAACACCATCGTGTTGACGAGGCCGAAGCGATCGGCGATCCGCACGGCGACCAGATACGAAAGAGCCGACAGCACGCCCGTCCAGAAGAAGATCAGGCCGGCCGCGGCCGGCGCGAGATCGAAGCGCTCGAAGAGCCAAAGCGCGAGCATCGATTGCACGATCAATCCGCCGGCGAAGGCGTCGAGACTGAAAAGCGCGGCGAGCGCGTGCACGATGCGCCGTCCGTGCACGAGTGCGGCGCCCGCATCCGAACGCTCCGGTGTATCCCGCGGCAGCCGGCGGTAGCACAGCGCGCACGCGACGCCGAGCAGCGCATAGACGAGGAACATGCGCGAAAGGGCGACCTGCATCGGCATCCCGTGCGCCGACAACCACTGCGGAACGCCCGCGCAGGCGGCCCCGAGCGCCGCCGCCATTGCACCGGTCAGGCTGTAGCGCGCGAACCATGCGGTACGCGTGCGCGCGGGCGCGAGCCGCGCGATCGTCGCGTGCTCGAGCGGCAGGAACACGCTGACGTCACCGGCCGAAGGATTCAGCGTGCCAACGATCGCGACGAGCAGCAACGGCCACAGGTCGGTGAGCGTGGCAAACGACACGCCGGTGACCGCCATCAACGTCGAGGCGGCGAGGAGGAGGGTCCGCGTGCGGTAGCGATGCGCGTGCAGGCCGAGGCCGAGCGTGAAGACGCCCGAGCCGAGTAGCGTCGCCGTCGCGATGATCCCGACGACGAAAGCCGAGTAGCCGAGGGACAGCAGATAGGCCGGAAGCAGCAGGCTGACGAAGCCGTCGCCAAACGCGCGGAATGCGCGTGCGGCAACGATCCACTGCAATTCACGCGGGTTTGCGGCAATTGCGCGATGCGCCATGTCGATCTCCCAAGCACGGGACCCCGGCGGCTCATTGCCTCTCGCGCAATGCGCGCTGGCAACGACCCGGTGATCCCTTCGTACAGCAGAGCTTGGGCGCGGCGGGCGCCTTGCGATCGCGGGGAGTCTGCGCCATCCCCGCGCGGAGGTAGCATAGCGGCGGTACGAATTCCGGACAAGCGAACTCCCATGATCGACGAGCGCCGCCTGCTGCGGCAGATGTTCGACGCGGCAGTCGCTTCCGCGCAACCGCTGCACCTGATTCCACGGCATCTGCCGGCGCCGCCGCGCGGCCGCACGATCGTCGTCGGCGCCGGCAAGGCAACGGCCGCGATGGCGAGCGCGCTCGACGACGCGTGGCCTGCGCCGCTGACGGGCATCGTCGTCACGCGCTATGGCCATGCGGTGCCGTGCAAGCGCATCGAGGTTGTCGAGGCGGCGCATCCGGTTCCCGACGAGGCCGGGATCGCAGCCGCACAGCGCGTGCTCGCGGCCGTGCGCGGCCTCACCGCCGACGACCTCGTGATCTGCCTGATCTCGGGCGGCGGCTCGGCCCTTCTGCCGCTGCCGCTGCCCGGCATAACGTCGCAGGACAAGCAGGACGTCACGCGCGCGCTTCTCGCATCCGGCGCGCCGATCGCGGACATCAACTGCGTACGCCGCCACCTGTCCGCGATCAAGGGCGGACGGCTGGCCGCCGCGTGCCATCCCGCGCGCGTGGTGTCGCTCGCAATCTCGGACGTCCCGGGTGACGATCCGATCGACATCGCGTCGGGCCCGACCGTCGCCGATCCGACAACGCGTGAAGACGCCGTCGCCGTGCTCGCGAAATACCGGATCGCGGTGCCGCCTGCGGTGACCGAAGTCCTAGGCAACCCGGCTGCCGAAAGCGTGAAGCCGGGTGACCCGCGCCTCGCGCGTGCGTCATACCGCCTGATCGCGACACCGCAAATGGCGCTCGAAGCCGCCGCGGATGTCGCGCGCAGTGCAGGCATTGCGCCGCTGATCCTTGCCGACAGCCTCGAGGGCGAGGCGCGCGACGTGGGCAAGATGCTGGCCGCCATCGCGCGCCAGGTCGTGGTGCACGGTCAGCCGGTTGCGCCGCCGTGCGTGCTGCTTTCAGGTGGCGAGGCGACGGTAACGGTGCGCGGAGCAGGCCGCGGCGGGCGGAACGTCGAATGCCTGCTCGCGCTTGCGCTCGCCCTGCAGGGACTGGCCCACGTGCACGCGCTGGCCTGCGACACCGACGGCGTCGACGGTCAGGAGGAGATCGCGGGCGCGTTGATCACGCCCGAAACGCTCGCGCGCGCCCGCGCACGAGGCCTTCGCGCCGGACCAATGCTCGACGACAACGACGCTCACGCGTTCTTCGAAGCACTCGGGGATTCGATCGTCACCGGCCCGACACGCACGAACGTCAACGATTTCCGCGCTGTGCTGATTACGGCGGGAGCATCTCTTCGCGCCAAAGACCGAGCACCTTCTGCACCGGGCGATCGGAGAAGCTGAACAGCACCGCCTGTTCCGCCGCCACGTGGCGCACCGCCGTCCACGCGGGCACGACGAAGATGTCGCGGGGTCCCCACTCGAATGTCCTGTCGCCGACGACGCTTTGGCCGCGGCCTTCGACGACCGTGAACACCGTGCCGTCGGTCGAGCGATGCGGCCGGCCCGCGAAACCACCAGGCAGCAGCTGGATGAACGCCGCGATCGTCGGCATCGGATAGCCGCCGGTCGCCGGATTGACGTACTGCATCTTGATCCCGTGCGCCGCATGGAGCGGGCCGTTGCGATGCAGCGTCCCGAGCGCGGCGCGGCTTCGCGCATACGGATACGCGAACAGCGGGCTCGTGCGCGACGAAGGCTCGTAGTCGAGTGGAACCATGTTCGCGCCGTAACGCGCGAGTGCATCGCCCTCCGCGCAGCGCACCGGTTGCGTTGCCTCCGGATGGCGCTGCGCGAAGCTGGCGTCGAGGCCGCGGAGCAGCGGAATGTCGAGGCCGTCCATCCAGATCACCGGCTCGCGTCCCGGATTGCCATGGTCATGCCATGCATTCGACGGCGTGATGATGAAGTCGCCCGGGTGCATCGTCGTGCGCTCGCCGTCGACCGCCGTATACGCGCCTTCGCCTTCGACGACGAAGCGCAACGCGGTTTGCGTATGGCGATGCGTCGGCGCGACCTCGCCCGGCATGATGAGCTGCAGGCCGCAAAAGAGCGTGCGCGTGATGCACGATTGGCCGCGCAGTCCTGGATTTTCGAGGACGAGAACGCGGCGCTCCGCTTCGTTCGCCGTAATCAACCGGCCGGCCTCGACCACGTGCGGTCGCATCGCCTCGTAGCGCCAGAGCGCCGGCACGCAGGGCGTGCGGGGCTCGGGAATCACGAGATCGCCGAGCACGTCCCAGAGCGGCGCCATGTTCTGCGCGCCGATGCGGGCGTAGAACGCCTCGCGTTCCGGTGTCGAGCGGGGAGCTTCGTGCAAGCGATCGGAGCGCATTTCTCTCCAGTCCTTCCGGGCGCGAAAAGCCAGCTTGCAGGGGCGGTACCTGTGAGCCGGACGTCGAGACACTTTCGCGCTAGACGCCGGACACCAGCGGTGGGTCGCCGACGTGACGTACACCGAACAGGCGCAAACGGCCCGAAACCTCGAGCTTATTGAAAATGTTGTGCGCGTGCGTCTTGACTGTCATGTCGCTGATGCCCAGCTCGCGCGCGATCTCCTTGTTCGACATCCCGGTGCGCATCCAGCCGACGATCTCACGCTCGCGAGGCGAGAGATGGGTGTATGCAGTACTCTCCGGGGCGACGCTCTCGGTGGGCTGCGCGGCCTGCGGCCGGAACGCGCGCGCCACGATTGCCCGCGAGGCCCAATAGTCGCCCGCGTGTAGCCCGCGAATGGCGCGGGCGAGCAGCGTTGCCTTGACATCGATCGGGATGCAGCCGGCACCGCCGCAGCGCAGCACGTCGATCGCGACGTGGTCGCTGCACTGGGCGCGAAACAGCAGAGATCGTACGGTGGGTGCGAGTGCGGCGACGGATCGAATCGTCTCGAGTGGTGGCGTGCCGAGCGGTTCGGCATCGAGCAGCAGAACCTGGAAGCGGCGGATTCGGACGATCGTCAGCGCTTCCGATTCCCTGACGGGCATCGGATGCAGCGCGATATCACGCTGCTTGCGCAGCATCCAAGCGACATGATCGAACAGCCGCAGGTTCGACGTCGCGAACAGCGTCGCAATCGCATGCACGGAGACCTCCCACAGTCTCCGCCGGCTCGGCCGGCGTCGTGCATTGGTGGATTCTTGGATTTATAGGCGCAGTATCCGCTTTTCCCGTGCCAATAAACCATTTTATCTGTCGAAAAACCGCATGCCCTGTGGCACGGTCCGTGCCTTGATTAACCGCCAAACTTCATGCACCACCTCATCGACGGCCGTTAACCCATTTTCGATGCGATGGGCGGGGACTTTGATGGTGCCCGCAGGCACACATGTGCACCACAACTGATTACCATCAGACGTGGGGACTTGACAATGTCATAAGTTGGCCCATATCGTGGAGTGGTTCGACCCCGTTCATTGGTCTCCTTGCGAGGAGAGCGGCCCGCCAAACCACGACCGACGCCGAAGATCTCTTCCCGAAAAATGGCAAACCCCGAGTGATCGGGGGGCGCAACGCCACGGATCTCGCGTCGTCGAGATGGCCGGGCTGCCGCAAGAGGGGATATCGATCCGCGAGGCACGCGCGTCGACGGGATCTTTGCCAGTCCGGGAGATCCCATGTCTCGCGCATTTCACCGTACTTCCACTTGCCGCCTGCGTCCCGGCGCGCTCTGGCTCGCCGCGCTGGCGATCGGAGGTTTCCTCCTCGCCACGACCACGCCGGCCGCCGCGCACACGACCGCGCCGCCGGCCTCCAGTCGAGCTGCCGTAGCCCGGAACCTGACCGATGCGCTGACCGCGCTGGCGGCCCGGTACCGAGCTGCAACGTCGGGCATCCGCGCATCGCTGGAATCGCAGCTCCTGACCGCTGCATCGGTACGCCAATCGTTTCTGGCCTCGCTGATCGAGGACGACCCCGACGCGGTGCTGCAGGTCGCGCTGTCCTCTTCGGTGCGATCACGGCTTCCGGCCATTCTGACGCCGCATCTCGAGCAGGAAATTCGGGTCGAAGGAACCTTCGAGATCCTGCACGAGGACCGCGCCGACGGATCCCGTTTCCGCTATTTCGTCGACTCGCCGAGCGGACGCTTCTCGCTACATTTCGCGTCGCACGCCCCCGATCATCTGCTGACCGGCGCGAAGGTGCGCGTCCGCGGCGTCCAGATCGACAACATGCTTGCGCTCGGCGGCTCCGGCAGCGTCGAGCCGACGGCGCCGCCGCCGCTGCCCAATACGCTCGGCGCGCAGCGCACGGTCGTGCTGCTCGTCAACTTCATGGACAATCCCGTGCAGCCGTACACGGTCGACGATGCGCGCTCCGCGATCTTCGGCACGACGAGCGCGTTCTTTTTCGAGAACTCGTATCAGCAGGCCTGGCTCGACGGAAACGTGTTCGGCTGGTTCACGATCCCGCTCGGCAGCGGGACCTGCGATTACGCGTCGATTGCGAGCCACGCGCAGTCCGCGGCCGTCGCGGCGGGTCTCGACCTCTCCACGTACAGCCATCGCGTATTCGCCTTTCCGAAGACGACTGCGTGCGCGTGGTGGGGGCTCTCGTCGATCGGCGGCAATCCGTCCCGAACGTGGATCAACGGCGCTTTCGAGATGACCGTCCTTAGCCACGAGCTCGGACACTCGCTCGGTCTTTACCACTCGCACGCGCTCGACTGTGGCAACGCGAGCATCGGCAACACGCTGTCTGCCACGTATCCGCCGCCGGCGGGAACGTGCTACACGATCGAGTACGGCGACCTCATCGACGCGATGGGCGGAGCGTATCCCGGTCATTTCAACGCGTTCCAGAAGGAGCGCTTAGGATGGCTGAACGCGGAGGCCTCGCCGCCGGTCACAACGGTGACGGCGAGCGGGACCTATCCGCTGGAAGCGCTCGCCATCCAGAGCGGCAGTCCGAAGGCGCTGAAGATCCTGCGATCGCAGGACCCGACGACGGGAGCCAGGACCTGGTACTACGTCGAAGCGCGGCGACCGATCGGCTTCGACGGCGTGATCGACACGACCGCGTCGACGGTGGGCATCGTGTCGACGATTCCGCAGGGAGTGCTCGTGCACGTCGGCACCGACGGCAGCGGCAACAGCGGATCGCTGATCGACATGCATCCGGCGGCCGACACGTCGATCTGGGACTGGCTGCTCGATGCCCCGCTGCTCGTGGGCGAGAGCTTCAGTGACGTCGATGCGGGCTTGACTCTGACGACGGAGGCGGTGAGTGGAACCGGCGCCGCCGTGGCGGTCCGGCTGGCGCCGACGGTCTCGACCTTCGCAGCGATCACCGTCAGCACGGACCAGACCAGCTACACCCGCGGCCAGAGTGCGACGATCACGGCGAAAGTCACGTCCAACGGGAAGCCGCTCGCGAACGCATCGGTCACTTTCCAGGTCGTCAAGCCGACAGGCGCACTCATCATCGCCAAGGCAACGACCAGCACGAAGGGTACCGCGACCTACAAGCTACGCTTGGCCAAGCAGGATCCGGTCGGCACCTATCAGGCGGACGCGAACGCCGTCAAGGGTACCCAGTCGGCGAGTGCGGCGACCACGTTTGTCGTGAAGTAAAGAACAGGGGCGGCACGCGAACGCGCCGCCCCTGTGTCGACTTCAGCGAATGCTGCCGGTGCGGGCCGCGATTGTCTCCGCAGCCCGCATCCGCTTCCCCCGAACTACGGCGTCGGCAACTGCAACGCCACGCCGTTCACCGTGGCGCTGCCGGTCTTGGTAATCTGACTGCTGTCATTGTCCGAAAGCTTGGCGGTCACCGTGTCGGTGACCGGGAAGCTGCAGACGCTCGCTTCGAAGTTGCAGGTGTACTTGCCGCCATTCTTGGCGATCGTCTTGCCCACTTCGCACGTCGAGCTCACGAGGTTGTCGTGCGGCACGGACGTCTTGTCGATATTGCCGTCGCCTCCCACCTTGTCGTCGGTGATCGAGTCGAGCGTCAGATCTTCGACCGCGTCGGTGTTGGTGATTTCCACCTCGTACTTGATGACCGCGCACGTCACTTCCTTTGCGGTCTTCTTGAGGCTCGCCGTCGGTTCGACGTTTCTGATCGACACGACCGCCGTCGCGCAGCTCGGGCCGACGCTGCCCCCGTTGGAATCGGTGCCGGTGACGCACGCCTTGTCCGTAATGTTGTCGCCGGGATTCCCGGAAACCGGTCGCGTGAAGGTGCAGGTGGTCGAGGCGCCCGGCGCGAGCGTCAGCGTACCGCAGATGCTGGCGAGCGTCGGCGTGGTCGTCGAGTCGTAGAAGATGTCGACGGTATTGTCGTTGTTGTCGTCCTCGGTCAGCTTGGTCAGCGTGATCGTGGCTTGCGAGCCGTCGTTCGTGACCTTCAACGTGTAATCGACGTTGCCTCCCGGCTCGTCAAGCTGCGTCGGGGTCGCAGACTTTTCGACCGAGATCGTCGGGTGCTCGACGAAGATGTCGAGGCTGAATCCGTCGTCGCAGTTGCACTTCGACTTTGTCTCGGGTGCCGAATCCGCGACGGGCGTGTCCAACTCGCACTTCGTCGCCGAATTGCTGTGCCAGCTCGTGCAGTTCGGCAGCTTGAGCTTGCCGCTGCCGTTGTCGGCGCAAACGACCGGGAGCGTGAACGTCACGAAGCTCGAGCCCTGGTTCAGGTCGCCGCAGCTATCCCGGTCGCTGGCCTTGGCCTCCGTGATGATCGACGAATTCGGAAAGCCGTGGGCAGAATCGCCGCCGACTTTCAGGTTCGTGAGTGAACACTGCCCCGCGACCGTCTGTCCGACGCCACCCGTACCGCGTGCCGTAGTCCCGCCGTCGACGCGGAAGTAGAACGATTCGTCGAAGCGCGAGCTCGCGGTGACGTCGACCTGAAACTTCGCGGTCAGTTCGATCCTTTCGCCGATGTTGCAAGTCACTGGATCGGCGTCGGGAGCCGGCGGCGACGTCCCGCAGTGGGCCGTTCCCGTCGGATTGCCGTTGCTGTCGAGACTCCGAACGCAGAACTCGACCGCCCGCGAAATCCTGACGTCGTTCGCAGTACAGTTGAGCAGGTTCGAACTGCTGATCGACCCCGTGTTGCCGTAAACCTTCTGCATGCAGTAATCGCCGTTGTCGTTCGGCGCAGAAGGACCGACCAGTGTGAAGCCGTCGTTCTGCCCGGCAGTAATGGCCGCAAACGACGATGCCGGCGCGAACAGGGCGCCGACCGCCATCGCGGCGAGGAGGATGCGCATGTACTGTGTGACACTTCCAAAGGTGTCCATCTGAATCTCCCTCGTTCGTATCGGAGCGCGCGTCGCGCGCTTGCCGCCCATCTCATCGGACATCGACAACCACTTCCTTCGCAGCCAGCCGTCGCCGGCCCCTTTTTCTAGCGCGATGCCGTCCTCTGCCGCGCCTTTCTCGCCAGTTCCTCGTCGATGATCTTTTCGAACGCGGCGGCGGGCTGCGCACCGCTCAGCGGGATGCCGTTGATGAAAAACGCCGGCGTGCCGGTCACGCCGGCGAGCCGTCCCTGCTGCGCATCGCGGTCGACCGCCTCGCGCTGGCGACGCGTTTCCAGGCAGGTGTCGAAGCGCTTCGTGTCGAGGCCGACATCCCGCGCGTAGGTCTTGAGCGTCTTCACGTCGAGCGCGTCGCTCGCGAACAGCCGCTCGTGGTAAGTCCAGAACTTCCCTTGCTCGGCGGCGCAACGGGAAGCTTCCGCCGCCTGCTGCGCGCTAGCGTGAATCGCCGTCAACGGGAAGTCCCGATATGCGAGGCTCACCTTTCCCTGGTATTTGGCGACGACTGCCTGGATCGTGCTCTCCGCACGGCGGCAGAACGGGCACTCGAAGTCCGAGAATTCAACGATCTGCACCGGCGCGTCAGGCGCGCCCTTCAGTCGCGCGGGATCCGCGACGATGTCGATCCGTGGCGAATCGAACGCGACTTCCACCGTATGGCGCTTGCGCAGTCCGCCGATGAAGGCGTCGCGCGCGGCCGTGCGCCGGGCCGTCTTGAGCTGGCTGCGCATCTGCTCGCGAACGTCTTCGAACCGGCGACCGGATTCCTGACGCCCCAGAAAGAAGGCCTCGATTTCCGCGTCCGACGGGTCCGTCACCTTGGCCTCGAGATCCTTCAACATCTGCTCGACGGTCGTCGCGCGTTGTGCGGCCTCGCTTTCGAGCAGCTTCTGATCCAGGACCGCATCGAGGGCGCGGCGCTTGATTTCGTATTCCTGCTTGCGCAGGTTCAGCACCTGCCCTTGCGAAGCAGCAACAAGCTCGGACGCGAGCACGGGCTTCCCGTCGATGTAGGCGACGGGCGGATCCACGGAGGAGGACACCGGGTCGGCGGCGACCGCGAGCGTAGCGGCCAATGCGAGCGCGATGCCGCAGGCGCGGCGGGCGTGACGGATCGAACCAGCGCGACAGAACATGGTCGGTCGATGCTTTCTCGTCGGGTCAGGGTGGGCGTGGGTTCCGCCCGCAGAAATCGACGTTCGCAGACGTTAGTGCGCCCGGGATCGAACGGGAATACACCGAGTGGAGTAGAGCGCCGCCGCGACCCCGCGTCGCGAGCAGCTTTGCCCGGTGCGATGCACCGGCCAACGCAGCGAAGTTCTTGCGCGATGTGCTCGGGGATCCCGAGCCGCGGATTCGCGATGGACCGCCGAGTGCCTCAGCGGTGCGCCGTGGACGCTTGTCCCTGTCTGCGCAACTGTTCGAGCGACGCGCCCATCGTCAGTGCCTGCGGATCGATCCGCACGTGCAGCAGCGACGCGCGGTCGGCCGCGAGCGCGCGCTCGAACGCCGGTGCAAACTCATTGGTCGTCACGACGGTTTCGCCGTGCGCGCCGTAAGCTCGCGCGAGCGCTGCGAAATCAGGGTTGACGAGATCGGTTCCCGACACGCGGCCCGGATAGGTTCGCTCCTGATGCATGCGAATCGTGCCGTACATGCCGTTGTCGATGACGACGAACACGATGCGCAGGTCGTATTGCATGGCGGTGGCGAGCTCCTGCCCGTTCATCAGGAAACAGCCGTCGCCATTCCAGGAAACGACGGTCCGCCCCGGATGCACGAGCTTCGCGGCCACCGCGGCCGGAACGCCGTAACCCATGGACCCGGAATACGGTGCAAGCTGCCGGCGCGCACCGCCGTAGCGGTACACGCGGTGCACCCACGTCGCATAGTTGCCGGCGCCATTGGTGAGAATCGCGTCCACCGGCAGCGTGTCGTCGAGCCAGCGCACGATGCGCCAGAGGTCGACTTCGCCGGGAACGGGACGCGGGGCGCGCCACGACTCGTACTCGTCACGTGCCGTCCCGGCGTGCGCCGCAGTCGCACGCGGACGCGCCGCGTGTGCATCGACCTGCGCGAGAAACGCGCCGGGCGTCGCCGCGATCGCGACCTGCGGCTGATAGACGCGGCCAAGCTCCTCGGCGCCGGGATGCACGTGCAGCAGTGCCTGGCGGGGATTCGGCACGTCGAGGAGCGTGTAGCCGGACGTCGTCATTTCCCCGAGCCGCTCGCCGATGACGAGCAGTACGTCGGCGTCGTGCACGCGCGCGGCGAGCCGCGGGTTGATGCCGATGCCGACGTCGCCCGCGTAATTCGGATGGCGGTTGTCGAACAGATCCTGGTGACGAAACGCGCAGGCGACGGGAAGTCCCGATGCTTCGGCAAAGTCGCGCAGCGCCGCGCGTGCCGTGTCGTCCCAGCGGCTTCCGCCGACGACGACCAGCGGTCGCTGCGCATCGCGCAATAGCCGCTCGACTTCGGCCACGGCCTCTCGCGCGGGTGCCGCGGCGATGGCTTCGACGTACGGGGCGTCCGCCACGTCGGCGCGCGCCGTCAGCATGTCCTCGGGCAACGCCAGCACGACGGGGCCGGGTCGCCCCGACATCGCGACGCGAAACGCATGCGCGACGTATTCCGGGATCCGATCGGCGCGGTCGATCTGCGCCGCCCACTTCGCGACGCCGGAATACATGCGGCGGTAGTCGATCTCCTGGAAAGCCTCGCGATCGACCGTGTCGCTGCCGACCTGGCCCACGAATGCGACGAGCGGCGTCGAGTCCTGTGCGGCGGTGTGAATGCCGACCGCCGCGTTCGTCGCACCGGGACCGCGCGTGACGAACACGACGCCCGGCCTGCCGGTGAGCTTGCCATACGCCTCCGCCATGTAGGCCGCGCCGCCTTCCTGGCGGCAGATGACGAAGGGCAAGCGCTCGCGCACGTCGTGGAGCGCGTCGAGCACGGCCAGATAGCTTTCGCCGGGTACGCCGAACGCGTGGGTCGCGCGCTGCGCGACCAGGTTCGCGACGAGGATCTCGCCGCCGTTGCGTAGGGCCATTGGATTGGCTCGATGAGCGGTTCGCGGGGATTGTAGCCCGGATGCCCGGGCGCACAGGACTGCGACCGCCGGCCGCTGCGGCGCGAGCCGCGGGCCCTATAATCGCGGCGTTTCGCGGCCGGGGACCATTGCCGTCATGCCGTTCGAATCGCATCTCAACGATGCATTGCTGTTTGCACTGGTCGCGCTCGCACTGGTGCTGATCGCGCTCGCCGTTCGCTCGCCGGCACGGCAGGCGATGCTCGCGATGCTGATCGTCACGGCGGTCGGCGTGCTCGGCCTGTGGAGCTACGAGCGGTTCGGCGCATCGATCCGCTCGGCGACGGGATCGCTGCTCGCGCGGGAAGCCGGGCTCGCGATCGTCACGTTCGGCGTGCTGCAGATCTTCATCCTGTTCCTGTTCCAGACGCTGCTCGCGCATCGGCGCATCCCGCGCATCCTGAACGATTTCGTCTTCGCGCTCTCGTTGATCGGCTATGCGATCTACCGGCTGAACGCCGTGGGCGTGAACCTCGCGAGCCTGATCACGACGTCGGCGCTCGTGACCGGCGCGCTCGCGTTCTCGGCGCAGGAGACGCTCGGCAACCTGTGGGGCGGCATTGCGCTGCAGCTCGAGAAGACGTGCCGGATCGGCGACTGGGTCCGCATCGACTCGATCACCGGACAGGTGGTCGGCATTCGCTGGCGCTACATGGCGATCGCGACGATCCTGAACGAGACGATCGTCATTCCGAACTCGATGGTGATGAAGAACCGGATCACCGTCGTCGCGCGCCACGGCGACGATCGCACGACGTGGCTGCGCCACGTACCGTTCGCCGTCGAATTCGACCATCCGCCGGCGCGCGTCATCGCGCAGGTCGAGCGCGAGCTCGCGCACGCGAGCATCCCGTTCGTCGCGCCGCGGCCGGCGCCGATCGTCGCATGCATTTCGTTCCAAGACAGCGGTATCGAGTATGCGGTGGCGTATCACCTCACCGAGCCGTCCGAGTACTGGATCACCGACTCGCGCGTTCGCGCACACGTTTACGCGGCGCTTATGCGCCAGTCGTTTCGGATCTCGTATCCGCGACGCATCGTCGAAGTGCGCCACGACGAGCGCCCGCGGACCGCGCAGCGCGAGGCCGCTGGCCGCGCGCAGACGCTCGCGGCAATGGATCTGTTCGCATCGCTCACCGACGGCGAACGGGCATCGCTTGCAAGCGAGCTGACGACGTCGCCGTACGTCGCCGGCGATCGCATCTTCGAGGCCGGCGAAGCCGCCGATTCGCTGTACGTCCTCGCCGAAGGCAAGGTCGAGATCGTGCGCGAGCGTCCGCGCGGAGGAGCCGTCAAGCTCGCGTCGCTGGAGGCGCCGGCCTATTTCGGCGAGATGGGGCTTCTGCTCGGCCAGCCGCGCATCGCGACGGTCGTGGCGAGCGGCGACGTGCTCTGCTATCGCCTCGACAAGCGCGGCTTCGATGCCATCCTGCAGGCGCGTCCCGAGCTCGCGGGCGTGCTCGCTCGCGTGCTCGCGGATCGACAGGCCGAGAACGACGCGACGCTGCAGGCGCTCGACGAGCAGGCGCGCGCCGAAGCGACCGTCAGCCGCACGCGGGAGCTGATGCGCCGCATCCAGGGCTTCTTCGGACTCGTGCCGCGCGACAGCGTTGCGCGCTAGTTGCGCACGGCGGGATCGTCGCGCGGCAACGAGAACGCGATCACCGAATCGCCGAGCGTCGTTCCGAGCGCGCCGTGCCCGCCCGCGGCGATGACGACGAATTGCCTGCCGTCGCGCGCGCGATACGTCATCGGCGCGGCCTGTCCGCCGGCCGGCAAACGACCCTTCCAGAGCTCTTTGCCCGTCTCGCTGTCGAACGCACGCAGCCAGTTGTCCATCGCGGCCGCGATGAACACGAGCCCCGACGCGGTGACGATCGGGCCGCCCAGGTTGGGCGTGCCGCGGATCGCGGGCGCGAGGCCCGGGCGCACGTCGGCGGTCGTTCCGAGCGGTACGCTCCAGAGGATCATGCCGCTCCGCAGGTCGACGGCCACCAGCGATCCCCACGGCGGTGAAATGCACGGCAGTCCGCTCGCCGACGCGAGTACCCGGCGCGTAACGCCGTAAGGCGCACCCTGTTGGGGCCAGGCATAGGTGCCAGGTTCGCCGGGTCTGGCTCGCACACCGGCCGCTTCATCGCGCCCGCGTGGAATCAGCCGTACTTCGGCCGCGACGTTGTTGACGCTCGCAATGAGCCGCTGGCGCTGCGAATCGAACGCCGCGCCGCTCCAGTTCATGCCGCCGAGGCTGCCCGGATACAGGACGCTGCCCCGCACGCTGGGCGGCGTGTAGATGCCGTCCGAGCGCAGGTTGCCGATCCTGCGGCGGCAATCATCGCGTTCCTGCGGGGTTGCACCCCACGCGTCGTCCACCGTGAGCGTCTGCCGCACGAGCGGCGGCGGCGCCATGGGAAAAGGTTGCGTGGCCGACGATGTTTCGCCCGCGACGTCGCTTGTCGGGATGGCGCGCTCTTCGACGCCGAAAAGGGGTGTGCCGGTGTCGCGGCCGAGCACGAACACATTGCCCGTCTTGTTGCCCTGGATGACGACGGGGACTTCGACACCTTCGCGTTGCAGCGTCGCGACGATCGGCTGCGACGCGCTGTCGTAATCCCACAGGTCGTGATGCACGAGCTGGAAGCCCCATACGCGCTCGCCCGTCGAGGCGGACAACGCCACGACGGAATCGGCCCACGCGTTGTCGCCCGGCCGTGCGCCGCCGTAGTGGTCGGGACTGGCGCTGCCGGTGGGCACGAACACGAGGCCGCTCGCGGCGTCGGTGGAAATGGGTGCCCACGCGTTCGCAGCGCCGGTCGATGCGAGCGCTGCCGGGATCGGATCCCATTTCCAGCGCAGAGCGCCGCTGCGCGCATCGAAGGCCCTGACGACACCGCTCGGGCTGTCGACGCGCGCGTTGTCGGCAATCGAGGAGCCGACGATCACGAGATCGTTCACGATCGCCGGCGGTGAAGTCACCGCGTATTCGCCGCTGCGGCCGGAATGCGCGATGCCGCGCGCCAGGTCGACGTAGCCGCGTTCGCCGAAATCGGCGCACGGCGCGCCCGCCGCGGCATCGAGCGCAATCAGGCGGGCGTCGATCGTCGCGACGAAGATGCGCTTGCGGCAGCGATCGCCTTCCGAGCGATCGGCATCGATCCACAGGCTGACGCCGCGATTGACGAGGCCGTCGGGTGGCGTCCGCAGATCCGCATGGGGATCGAAGCGCCAGATCGGCTCACCGGTCTGCGCGTCGAGCGCGACGACTCGCGAAAAAGGCGTGGACAGGTACATCACGCCGTCGACGACGATAGGCGTGGCCTCGAACGCGCTCCACGGACGGCCGTCCTTGCCGTCCGAAACATCGCCGGTGTGGTATTCCCACGCGACCTCGAGCCGTGCGACATTGCGCCTGTCGATCTGCGTCAGCGGCGAATACCGCTTGCCGCCGGCGTCGCCGGCGTAATGCGGCCATTCGACGATCGCACCGTGAGCAAGCGTCTCCGGCTGGACGACCCGCGCGCACGACGCGACGACGAACACGGCGCCGAGCGCCGCCATGCGCACGCGTACCCTACCGGCCAGCGACGATCTCGTCACGCCGCAGCAGGAACACCGAGGCCTCTGACGACGCGGTCGCCAGCCACACGAACGGCATCCTCGGATACGCCGCTTCCACGGCCGCGCGGTTGTGGCCAATCTCGACGACGAGCACGCCGTCGCGCTCCATGAATTGCGGCGCCTTGCGCAGGATCGTGTGCACGGCGTCGAGGCCGTCGTCGCCGCCG
>Ga0307411_10000230_pt1 | contig 18232 bp, 20 predicted proteins | sample DK1Ometagenome_2_FD_203712 | JGI IMG/M metagenome (GOLD analysis project Ga0307411, IMG submission 203712) | Maize rhizosphere microbial communities from greenhouse at UC Davis, California, United States - DK15-O-1 | ecosystem: Host-associated > Plants > Roots > Rhizosphere > Soil | place: USA...
GTTGCGCTGCCGCGGACGGGAACAGGTCGCCGAGGCTCAGGCAGCCGACGTAGAAGCCGATCGGCGTCGCGACGTAGGCCCACTGGCCCGACCCGAAGCGTGCGATCGCGCCGAACACGCAGGCGCCGCCGAGCCACGCGCCGAGCCCCAGCAGCGCGCCGCCGAGCACGGTCCAGCCGGTCACCGCGAAGCTCGCCGGCATCACCGGCAGGCGATCGAGCGCCGCCGCGATGGCCAGCGCGCCGGCGACCCAGAGCGAGGCCTCGAGCATCGCGGCGAGACGGTGCGCGCGCCGGCTGGCGACGATCTCGTCGACCGCGGCGACGGTGCAGGTGCCGCCGCGCTGGATCGCGTAGCCCATCGCGAACACGCAGACGAAGGCGAGCAGCAGCGCAAGCGTGCCGAGCATCGCGTTCACGAACGCGTCCTCGCGCAGCGGGCGGTTCCGCCGCTCATGCCGGTGCTCCCGCTGCGGCCTGGTGGAACTTGCAGACCTCGACGACCCCGCGGTCGCTGTCGATTGCACCGGTCAGCGCCTTGATGAAGCCGCTGCGCAGGTCGAACACCCAGCCGTGGATGGCAGGCGCCTCGCGCGTCGCCCACGCCTTCTGCACGATGTGGGTCTTGCCGAGGTTGTAGACCTGCTCGATCACGTTCAGCTCGACCAGCCGGTCGAAGCGCGCCGCCGGGTCGAGCGGCGCGAGCTGCGGCCAGAAGTAGTCCTGCGTGTCCTTCACCGTGCGCAGCCAGTTGTCGATCAAGCCGTGCGGCTGGTGCCCCATCGCCGCGTGCACGCCGCCGCAGCCGTAGTGGCCGCAGACGATCACATGGCGGACCTGCAGCACCTCGACCGCGTACTGCAGCACCGACAGCAGGTTCATGTCGGTCTGGACCACGAGGTTCGCGATGTTCCGGTGCACGAACATGTCGCCCGGCTCGGTGCCGGTGATGCGATCCGGCGGGACCCGGCTGTCGGAGCAGCCGATCCACAAGAACTCCGGGTGCTGGCCTTCGGACAGCCGGCCGAAATAGGCCGGATCGAGCCGCAGCTGGTCGGCGACGAAGGCCGCGTTGTTGCGCAGCAGCTGGTCGACGCGCGCGATCATGCCGTCGCTCCGACGGTGTGTCCGACCAACGCCTCGAGGCTGTGCTCGATCACGCCTTCGATCGGGTCGGCCGGCGCGTGCCACGGCGCCTGCGCGATCATCCGCATCGTGTCGGCGTAGCCGGCCTCGCGCCGGAAGCGGATGCCGGCCGGCGTGAAGTCGATGTCCTTCGTGTGGTCCTCGCTGTCGAGGCGCGGCGCCAGCAGATGGGCGACGTGCATGATCGAGCCGCAGCCCCACGACGCCAGCTCGCGCACCGTCTCGTCGTTCCGGGGTCCCTCCGGTATCCGCTTGTGCAGCTCGCGGATCACGTGGCGCAGGCGGTGGATCTGCTTCTGGCGCGCGATGTGGCTGTCGGCGCGGCTCGCGAACTGGATGTCCTTGGTGCGCGCCATCACCTCCCAGATCGACTGCGGTTCGGCTGCGGTCTGGTGCCAGACGTTGACCGCGAAGATCAGCGAGTCGCGGCGCGGCTTGTCGTCGAGCACGGCTTCGATCGGCGTGTTCGAGTAGATGCCGCCGTCCCAGTACGGCTGGCCGTCGATGCGGATCGCGCCGAACGCCGGCGGCAGCGCGCCGGAGGCCATCACGTGGTCGACGCCGAGGCGCTCGTTGCGGGTGTCGAAGTAGCGCATCTGGCCGCTGCAGGCGTTGACCGCGCCGACCGTCAGGCGGGTCTTGCAGTCGCACAGGTACTGCCAGTCGATCAGCTCGTCGAGGGTCTGGCGCAACGGGGCCGTGCTGTAGTACGACGCGGCCTCGACGCCGACCGGCGCCTTCGAGCCGCGCAGCGCCGCCAGGTTCGGCGTGAAGAACGACGGGATGCCGCGCATCACGGTGTTCATCGTCGCGAACAGGCTCGAGAGGCCGAACACGTCGAACGGGTTCTCGACCAGGCCCTTGTGCTCGACCTCGCTCCAGAACCGGTCGAGCCGATCCATCCGGTGCGCCGGCGTGTTGCCGCACAGCAGCGCCGCATTGATCGCGCCGATCGACGTGCCGATGATCCAGTCGGGCTCGATGCCGGCCTCGTGCAGCGCCTGGTAGACGCCGACCTGGTAGGCGCCGAGCGCGCCGCCGCCCTGCAGCACGAGGACGACCTGGCCGGGCAGGCTGCGCTTCTCCGGTCGTGCTGCCGGTCCGGCATCGGGCGGCGCGATCGGCGTCGTCGGCGCTACGCCGCCGCCAGCGAGCGGGCGTGCGTCACGGCGGCGCGCCGGGCGAGGTGTGATCGAAGCGGTCATGCGGTTCTCGCGGCGCAGGGAGCGGGTCGTTGCGGACATGGCGCGCCTCTCAGTGCTGAGTCCAGCCGCCGTCCATCGCGAGGGCGGTGGCGGTCATCGACGCCGCGGCGTCGGAGGCGAGGAAGACCGCGAGCGCGGCGAGCTCCTCGACGCGGACGAACTCCTTGCGGGCCTGGTGCACCAGCAGCACGTCGCGCACCACGTTCGCCTCGGAGATGCCGTGCGCCTTCGCCTGGTCGGCGATCTGCTTGTCGACCAGCGGCGTCTTCACGTAGCCGGGGCAGATCGTGTTCGACGTGATGCCGAACTCGGCGAGTTCGACCGCGACGGTCTTCGACAGGCCGATCAGGCCGTGCTTCGCGGTCACGTAGGCCGACTTGTAGGGCGACGCGGTGAGGCCGTGCGCCGACGCGATGTTGACGATGCGGCCGGCGCGGCGTGCCTTCATGTCCGGCACCACCGCCTTGATCAGGTGGAACGCCGACGACAGGTTGATCGCGAGGATCGCGTCCCACTTCGCCTCCGGAAACTCCTCGACCGGCGCGACGTGCTGGATGCCGGCGTTGTTGACGACGATGTCGACCTTGCCGAACTCGGCCTGGGCCAGCACGGCCATCGTGCGGATCTGCTCGGGCCGGCTCATGTCGGCGTCCGAGTAGCGCACCTTGACGCCGCAGCGGCGCTGCAGCTCGGCGCGCGTGAACTCGATCTCGTCGGCGTTGCCGAAGCCGTTGAGCATGACGTCGGCGCCCTGCTCGGCGAACGCGCGCGCGATGCCGAGGCCGATGCCGCTGGTCGATCCGGTGACGATGGCTGATTTCTGCTTGAGCATGGGAACTCCTGTGAAGTTGAAGACGGTTTCAGGTGACGCTGCGCGACGGCAGCGGCATGGCGTTGCGGACCCGCGCGGGCGGGGCGGGCGGCGCACCGGCTTCGGCGTCGGCCTCCTGCGTCCGCGTGAAGCGCAGGTGGGTGATGTCGGCGGCGAAGAACATCGCCCAGGTCCATTCGACCCAGATGCGGACCTTGCGGCCGAGGGTCGGCATCTGCATCAGGTAGTAGCCGCGCCACAGCAGCCAGGCCGGCAGGCCGGTGAAGCGCAGGCCGAACAGCTGCGCGACGCCTTTCAGGTGGCCGGTCGTCGCCATCATTCCCTTCGACGTGTAGCGGAACGGCCGGGTCCTTCGGCAGCGCAGATGGGCCGCGATGTTGAGGGCGAGCGCCTTCGCCTCGGCGACCGCGAACTGCGCGGTCGGCGGCGCGTGGACCGGCGCGCCGGAGGACGCGGCCGGATCCGACGCCGCCGCATCGATGCGGATCGAGGCGCAATCGCCGAGCGCCCAGACCTGCGTCAGGCCGGGCACCGACAGATCCGGCGCGGTGACGATGCGACCGCGGTGCAACGGCAGCCCGAGCTGCTCGACGAACGGATTCGGCCGCGTCCCGATCGTGCAGACGATGGTCGCGCCGGCGATGCGCTCGCCGCCGTCGAGGTCGACGCCGTCTTCATCGACGCGCGCCGCGCGTGCCTGCAGGCGCACGCCGACGCCGCGTGCCGCCAGCGAGGCGAGCGCGGCACGGCCGAGCGTGTCGGGCAGCTCGGCGAGCAACCGGGCGCCGCCCTCGAGCACCGTCACGCGCAATTCGCCGGACCCGACGCGGGGGTAATAGCGCCGCGCGCCACGCAGGAAGTCGGCCAGCGTGCCGGCGACCTCGACGCCGGAAAAGCCGCCGCCGATCACGATGAAGTGACCGAGCCGCGCGCGAACCGCCGGGTCGCTTTCGAGCTCGATGCGCGCCATCCGCTGCAGCACGCGATTGCGGATGTGCATCGCATCGCCGATCAATTTCAGCGGCAGCGCATGCGCGGCGAGGCCGGGCACGAGGTCGAGGCTGGCGCGGGTGCCGAACGCGAGCACCAGATGCTCGAATTCGATCTGCTGCGCACCGGCCAGGGTGTTCGCCGTCAGCAGCCGGCGCTTGAAGTCGACCGCGGTGGCGCGCGCCATGATGAAGCGGCTGCTCCGCAGCATCTGGCGGATCGGCGCGACCACGTGCTCGGGAAACACCGCCGCGCCGACGACCTCGGCCAGCATCGGGTTGAAGGTCGTGTAGCTCTCCTCGCTGACCAGCACGATCCGATGCTCGGCCGGCAGCCGCCGCTCGAGGTGGCGGGCCAGCGTGGTGCCGGCGAACCCGCCGCCGACGATCACGATGTTGCGCAACTCGCCCATCGCCGTGCTCCCGCGTTCAGCGCGCGGCGCCGAACTCGCGCCGGCCGAGCAGGCGATCGAGCAGGCGATCGAGAGAAAGCGGGCCCGGACCGTGCAGCAGCGCGACGAGCAGCAGCAGACCCCACGTGACGTGCTGGGTCAACCCGGCCGTGCCGAGGTCCGGATACGAGATGACGGCGACGATGTTGAAGAGGAACAGCGCGAACGCGGCGAAGCGCGAGCCGAGGCCGAGCGCGAGCAGCACCGGGAAGAACAGCTCGATGCCGGTGCCGAGGAAGGCGGCCGCTTCAGGGGGCAGCAGCGGCACCGCGTACTCGTTCTCGAACAGCGAGACGGTGCTGCTCCAGCTCGCGAGCTTGCTGAGGCCCGATTGGAAGAAGATGTTCGCGACGAACAGTCGGACCGCGAGGTCGGCGATCGGCGCCAGGCCGTCGAGACGGGTCGCGACGCGCCTCGCCAGGTCGGCGAGCCGGAGCGCCGGCCGAAGCGTCGCCGTCGGGACGGCACGCGAGATGAGGGTTGCGGATGGCACGATCGACTCCTGGAAGCGCGCTGCGGCGCGAGTGGGGTGATGGGCCCGGCACGCGATGCGGACGCCGCGCGGCCGGCACGTTCGGTTCAGCCCTTCTTGACCGCGGCAGCACCGCCGTGGATGTTTTCCGGCTTGTTCGTCAGCTTGCCGCCGGCGATCTTTTCGCAGGTGCCGCTCGGCACCAGGATCCAGGCCTCGACATCGCGGTCGGCCGTCGCGGTGCCCGCGCAGGCGCTCTTGCTGGTGCCGCAGTCGTTCTTGCCGGCCTTGGCAATGCCGGCGCACTTTTCGGTGTCGCCCTTGGCGGCCAATGCGCTGCCGGTCGCGCCGGCGAGGCCGATCGCGATCAGCGAGGCGAGGGTTCCGTGGAACAGCGGTTGGGTCAGGTTCATCTCGATCTCCAGTGGTGGTTGAGGGACTTGCCGGATCGGACGTTGCGAGTTCGGTGTCGTCCTTTCCTGGAGAAGAACTGTCGGCTAAGGGGCTCACGGCACCATCAACGAAAGCTCACGTTTCGATCACGTCGGCGCGCCATTGCGGCCCGTCGACCGGCGGCGTAACGTGACGGCGACGAACCGCTCCGATGAAACCCGCGACGACCTCCACCGCCTGCGCCGCCGCGCTGCTCGTCGGCCTGCCGGCGGCGCTGTTCGGCGCGCCTCTCACCTGCGCCGACACGCTGAAGAAGATCGAGAAGCAGATGACCGATGCGAACGGCCGCGCGCCGTCGCTGAAGATCGTTCCGAGAGGATTGGCCGGCAACGCGCGCGTGCTCGCGAGCTGCGAGAACGGCACGCAGCGCATCGTGCTGCGTGCGGAGCCCGCCGAGCCGGGCGCGAAAGGCGGCACGCCCAGCACGCCCCGCGAACCGGCGCAGGGAAAGCGATGAGGACATTCAATGCGATCGACGCGATGACGAAAGGCCTCGGATGATCGAGATCGCGTGCTGCCTCGTCTGCGCGCACGGCCGCGTGCAAGGCGTCGGCTTCCGCGAAGCCTGCGTGCACGAGGCTCGGCGCGCCGGCGTCACCGGCTGGGTGCGCAACCGGATGGACGGCTCGGTCGAGGCGATGCTGCAAGGCGCGCCGGACCGCGTCGACGCGCTGTGCCGATGGCTGCGTGACGGCGACACGCCGGGCCTCGTCGAGCGCGTCGACGTCGAGTCGATCGAACCGCCATTCGCACGCTTCGACCGCTTCGAGCGCATCGCGACCGCATGACACTTCGAAAGGACACCATGACTCCGACCATCGCCGAGCGCCGCGCCGCGTTTCGTGACCTGCACCGAGAGGGCTGCTTCGTGCTGCCGAATCCGTGGGACGCCGGCAGCGCGCGGCTGCTCGAAGGCCTCGGCTTCAAGGCACTCGCGACCACGAGCTCGGGGCATGCCTGGTCGCTCGGCCGGCCGGACGGCGCGATCGCGCGCGCGCAGACGCTCGAACACCTGCGCACGATGGTCGAGGCGAGCGCGCTGCCGCTGAACGCCGATTTCGAAAGCGGCTTCGCCGACGACCCGGCCGGCGTCGCCGAGAGCGTACGGATGGCCGTCGCAACGGGCGTTGCCGGCCTGTCGATCGAGGACTCGACCGGCCGCGCCGACGATCCGCTGCGCGCACTCGACGACGCGGTCGCGCGCCTGCGCGCGGCGCGCGCGGCGATCGACGAGGCCGGCGGCGACACGCTGCTGGTCGGGCGCGCCGAGAACTTCTTCGTCGGCCGGCCCGATCTCGACGACACGCTGCGGCGACTGAAGGCCTATGCCGAGGCCGGCGCCGACTGCCTCTATGCGCCGGGCATCCGCAGCCGCGAGCAGATCGCCGCGATCGTCGCCGCGGTCGCGCCGAAGCCGGTCAACCTGCTGATCGGGTCGGCGAGCGAGTTCGGCGTCGCCGACGTCGCCGCGCTCGGCGTGCGCCGCATCAGCGTCGGCGGCGCGCTCGCGCGTGCGGCCTGGGGCGGCTTCCTGCGCGCGGCACGGGCGATCGCCGAAGAGGGCCGGTTCGACGCGCTGGCCGACGGGCCGACCGGCGCGCAGTTGAATGCGACGTTCGGCGCGAAGGCGGCGCCTGCCACGCCACCCGCGATCCGTCGCGGCGGTGGCCAGCCTCGGTCATGACCCATCGTCGTGTGCGTGGGTGAGGCGTCGAGCCGGGGCGTCGTGCCGTTGGTGCTCTGAGGCGTCCAGCCGTTGCCGGCCAAGGACGTCGAAGTGCATCCGCGTGACAGCTCAATACCGCCGGGTGAAGCCGCGCAGTCTGCGCTTGACGCTGTACGCGCACTTCTGACGCCGGAGCCGACTTGGACGGCGATGGATCGTTCGCGGTGCGGCGCTGCGCACGCAGGCGTGGTCACATGAACAGCACGACCAGACCGCCGGTGAAGGCGGCCACGAGGAGCAAGGTGACGACGAGGGAGAGAGCAGGCAGCCAGCGCATCCGTCGACTGTGCCGAGGCGGATGCAGGCCGGCATTCCCTCAGGCACGGGGCGCACCCCGGCTCGCGGGGGTCGGCGCATCGGCCTCGCGATGCACGTGCATTCGCGTGATCAGCGCGAGCGGGTCGTCCTCTCCGGCGCACGCGAACTTCACGCGCAACGCCGCGCGGCTACAGGTGCTGCGACGCCGGCAGCGGCCCGACCGGGCGCTTGTGGATCACGACGATCGAGTCGAGGAAGCGGATCTCGCGGATCTGCGCCGAGATCCGCGGCACCGCCACCGGCGGCCGGTCTTCGACGAGCCCGAGGCGGTAGTTGATCTCCTGCGGCATCACGATGTGGTGCCAGTGCATGTAGTCGACGAGGTCCTTGCACAGGTCGATGAACGAGTACGGCTGGTCGCGGTACGCGGGCCAGAAGTTCGTGTGGGTGTCTTCCGCGATGTAGAGGCCGTCGTCGCGCAGGCCGGCGAGGAACAGCTCGTCGAAGCTCGTGATCATGTGCGAGCAGACGTGGCTGCCGTCGTCGAGGATCACGTCGAACGGCCCGAACTCCTTGACGACCGCGGCGAGGAAGACCGGATCGGCCTGGCTGCCGATGCGCACGTGCAGCTTCCGGTCGGCCACTTCGAAGCGGGCGCAGGTCGGGTCGATGTCGATGCCGACGATCACCGAGTCGGGATGCAGGTAGCGCCGCCAGGTCTCGAGCGAGGCGCCCCGGTAGACGCCGATCTCGAGCATGCGGATCGGCCGCGCGCGCAGCGCATCGAACACGTCGTGGTAGGCGTCGAAGTAGTGCAGCCACTTGTGGCCGCCGGGCACCGCGCGCCAGGCCTCGTAGATGTCGTTCTGCGGCCGGGCCTCGCCGTGGCGGCGCGGCCGTTCGACCGCATCGAGGTTCGGCGCGCCGAGGTGGACGGCGGGACCGCGCGGTGTCCGGTACGGGTTCGGGTCGTCGCGCCGGCGGCGCGCGTAGTCCACCAGCCGGCCGAGGCCGACCCCGCGGGTCACCTTGGCTGCTGCACTCAGAAGAAGGCCCATGGAAACGACGATCGATCGCAGGTCGGGTGGGAGGGTTGGCGCGACGGACGGCAACTGTAAGGGACGCGCGGGATGCCGCGTCACCCAAGGGCACTGAGCGCTTCCGCATCGCGCGGAAGCTGCCGCGTCTTCCTACGTCGGCAGTTCGGCCGCGTCGCCGGTCAGCCGGTATCCGGCCCCGCGCACCGTCTCGATCAGGTGCGCGCAGCGGACGGTCCCGAGCGCCTCGCGCAGCCGCTTGACGTGGACGTCGATCGTGCGTTCCTCGATGAAGACGTGGTCGCCCCAGACCCGGTCGAGCAGCTGGGTGCGGCTGTGCACGCGCTCCGGGTGGCTGAGCAGGAAATGCAGCAGCCGGAACTCGGTCGCACCGAGCTTGACCTCGCGGCCGTGTCCGGTCACGCGATGCGTCGCCGGGTCGAGGCGCAGCGGGCCGACCTCGACCGCGGCGTCGAGCGCCTCCGGCGCCTTGCGGCGCAGCACCGCACGGATGCGCGCGAGCAGCTCCTGCGTCGAGAACGGCTTGGTCAGGTAGTCGTCCGCACCGGCGTCGAGTCCGACCACCTTGTCGGCTTCCTCGCCGCGCGCCGTCAGCATGATCACCGGCAGGCTCTTGGTGCGCGCCTGCGCGCGCCAGCGCCGCGCGAGCTGCAGGCCGGACTGGCCGGGCAGCATCCAGTCGAGGATGACGAGCTCGGGCACGACGGCATCGACTTCGGCCTGCGCCGCTTCGGCGTCCGCGGCCAGCGCGACCTCGAAGCCGGCATGGCGCAGGTTCAGCGCGACCAGCTCGGCGATCGCCGGCTCGTCCTCGACGACCAGGATCCGGCTGCCCATCGTCAGCGCACCATCGTCTCGACCGTGCCGACGCTGCTGTGGCGGACGTCGGTGCCCTTGACGATGTAGATGATCTGCTCGGCGAGGTTCTTCGCGTGGTCGCCGACCCGCTCGATCGCCTTCGCGACGAAGACCAGGTCGATGCTCGACGAGATCGTGCGCGGGTCTTCCATCATGAAGGTGATGAGCTTTCTCATCAGGCCCTCGAACTCCTGGTCGATCAGGTCGTCCGCCTTCAGCACCTCGACCGCGCGGTCGACGTCGAGCCGGGCGAACGCATCGAGCGACTTGCGCAGCTGGGTCACGGCGAGCTCGGACTCGTAGGCGAGGTCGTTGACCGGCAGTCGCAGCCGGCTCGAGATGCCCGAGTTGACCAGCCGCTGCACGGTGCGCGCGATCCGCGCCGCCTCGTCGCCGACCCGCTCCAGGTTGGCGATCGTCTTCGAGATGGCGATCAGCAGGCGCAGGTCGCGCGCGGTCGGCTGGCGCCGCGCGATGATCGTCGACAGGTCGCGGTCGATTTCGACCTCGGTCGCATTGACGCGCTCTTCGGTCTTCAGCACCTCGGAGGCGACCTCGCTGCTGAACTGCGTCAGCGCGTAGACCGCGCGGGCGACCTGCGACTCGACGATGCCGCCCATCTCGAGAACCCGGGTCGAGATCCCGCTCAGCTCGGCGTCGAACTGTGTGGACATGTGCTTGTCGGTCATGGCAATCCTTCTGCTCCGGCGATGGGCGCTCTCAGCCGAAACGGCCGGTGATGTAGTCCTCGGTGTCTTTCTTCTTCGGCCGCATGAAGACGTCCGTCGTCGGGCCGAACTCGATCAGATCGCCCAGGTACATGTAGGCGGTGTAGTCCGAGCAGCGCGCGGCCTGCTGCATGTTGTGGGTCACGATCACGACCGTGTAGTCGGTCTTCAGCTCGTGGATCAGCTCCTCGATCTTGCCGGTGGAGATCGGGTCGAGCGCCGAGCACGGCTCGTCGAGCAGCAGCACCTCGGGCTTGATCGCGATGCCGCGCGCGATGCAGAGCCTCTGCTGCTGACCGCCCGAGAGGCCTGCCCCGCTCTGGTTCAGCTTGTCCTTGACCTCGCCCCAGAGCGCGGCCTTCTTCAGCGCCCACTCGACCCGCTCGTCCATCTCGATGCGCGGCAGCGTCTCGAACAGCTTCACGCCGAACGCGATGTTGTCGTAGATCGACATCGGAAACGGCGTCGGCTTCTGGAACACCATGCCGATCCGGGCCCGAATCAGCGAGACGTCCTCGCGCGTCGTCAGCAGGTTCGTGCCGTCGATCAGGATCTCGCCGGTCGCGCGCTGCTCGGGATAGAGCTCGTACATCCGGTTGAAGGTGCGCAGCAAGGTCGACTTTCCGCAGCCCGACGGGCCGATGAAGGCGGTGACGCGGTGCTCCGGGATGTCCAGGGTGATGTTCTTCAGCGCGTGGAAACCGCCGTAGTAGAAGTCGAGGTTGCGCACCGAGAGCTTCGCCTTCTCGGCGACCGGAAGATTGACCTTGGCGTCCATGGTGTCCTTGTGTCCTGTGTTCTCAGTAACGGTTGCGCAGGAAGACGCGGGCGAGGATGTTGAGCAGCAGCACGCCGAGCGTGATCAGGAAGACGCCGGCCCAGGCGAGCTTCTGCCAGTTCTCGTACGGGCTCATCGCGAACTTGAAGATCGTCACCGGCAGACTCGCCATCGGCTGCGTCAGGTCGCTGGTCCAGAACTGGTTCGACAGCGCCGTGAAGAGCAGCGGCGCCGTCTCGCCGGCGATCCGGGCGAGCGCGAGCAGGATGCCGGTCAGCACGCCCGCGCGCGCCGCCTTCAAGGTGACGGTGAGGATGACGCGCCACTTCGGCGTGCCGAGCGCGTAGGCCGCCTCGCGCAGCGCGTTCGGGATCAGCGCCAACATGTTCTCGGTGGTCCGGATGACGACCGGGATCACGATCAGCGCGAGCGCCAGCACGCCGGCCCAGGCCGAGAACCCGCGCATGCGGACGACGACGACCGCGTAGATGAAGAGGCCGATCACGATCGACGGCGCCGACAGCAGGATGTCATTGATGAAGCGGGTCGCGCTGCCGAGGAAGCCCTTCTGTCCGTACTCGGCGAGGTAGATCCCGGCGAGCACGCCGATCGGCGTGCCGAGCAGGGTCGCAAGGGCGACCATCGCCATCGACCCGAAGATCGCGTTGGCGAGGCCGCCGCTGTCGGCGTTGGGTGGCGGGGTCATCTCGGTGAAGAGCGAGAGCGCCATCCCGCCGATGCCGAGCCGCACCGTCTCGATCAGGATCCAGATCAGCCAGAACAGGCCGAACGCCATCGCCGCCAGCGCGAGGGTCAGCGCGACGGCGTTGATGCGCTTGCGCCGGGCGTGCAGGCGCGCGCGCGGGCTCGACCGACCCGTCATGGCCGTGCTCATCGACGAACCTCCGTGCGTCGCGTTGCGGTGCGAGCTACCTCAGGAGCCGTCGGGCGGAAACTCATGCGAGCGCTCCTTCGCGCCGCTTCAGTTGGCCGAGCAGGATCTTCGAGATCGCGAGCACGACGAAGGTGATGAAGAAGAGCACCAGGCCGAGGTAGATCAGCGAGGCCTGGTGCAGCCCCGGCGCCGCCTCGCCGAACTCGTTGGCCAGCGCCGAGGTGATGCTGTTGGCCGCCGAGAACAGCGAGATCGAGTCGAGCTGGTTGAAGTTGCCGATGACGAAGGTGACGGCCATGGTCTCGCCGAGCGCGCGTCCGAGTCCGAGCATGATGCCGCCGATCACGCCGGTCTTGGTGTACGGCAGCACGACCTTCCAGACCACCTCCCAGGTGGTCGAGCCGAGCGCGTAGGCCGACTCCTTCAGCATCGCCGGGGTGACCTCGAAGACATCGCGCATGACCGCGGCGATGAACGGGATGATCATGATGGCCAGGATGATGCCCGCCGACAGCAGCCCGATGCCGACCGGCGGCCCGGAGAAGAGCTCGCGCAGCACCGGCACGTCCTTGAAGACGGCCTGCAGCGGCTGCTGGACGAACCGCGACAGGATCGGGCTGAAGACGAGCAGGCCCCACATGCCGTAGACGATCGAGGGGACGGCGGCGAGCAGCTCGATCGCGGTGCCGAGCGGGCGCTTCAGCCAGGCCGGCGACAGCTCGGTCAGGAACAGCGCGATCCCGAAGCTGACCGGCACCGCGATGACGAGGGCGATCGCCGAGGTCATCAAGGTGCCGTAGATCATCACCAGGCCGCCGTACTGGTTCTGCACCGGGTCCCAGGTGCTGGCGGTCAAGAACCCCAACCCGTACTGGCGGATCGCCGGCGCCGCACCGACGACGAGCGCGACGATGATCGCGGCCAGCAGCGCCAGGGTCAGCCAGGCCGCCCCGAGGGCGAGCAGCGAGAAGACCACATCGGGCCAGGCGGCGCGGCGCCGAACGACCGGCATCGGTGCCGGGGCCGGCGTCACCGCCGAAGATTCGAACGAAGGCACAGGGAAGGTCACGGACACACGCAATCCTTCGGCGAAGGCGAAACGGACGGCAGCGCCCGTCCGGCGCTGCGCTGGAGAACCGCTGCGGGCAAGGGCCGCCGCTTCGCAGGATGCCTGCGTCGGGGACGGGCTACTTGGCGCTGGCGCCGACGTTCAGGTTCGAGGCCCAGGCCTTGCGCACGAGGGTCTTGACCTCTGCCGGCAGCGGCACGTACTCGAGGTCGTCGGCCATCTTGTCGCCGTTGGTGTAGGCCCAGTCGAAGAACTTCAGCGAGTTGGCGGTGTTGGCCGGGCGCTCCGGCACCTTGTGCATCAGGATGAAGGTGGCGCCGCTGATCGGCCAGGTGTCCTTGCCGGGCAGGTCGGTCAGGATCTGGAAGAAGCTCTTGTTCCAGTCCGCACCCGCGGCAGCCGCCTTGAAGTTGTCGGCATCGGGCGGCACGAACTGGCCGTCCTTGTTTCTCAGCAGCGCGTACGACATCTTGTTCTGCTTCGCGTAGGCGTACTCGACATAGCCGATCGAGTTCGGCAGGCGCTGCACGAAGGCCGAGACGCCCTCGTTGCCCTTGCCGCCGGCACCGGTCGGCCAGTTGACGGCGGTGCCTTCGCCGACCTTGGCCTTCCAGTCGGCGTTCACCTTCGAGAGGTAGTTCGTGAAGATGAAGCTCGTGCCCGAGCCGTCGGCACGCCTGACCGGCGAGATCGCGGCGTCCGGCAGCGCCAGCCCCGGGTTGATCGCGGTGACCGCCGGGTCGTTCCACTTCGTGATCTTGCCGAGGTAGATGTCGCCGAGCACCTGGCCGGTCAGGCGAAGCTTCCCCGGTGCGACGCCGGCGATGTTGACGACCGGCACGACCCCGCCGATGACGGTCGGGAACTGCACCAGGCCATCCTTGGCGAGCGCCTCGTCGGTCAGCGGCATGTCGGTGGCGCCGAAGTCGACGGTCTTGGCCTTGATCTGCTGGATGCCGGCGCCCGAGCCGACCGACTGGTAGTTGAGGCGCGCACCGGTCGCCTTGTTGTAGGCATCGGCCCACTTGGCGTAGATCGGCGCCGGGAAGGTGGCGCCGGCGCCGGTCATGTCCTGGGCGATTGCGGGAGCAAGGGCACCGGCCAGCAAGGCAGGGGCGATGGTCCGGCGCAGCAGCGAAATCTTCATGGGTTCAGCCTTCGGTTGAGCAACGTCGTGCCCGATGGCTGCACTGTAGGGACCGACTGTGACAAAACCGTGACGGGCCCCCGCGAGACCGCGATCAGTCGTTCAGCGCGCGTCAGTCGGATGCGACCAGTGTTCGCAGCCGATGTGACACCTTGATGTCCGTCCGAAACAAGAAGCCCCGCCGAGGCGGGGCTTTGCAAGTCGAGACGAGGACGCTCAGACGGACTGGGCGGCTGCCTTGCGGCGCTTCGAGACGAAGGTGACGACGCCGAGGCCGGCCAGCATCAGCGCGTAGGTCTCGGGCTCCGGAACCGCCGTCACGCTGTTCGTGTAGATGGCCGCGTGCGACAGGCCGTTCTGGTTGGCCGCAGTGTTGAATGTGATCTTGTCGCCGACCGCGAACGTGCTCGACGTGTACAGGAATGCCGAGAACTCGTTGCCGTACTTCAGCGCGAGGATGAACGGACCCGACATCGCCGACAGGAATGTCACGGTGCCATTCCCGTTGCCGTCGATCAGCGAGTTCGACGAGCCGGCGCCGGAGTTGTCGTCCTTGTACTCGGTGAACGCCGTGCCGCCGACGATGGTCGCCCAGGTCGAGCCGCCGAACGTCTCGGTGTTCGCGACCTCGATGACGTTCGAGATCGGCGTCGTGTTCTCGCCGTCGAATCCGCCGGCGCAATCGACCGAACCGGAGACCGAGAAGTTCGCACACGGCGTACCGTCGACCGGATACGGCGACGCGGCATGGGCCGGGATCGCCATCGCGGCGCACGCGGCGAGGGTGATGGTTCCGAGGATCTTGTTCATGAATGCTCCCAAAAGTGATCGAAGGGACCGGGACCTCCCCGGCGTGGGACGCAATGTAGAAGTGGCGCCCGACAAAAGGGGCGGCGTTCGTCCCCCTAACTCAGGGTCGATCGAGCTCCGGTTCAGGGCGCGTCCTCCGTGCGCAAACTCGGTCACGGACCATCACCGCTCATTCAAGGGGACGGCGCGGTGTTCTCGCAACGAAAGGGAACGCCGTTTGCCCGATGGCGCTACCAACCTGGAGTTTCTCGATGGCCCCTTCTTCCCAATCCGCACCCGACGACGATCTCGCGACGATCGATGCGCTGAGAGCGCCGCTCGCCCGGACCCAAGCCGCCACCAGCGGCTGGCTGCAGCTCGTCAAGGCGCACCACCAGATGATCGAGCAGGCGTTCGACGCGCTGATCGACGAAGGCGGCCGCGACTTCTCGCGCTGCGCCGTGCTGCACAAGCGGCTGTCGTACCTGCTCACCGCGCACTCGGTCGCCGAGGAGAACGTGCTGTACCCGGCGCTCGCGATGTGCGGACTGCAGTCGGATTCGGATCGGCTCTACCTCGACCAGGCCCACGCGAAGGTGATGAACGCGCTGCTCGACCTCTCGGACGAGAAGTGCGGCACCGACTGGCTGCAGAAGGCGACCCAGCTGCGCGACGCCGTCCTGCGCCATGCGAAGGAGGACGAGGAAGGCGAGCTGTACCCGCAGCTGGCGAAGGCGATCGATGCGGCCACCGCGAGCAAGCTCGACATGGCGTACCGGCGCGAATTCGTCGCGATCAAGCCGCTGTAGCGGTGGGACGGCTCTCCGCGCAGAGCTGCGGGCCGCGCACACCGATTGCCGGGCGCCTCTGATGAACGCTGCGCATGCAAGGCCTTCGATCGACGAGTTGTCGATCGCTGCGAACGGTCTGAACTTCCGCGCGCTCGCGTGCGGGCCGGACGACGGCCCGCTCGTGCTGCTGCTGCACGGCTTTCCGGAGTGCGCGCTGGGCTGGCGCCATCAGCTGACGGCGCTCGGCGCGGCGGGGCTGCGGGCCGTCGCACCCGATCAGCGCGGCTACGGCGGAACCGACAAGCCGATCGGCATCCGCTCGTACGGGATCGACCACCTCGCCGACGACATCGTCGAGCTGGCCGCGGCGCTCGGCCAGCCCACCTTCAGGCTGGTCGGCCACGACTGGGGCGGCATCGTCGCCTGGCATCTCGCCTCGACCCGCCCGGCCGTCCTCGAGCGGATGGCCATCCTCAACGCACCGCACCTCGGCGTCGCCGCGCGTTTCGCACGCCGCCATCCGCTGCAGTGGGTCAAGAGCGCGTACGTCGGCTACTTCCAGCTGCCGGTCATCCCCGAGCTGTCGTTGACGAGCTGGGACTGCGGACTGCTGGTCGCCGCCCTCGAACGCTCGAGCCGGCCCGGCGCGTTCAGCACGGAGGACCTGCAGGCCTATCGTGCCGCGTGGACGCAGCCCGGCGCGATGACCGCGATGCTGAACTGGTACCGGGCGATGGCGCTGCAGCCGCCCGAGTCCGCGAACCGCATCGCGGTGCCGGTGCGCGTGATCTGGGGCGACCGCGACAGCGCGCTCGAACCCGGCCTGGCCGAGGAAAGCGCGAGCCTTTGCGACACGGTCGAGGTCGTGCACCTGCCCGATGCCACCCATTGGCTGCAGCACGAGGAGATCGACCGCGTCAACGCGCTGCTGCTCGAGTTCCTGAAGCCGCAGCGCGCGGTGCGTCACAGGTCGGCGGCGACCGCCTGAGGCGGCGTCGACGACAGCGTATCGGGCCGATTGCCCGCGGGCGCGCCGGCCGCCAGCGCCTGCACCGCCTCGACGACGGCGTGCGGTGCAACGTGGTGGACCATGTGGCCGCTGCCGGGCACGAGGACGAGCCGGCTGCCCGGCAGTTCGGCGTGCAGGCGCTCGGCATGCGCCTTCGGGTCGACCACCGCGTCGTCGGTGCCGGCGATCAGCGCGAGCGGAAGCTTCAGCTCGCCGTAGCGCGCGGCCAGGTCGGCCGCGCTCTGCATCATCAGCGCCGCATCCTCGGCGTTCGCGCGGATCTGCACCGGCCGGACCATCATCTCGCGCGACAGCACATCGAAGAAGAGCGCCGGCACCGCGTTCGGCGCGAACATCGCGCGAGCCGCGCCGCCGATCATCGCCCTGCTGCTCAGCGCGGTCACGGTGTAGCGCAGCACGTCGCCGACGATCGGCAGTGCGACCGGCACCATCGCCATCGCGTCGACCCGCGGGGTCGGGTAGTGGTAGCCGCCGAGCAGCACCAGGCCGCCGATCCGGTCGGGCCGATCGAGCGCCATCGCCATCGCGACCAGCGTGCCCATCGAATGGCCGACCAGCACCGGCCGCTCGACGCCGATCCGGTCGAGCGCGGCCTGGATGACGGCGCCCTGCGCGGCCGGGCTCCAGATGCGATCGCGCGGTCGCGTGCTGTGGCCGAAGCCCGGGCGGTCGAACAGGATCACGCGGTGCGTGCGGGCCAGCGCTTCGACCACGCCGCTCGCCTCGAAGTCCTCGAGCGAGACGACGTTGCCGTGCAGCAGCACCACCGGCCGGCCATGCCCGCGCTCCACGCAGTGCAGGCGCACGCCGTCGACCTCGATCAGCCGGCCGCGCGGCGGATGCTCGCGTTCGGCCCGACGCGCCTTCCATTCGACCCAGGCGGCGGTCAGCGCGGCCGACACGGCGCCGAGAACGAGCAGGCGTGTGCCGGTCGATGAGGGTGGTTTGTTCGGAACGAGCTTCATGGCGTGCTTCCCAGAGGTGGTTGATCGGGACGACCAGCAAGGGCCGTTCCCCCTCCCCCTCCGAGCTCCGGCGAACGCGACGCGAGACTTCCGGTCAACCCGTTCGGACGCGCTGTCAAGCACGGCGATGGGTGCGACGTATGCTCGGCGTGAACCGCCTCGACCACCCGACCGGCGCTCCCGTCGCCCGCTGCCATGACGCGCGCCGGTCGCAGGCCGCATGACCGCAGCGCAGTGAACAGCAGCCGCAGAAGAAGCCTCGTGAGGATCGCATGCGGCATCGTCCTGATGCCGCACGCCGCGCGCGCGCAGCGCTCGACGGCGAAGCGCATCGGCTACATCGACACCAGCTCCGCCGCCATCGCCGGCATCCGCCTCGACCGGCTGCGCGCCGGCCTGCGCGACCTCGGTTACAGCGAGGGCCGCGACATCGTCGTCGAGGCGCGCTGGGCCGAGAGCGACTACGAGCGCCTGCCGATACTCGCCGCCGAACTGCTGGCCATGAAGCCCGATGTCGTCGTCGCCGCCGGGCCGGCCGCCATCCAGGTCGTGCGGCGGGCGACGACCGGCGTTCCGGTCGTCTTTGCGGCGA
>Ga0307411_10000231_pt1 | contig 18220 bp, 15 predicted proteins | sample DK1Ometagenome_2_FD_203712 | JGI IMG/M metagenome (GOLD analysis project Ga0307411, IMG submission 203712) | Maize rhizosphere microbial communities from greenhouse at UC Davis, California, United States - DK15-O-1 | ecosystem: Host-associated > Plants > Roots > Rhizosphere > Soil | place: USA...
ATCCCGTTCGTGACACGGCCGATCAGCGAAGGCGGCGTGCTCGAGAGGAAGGGCATGGTCGAGGTGATCTCGTCGCTCGAGGCGAACGGCCGCACGATCCCGTACGACATCCGGATGGGCGTCTGGGTCACGGTCGAGGCCGAGACCGAGTACATCAAGAACTGCTTCGAGGAATACAACGCGCACACCGATCCGACCGGCCGCTACTTCACGCTCTACAAGCGCTGGCACCTGATCGGCCTCGAGGTCGGCATGTCGGTCGCGAGCGTCGCGCTGCGCGGCGAGGCGACCGGCGTCGCCCAGTGCTGGAACGCCGACGTCGTCGCGACCGCGAAGCGCGACCTGAAAATTGGGGAAGTGCTCGACGGCGAAGGCGGCTACACCGTGTGGGGCAAGCTGTTGCCGGCCGAGACATCGATGGCGCTCGGCGGCCTGCCGCTCGGCCTGGCCCACGGCATCAAGGTCACGCGGCCGGTCCGGCAGGGCCAGAGCCTGAGCTGGTCGGACGTCGCGGTCGACACGTCGACCGACGCCTATCGGGTCCGGCGCGAGATGGAGAGCCTGTTCGCCGCCCCGCGGCTGAAGACGGCGTGAACGACCTGCTGTTCCGCCACGCGCTGGTCTACGACGGCAGCGGCGCCGCGCCGGCGGTGCAAGACGTCGCGGTGCGCGATGGCCGCATCGCGGCGATCGGCTCGAACCTCGACGCGAACGCGGCGCGCGTCGTCGACGCCGACGGCCTCGCGCTGATGCCCGGCATCATCGACAGCCACACCCACTTCGACGCGCAGATCACCTGGGACCCGACGGTGCGGCCGTCGCCGGCGCTCGGCGTGACGACCGCGGTGATCGGCAACTGCGGCTTCACGATCGCGCCGTGCCGGCCGGCCGACCGCGACATCACGATGCGCAACCTGACCCAGGTCGAGGGCATGTCGCTCGACGTGCTGCGCCAGGGCATCCGCTGGGGCTTCGAGACCTTCCCCGAATACCTCGCGCAGCTGAAGAAGCAGGGCAGCGCGGTCAACGTCGCCGCCTACATCGGCCATTCGTCGGTGCGCACCTACGTGATGGGCGCCGATGCCGCGCAACGCGTCGCGACCGACGCGGAGATCGCGCAGATGCAGGCGATCGTGCGCGACGCGATGGCGCACGGCGCGGTCGGCTTCGCGAGCAGCACCAGCCCGGCGCACAACGGCGAAGGCGGCAAGCCGATGCCCTCGCGCCTCGCCGACGACCGCGAGATGACGGCGCTGGTGCAGGCGATGGGCGAAGCCGGGCGCGGCGTCTACATGCTGACCAAGGGCGGCCACACGCCGGTGCCGTTTCTCGAATCGCTCGCCGCGACGAGCGGGCGGCCGGTGATGATCGCCGCGCTGCTGCACAACGGCACCAATCCGCGGGCGGTGTTCGACGACCTCGACGCGATCGCCGCCGCGAACGCGCGCGGCCATCGCCTGCTCGGCCAGGTTTCGTGCTGCCCGCTGACCATGGACTTCACGCTGGCGTCGCCGTACCCGGTCGAGGGGCTGAAGAGCTGGCAGCCGGCGCTCTCGCTGAGCGGCGAGGCGCTGAAGGCGAAGCTCGCCGACAAGGCATTTCGCGACGGCGTGCGCGCCGAGCTGGCGACGCCGACGACGTTTCGCCTGTTCAACAACGAATGGGACAAGGTCCAGGTCGTCGAGGTCGTGCAGCCGGAGCATGCGGCGCTCGAGCAGCAGAGCATCGCCGAGATCGCCGCACGGCAAGGCGGCGATCCGCTCGACACGATGCTCGACCTCGCGATCGCCGAGGACCTGAAGACCGTCTTCACCGCGCAGCTGCTGAACAGCGACGAAGACGCGGTTGGAAGGATGCTCAACCATCCCCAGAGCATCGTCAGCCTGAGCGATGCGGGCGCGCACCTGACGTTCTTCAACGACGCCGGATTCGGTCTGCACCTGATCGGCCACTGGGCGCGAGAGGTGGGAACGATGTCGATCGAAGAAGCGGTGCGGCGCCTGACCTCGCACCCGGCGAAGGTGCTCGGCATGACCGACCGCGGGCTCTTGCGCCTCGGCCTCGCGGCCGACCTGCTGCTGTTCGACCCGACCGCCGTCGGCCGCGGACCGAAACGCCGCGTCCACGACCTGCCCGGCGGCGCCGCGCGCCTGACGACCGATGCGGTCGGCGTGCACGGCGTGTGGGTCAACGGTCAGCAGGTCGCGGATGCTGACGGGCTCGTCGCGAAGGTCCCGCTCGCAGGCAGGCTGCTGACCGAATTCGCGCGCTGACGCGCGCCGCTGCGCAGCGTTCTTGCCCCCTGTCGTGCGCCGGGCCCTGGGTTCAGCGCCGCGCAACCACACCGACGGACCCGTACTTCCCCCGAAGCTCGCCGGCGGTCCTCGCCCTAAGATGCCCCGCGTCCCTTGACGATTCCCTTGCAGTCGACCGGCCACTTCTCCATCGGTGGCCTGCCGGATCGACAAGGCCTTGCCGAAATCCGGCGATCTTCCTGGAGTGATCGATGAACCTCTTGCGCCGCACGCTGCTGGGGCTGACCGCCGCCCTTATCGCCCCGCTGGCCTTCGCTGCCTACCCCGAACGTCCGATCACGCTGATCGTCCCGTGGGGCGCCGGCGGCGGCACCGACGCGACGGCGCGGATCATCGGCACGCTGCTGGAGAAGGAGCTGAAGCAGCCGGTCAACGTCGTCAACCGCACCGGCGGCTCGGGCGTCGTCGGGCACAGCGCGATCGCGCAGGCACCGGCCGACGGCTACACGATCGGCCTGATCACGGTCGAGATCGGCATGATGCATTGGCAGGGACTGACCGACCTGAAGGGCTCGTCGTATACGCCGCTCGGCCTCGTCAACGCCGACCCGGCCGGCCTGCAGGTGCGTGCCGATTCGCCGTACAAGTCGGTCAAGGACGTGATCGACGCGGTCAAGGCCGAGCCGGGCAAGCACAAGGCCTCGGGTACCGGCCAGGGCGGCATCTGGCACCTCGCCCTCGCCGGCATGCTGAAGGATCTGAAGGTCGATCCTGCGGCGGCCCCGTGGGTCCCGTCGAACGGCGCGGCACCCGGGCTGCAGGATCTGGTCGCCGGCGGCGTCGACATCGTGCCGTGCTCGATTCCCGAAGCGCGCTCGCTGATCGACGCCGGCAAGGTGAAGAGCCTTGCGATCATGGACACCGCATCGCCGCAGCTCTACCCGAACCTCCCGACGCTGAAGTCGCAGACCGGCAGCGACTGGAAGATGGCCGCGTGGCGCGGCATGGCGGCACCGAAGGGCTTGCCGAAGGACGTCGAGACGACGCTGGTCACGGCGATCAAGAAGATCTACGACAGCAAGGACTACAAGGATTTCATGGCCAGCCGCGGCTTCGGCGTGACGTACCTGCCGCCGGCCGAGTTCGCGACGTTCATGGACAAGTCGTCGAACGATCTCGGCGCGACGATGAAGGCGGTGGGCATCGTCAAGTGACATGAAGGTCAACGACGCCGTCTGGGGCGCGCTGCTGCTCGTCCTTTCGGCGGCCGTGTTCGTCACGATCCGCGGCTTTCCGAACATCCCGGGTCAGAACATCGGGCCGGGCGCGTTTCCCGGCCTGCTCGCCACCGCGCTCGCCGGCTGCGCCGTGATCCTCATCGTTCGCGGGGTGCGTGCGCTGCGCGCCGGCGGCCGGCTCGTCGTGCTCGGCGCCTGGCTCCGCTCGCCGCGCCATGTCGGCAACTTCCTGCTCGCCTGCGGCTCGATCGTGTTCTACCTGCTCGCCGTGAACCGACTCGGCTTCCTGGTCACGGCGACGATCCTCCTGCTCGCGCTCTTCCTGCAGTTGCGCGTCAAGCCGTGGCTCGGGGTCGTGATCGCGCTGGCGGCGGCGTTCGCGATCCACCTGGCGTTCTACAAGCTTCTGCGCGTTTCCCTGCCCTGGGGCGTGCTGCCCATCCTCTACTGACGCAGGCTTGCCGTGGAGATCTTCCTGCAGGCCCTGCGCCTCGTCTTCGACCCGTACGTCCTTTCCGTCATCTTCTTCTCGTCGCTGTTCGGTCTGTTCGTCGGTGCGGTGCCCGGCCTGACCGCGACGATGGCGACGGCGCTGCTCGTTCCGGTGACGTTCTTCATGCCGCCGGTACCGGCGGTGGCTGCGATCGTCACGGCAACGGCGATGGCGATCTTCTCCGGCGACATCCCGGGCTGCCTGCTGCGCATTCCCGGCACGCCCGCCTCGGCGGCCTACACCGACGAGGCGTACGCGATGACCTTGAAGGGCCAGGCCGAGACGGCCCTCGGTGCGGGTCTCTGGTTCTCGGCCGTCGGCGGGCTGTTCGGCACCCTGGTCATGATCTTCATGGCGCCGAGCCTGGCGGAGGTGGCGATCAAGTTCAGCTCGTTCGAGTACTTCTGGCTCGTCGTCCTCGGGCTCGCGAGCGCCGTCTTCATCGGCTCGTCGTCGGTCGTGAAGGCGCTGATCTCGCTCCTGCTCGGGCTGCTCGTCGCCTGCATCGGCCTCGAGAACCCGGCGGGCCATCCGCGCTTCACCTTCGGCGTGACCGACCTGCTCTCGGGCGTCGAGCTGATTCCGATGATGGTCGGCCTGTTCGCCGTCTCGGAAATCCTGCGATTCATGGTCGACCTCGAGCCGCCGGGCAAGATCCTGAAGGAAAAGCTCGGCAACGTCTTCACCGGCATGTGGACGCTGACGAAGAAGTACCGCTGGAGCCTTCTGCGCGGCAGCGCCCTCGGCACCGCGGTCGGCATCCAGCCCGGCGCCGGCGCGGACATGGCGGCATGGATGTCGTACGCGATGAGCAAGCGCTTCTCGAAGGAGCCGGAAAAGTTCGGCACCGGCCACATCGAGGGCATCGTCGAGTCGGGCGCGGCCAACAACAGCGCGCTCGCCGGGGCCTGGATTCCGGCGCTCGTGTTCGGCATCCCGGGCGACAGCATCACCGCGATCGCGATCGGCGTGCTCTATCTCAAGGGGCTGAACCCCGGCCCCTCGATCTTCACCACCAATGCGCCGAGCGTGTACGCCATCTTCATGGTGTTCGTGCTTGCGAACATCATCATGCTGCCGCTCGGCTGGGCGTGCATCAAGGCGTCCAACAAGGTGCTCTCGGTGCCACGCACGCTGCTGATGCCGGTGGTGCTGCTGTTCTGCATCGTCGGCGCGTACGCGGTCAACAACTCGCTGTTCTCGGTGGGCGTGGTGCTCTTCTTCGGCGTCGTCGCCTTCGTGCTCGAGGAGAACGGGTTTCCGGTCGCTCCGGCGATCCTCGGTGTCGTGCTCGGCACCATGCTCGAGGAAAACTTCATCACCTCGATGATCAAGAGCGACGGCAGCCCGGCGGTGTTCTTCACCCGGCCGATCGCCGGCGGGCTGGCCGTGGCCACGCTGCTCATCCTGTTCTGGCCTTTCGCCTCCTGGCTGATCAGCCGGTCGCGGGCGGCAAAGAGCGCGCCCCGGGCATCGTCGGCGCCGTAGCGGTCGGCGTCATCGCGACCGGCGGCGTGCGCGCCGCGATGCTGGTGCCGAATCCTCGCCAGGCTTAAGCTGCGTCTGCGCCCGGATGGCTGGGCGCGCCTGCCCCCGGCCGGGACGAGGCCGGATCGAGCGAAAGGACCTCCGCATGTTGTCCGACTCCTCCGTCACCACGATGCTGCCGGTCAAGGACATGGACCGCGCACGCGCTTTCTACGAGGGCTCCCTCGGCCTGCAACCGGGCGGGTTCAAGCCGGACGGCAAGTTCGTCTACCGGGTCGGCGGCAGCACGCTCGCGCTGTTCCCGAAGCCGGAGGGCACGAAGGCCGACCACACGGCGATCAGCTTTCGCGTCGACGACATCGCGGCGAGCATCGAATCGCTGAAGCGCAAGGGCGTCGCCTTCGAGGACTACGACTTCCCCGGCCTGAAGACGGTGAACCACGTCTGCGTGCTCGGCGCCGAGAAAGCGGCCTGGTTCAAGGACCCCGAGGGCAACTACCTCTGCCTGCACGAGGACCTGCCGGCCGGGTGAGTGTGCGGGCGGTCGCCGCCCGGCATCGGCACGAGCCGCGCGCACCCGTGGGTGCGGCGCGCCGGATCATGTCGCGTAGAGCGTGATCAGCAGCAGCACGAACCGGTAGCCGAGGACGATGGCGGCGACGGCGAACGCCAGCACGAGCGTCGAAGCGATCCGGCGTGCGCCGGTCACCCCGTAGACCGGACCGATCGCGAGGTGGATGTAGGCGGCGCCGGCTGCCAGGTTGACGACGCTCAGCACGTTGTCGACCCGCGGCGTTTCGAGGCCGCCGAACCCGAGCAGCGCGTTCGCCCTGGCGGCCAGCAGCGCGACACCGAAGACGAGCAGCAGGAAGGTGTACAGATGCACCGAGAACGTCACGTGCGTCATGAAGGGCCGGCGCTCGCGCAGGAAGACCAGCGGCAGCAGCAGCGCGAACGGAAACGTCATCAGCAGGATCAGCGACTTCGCGTTCAGCACGACGGCGCGGTCGAAGATCGGCCGGTACTGGTCGAGGCTCATGCGGGTTGCCTCCAGCCGACGAGCGACCAGCGTCTGCGCCAGCTCGCTCCAGTCCTGGCCATGCAGGTGCGAGTCGAGCGACGAGCTGAAGACGTTCTCGCCGGTCAGCCATTGGATCGCGAAGAACAGGACGTTCGCGATCAGGAAAAGCTGGAACGGCGCCACGTACGCCTTGCGCACGCCTTCGGTCCACGCCAGCGTGAGCCGGCCCGGATGGCGCAACAGGGTCCGGGCCGAGCGCGCGGTGCGTGCGTCGATGCTCGTCAGGGCATGGGCCGCCTTCTCGACGACCCCGCGCCACGTCAGCTCGCTCGGCGCGAGCGGCTCCTCGCCGCACTGCGCGCAGAATGGCGTCGCGACGTTCACCTGGCAAGTCGGACAGAACCAACTCGCGGTGCGGTCGTCAGGTCTGCCGGCTGTGCTCGTCGAATCGACCATGGAGCTGCCTGAAGACGGGCCGGATCGCGCAGTGTGCAATGGCGGCTCGGCACGCCACGCGCACGATGGCGTGTCGAGGACGAATCAAGCCGATCTTTCGTAGATGCCGATCGTCGTTCCTTCGTAGGGCACACGTTCCACGAGCCGCCACCCGCAGCGCAACAGGAGCGAGGCGGAGGTCGCGGTCGCGCAATAGAGCCTCTTGTGTCCGAGCCGGAAGCCTTCGGCTTCGAGCGATCCGAGCAGCGCCTGGCCGATGCCGCGCCGGCGCAGCGGCGGAACCACGTACGCAGCCCCTGCCCATGGCGACAGCTGCGGATGGGTCGGAAACGGCTCGCTCTTGAGGGCGACGAACCCGCACGGCTCTCCGCCTAGAAACGCAACGAGACCGAGGGGCAGCGAGCCGACGTGACAGTAGGCGGAGACATCCCGCTTCGCGTCGCCGCGACCGCCGGGCCCGTAGTGGCCGGGCCACTCGGCCTCGAACCAAGCCTGAACGACGGGCATCAGGCCCGGTGCCTCGGCCAGTGGCTTGATCAGGATGGCAGTCATGCGTTCAGGTTCTCAATGCGATTGGGCCATGACTTGGCGATGCGCAGCGCACACGATGCACGAATCCGGCATCGGGCAACGCCGGTGCGGCAGCCTCGCTACGATGCCGCATGACCGACCTTTCCCTCGCCCGCTCGCTCGGCACGATCCCGTCGAGCGACACCGCCGACCTCGACCCTTCGGAGACCGCCGAATGGCGCGACGCGCTCGACGCGCTGACCGCCGCGCACGGCCCGGCGCGGGCTCGCTTCATCCTCGATGCGCTGCTCGCGCATGCGCGTCGCAACGGCGTCAACTGGCTGCCGTCGATGACGACGCCGTACGTCAACAGCATCCCGCTCGAGGCGCAGCCGCCGTTTCCCGGCGACCTGGCGATGGAGCAGCGCCTCGCGGCGCTGATGCGCTGGAACGCGCTCGCGATGGTGATGCGCGCGAACCGGGCCGAGAGCGGCGGCTCCGCCGAGCTCGGCGGCCACATCGCGAGCTATGCGTCGGCGGCCGACCTGTTCGAGGTCGGCTTCAACCATTTCTTCCGCGCGCGCAGCGCCGAGCCGGACGCGCCGGCAACAGCCGACAAGCCGGCGCAGGCGGCCACCAATCTCGGCGACCTCGTGTTCTTCCAGCCGCATTCGGCGCCCGGCGTGTACGCGCGCGCGTTCCTCGAAGGGCGGCTCTCGGCCGAGGACCTCGCGCACTACCGGCAGGAGCTCAGCGCGCCGGCGCACGGCGCGCGCGGCCTGAGCTCGTATCCGCACCCGATGCTGATGCCGGACTTCTGGCAGTTCCCGACCGGTTCGATGGGCATCGGCCCGATCAACGCGATCTACCAGGCGCGCTTCATGCGCTACCTGCAGCACCGCGGGCTGCTCGCCGCCAGCGTGGCGGGACAACCGCAGCGCCGGGTCTGGGGCTTCTTCGGCGACGGCGAGATGGACGAGCCGGAGTCGATCGCCGCGCTGTCGCTGGCCGCGCGCGAGCGCCTCGACAACTGCACCTTCGTCATCAACTGCAACCTGCAGCGCCTCGACGGGCCGGTGCGCGGCAACGGCCGCATCGTCGACGAGCTCGAGTCGCTGTTCGCGGGCGCCGGCTGGCACGTCGTCAAGTGCCTGTGGAGCTCCGACTGGGACGTGCTGTTCGCGCGCGACCACGACCACGCCCTCGCGCGCGCGTTCGCACAGACGGTCGACGGCCAGTTCCAGACCTTGTCGGCGAAGGACGGCGCGTTCAACCGCGAAGTCTTCTTCGGCCAGAACCCGGAGCTGCTGGCGCTCGTCGCCGACCTGCGCGACGAGGACATCGACCGCCTTCGGCGCGGCGGCCACGACGCGGTGAAGATCCACGCCGCCTTCGCCGCCGCGGCCGCGCACACCGGCCAGCCGACCGTCGTGCTCGCGAAGACGATGAAGGGCTACGCGATGGGCGACGCGGCGCAAGGCCGCATGACGACGCACCAAGCGAAGAAGCTCGACAGCGCCGACCTGCTCGCGTTCCGCGATCGCTTCGCGCTGCCGATGAACGACGCCGACACGCAGGCGCTGACGTTCTACAAGCCGCCGGAGGGCAGCGCCGAGCTGAAATACCTGCACAGCCGGCGCCAGGCGCTCGGCGGCTACCTGCCGGCGCGCCGCACCGACTGCCCGCCGCTGCCGGTGCCGCCGCTCGAGTCGACCGCCGCGTTCGCGCTGCACGCCGACGGGAAGGAGATGAGCACGACGATGGCGTTCGTGCGGATGCTCGGCAACCTGCTGAAGGACCCGGCTCTCGGCCCGCGCGTCGTGCCGATCGTCGCCGACGAGGCGCGCACCTTCGGCATGGCGAGCCTGTTTCGCCAGGTCGGCATCTATGCGCCGTTCGGCCAGCTCTACCAACCCGAGGACTCGGGCTCGGTGCTGTACTACCGGGAAGACACCAGCGGCCAGATCCTCGAGGAGGGCATCACCGAGGCCGGCGCGCTGTCGTCGTGGACCGCGGCGGCGACGTCGTACTCGACGCACGGCCTGCCGATGCTGCCGTTCTACATCTACTACTCGATGTTCGGCTTCCAGCGGGTCGGCGACCTGATCTGGGCCGCCGCCGACCAGCGCGCGCGCGGCTTCCTGATCGGCGCGACCGCGGGTCGCACGACGCTCGGCGGTGAAGGCTTGCAGCACCAGGACGGCACGAGCCATCTGGTCGCCGCGACGGTGCCGAACTGCAAGGCGTACGACCCGGCGACCGCGGCCGAGCTCGCGGTGATCGTCGACCATGGCATGCGCGAGATGCTCGAGGCGCAGCGCGACGTCTTCTACTACGTGACCACGATGAACGAGAACGTGGCGCAGCCGTCGCTGCCGGCCGATGCGCACGAGGGCGTGCTGCGCGGGCTGCACCGCTTCCGGCCATCGACGCGCCCCGACGGGCCGCGGGTCCAGCTGCTCGGTTCGGGGGCGATGCTCGGCGAGGTGCTGAAGGCGGCCGACATCCTCGAGCGTGAGCTCGGCATCGCGGCCGACGTCTGGAGCGTCACCAGCTTCAGCGAGCTCGCGCGCGACGGCGTCGCGGCCGAGACGGCGTGGCGGCATGCCGAGAGCGACACGACGGCACCATTCCTGACCACGCAGCTCGCGCCGACCGAAGGGCCGATCGTCATCGCGACCGACTACGTGCGCGCGGTGCCGGAGCAGGTGCGCGCCTTCCTGCCGCCGGGGCGGCGTGCCGTCACGCTCGGCACCGACGGCTTCGGGCGCAGCGACACGCGCGCGGCGTTGCGCCGGCACTTCGAGGTCGACGCCGCGGCGATCATCCAGGCCGCGCTCAGACTCCAAGGCTGATCGCACAAGGCCATGTCCGGCTGCGCAGTGCAGCCAGGGCGGCCGCGCTCACCGGCTTCGCAGCGACACGACGGACAGCCCGCCTGCGCGGATTCGGCGCGGATCCCGCGTGCTGCCCTTGCGCATTCGGCCTATGCCGTTTGGCCGATGTCCGATGCCTTGCCATGCTCGACTGTCCGAGAGGCGCGGCCGTTCGGGCCCCTCCGTAGATTCGGTTCCATGGCTGCACGCGGCGTCCGACCACCGCCACACCGCTCACGACAGCTCCCGCTGGAGGGCCCCATGAACCTGTTGCTCGATCGATCGTCCACCGTCGCGTCCGTCCGGGGCACCGGGCTGACCGTGCTGCTGGCCGGCGGGGCGCTTGCGCTGATGCTGCTCATCGCTTCCGGGATGAAGCCCTGGTCTTCTCTGTCCCCACCGGCGGGCGCCTCGCCATTCGCAGTGCCGGCCGGCGAGCCGACGCTGTTCGAGCGAACTCGCCACGAGGTCGTCACGGGCGCGTGAGGGGCCGCTCGGGTCGACCGACACTCCAGACCTCTCGTCCGGCGCCACCCCCGGTCGATCGCGAGCCGCGGCGATGATCGGCTCGACCCGCCCTTCGCACCGCGCGGCTCGCGCCGTCGCGATTGCGCCGCGCCCGTTTTCGATGTCGAATGCGTCAGCGGGTGGAGCAGCAACGATGCGAGCCAGACCGGCCGAAACGATTGCAGACCGACATCGGCCGCAACAGGGGCAGGTCGCGCCGCGCCGGAAAGGCAGGCGCCGCCTGCTGGCGGCCGTCACGATCGCACTGATCACGCTGATCGCGGCCGCCTTCACGACGCTGGTCGACGCCAGCGGTCCCGATGCGCCGACGATCGAATTCCGTGTCGCCGAGCGCACGCTGCCGGACGGCACCGTTGCACGAGCACCGCTGCCGGACCTGCATCGTTTCGGAAAGGTCGCCGACGCGCCGCAGCAGGTGCGATACCGGATGTCGGGCGATCTCGGCCCCACCAAGCCGCACGCCCAGGCCCTCTATTTCCCGGGCCTGCGTGCGCCGGCCCACGTCTCGGTCAACGGCCATGTGGTGCAGGACGAACTGCGCCATCTCGACCGGCCGGCGCCACGGAGCATCGACGCGATCCGTCTGATCCGCATTCCGGACGAGTTCCTGCGCGCCGGCGACAACGAGGTCGAGCTGATCGCCGGCGGCCGGCTGGGCGTCAACATCTCTCGTGTCTGGCTCGGACCCACCCGGGTTCTCTCGCCGATGCACCAGTACAAGATCATGCTCGGCGTGATCGGGCCGATGCTGGTCGCGATGACGGTGGGTTGCCTGGCGCTGTTCGTGCTGGTGCTGTGGCTGCGCCGGCGCTCGGAGCCGATCTACGGCTACTTCGGGATCGCGGCGCTGGCATGGGCCGCGCACACCGCCTGGACGGTGTTACCGACACCCCTGTTCGCACCGCTGCACCGCGACATCTGGTGGACCACGCTCTACACCTTCTTCGTCGCGATGCTGGTGATCTTCTGCGTCCGCTTCACGGGCTGGCGCTGGCCGCGCTTCGACCGTGCGCTATGGGGCGTGGCGCTGCTGTCGCCGGTCGTGTTGTACGCGGCTGCCGCGGCCGGCGTCGTCGAGAATGCCTACGTCGTCTGGCGCTTCGGCCTGATCATGCTCGCTTCGGTGGGCCTCGCCGCGGTCGCGCGCTACGCCTGGCGAAAGCGCAACATCGACAGCGTGCTGCTGACGACCGCGGGTCTCGCGTCGGTCGCGTTCGGCCTGCGCGACTGGCTGACCGACTTCGGCGACGACAACAACCCGGCCTATCTGACGCCCTATGCGGGGCTGCTGTTCCTGCTGCTGGTCGGCTGGATCCTGATCGACCGCTTCGTCGTCGCGACGCGCGAGCTGGAGCGGCTGAACACCGACCTCGAAGGCCGCGTTGCCCGCAAGAGCGAGGAGCTGATCGCGGCGATGGAAGCGATGAGGCAGGCGCGCGACGTCGCCGAAGCGGCGAACCGCGCGAAGTCGACGTTCCTCGCCGCGGCAAGCCACGACCTGCGCCAGCCGCTGCATGCGCTCGGCCTTTACCTGGCGACGTTCGAGGCCGACCAGTTGACGCCGAAGCAGCAGACCCTGGCGCGGCGGATGAGCGCCTCGGTCGAGGCGATGGATTCGATGTTCGGCACGCTGCTCGACATCTCGCGAATGGACGCCGGGGCCATCACCGCGCAGGACCGGCCGTTCGAGCCGGCTCGGCTGGTCAAGCGGCTGGTCGAGGAGTTCCTGCCGCATGCGCGCGAGAAGCGCCTGCATCTGCGGCTGCATGTCGGGCGCCATCCGTCGACGTGGCGCGCGCAAGGCGATCCCCTGCTGCTCGAACGCGTGCTGCGCAACCTGATCGGCAACGCGCTGAAGTACACGCCGCGCGGCGGCGTGTTGATCGCATTGCGGCTGCGCGACGGGCCGCCGAAGCACTGGCGCATCGACATCTTCGACACCGGCATCGGCATCGTGCCGTCCGAGCAGGAGCGCGTGTTCGAAGAGTTCTACCAAGTCGACAACCCGGAGCGCGACCGGGCCAACGGCCTCGGCCTCGGCCTCGCGATCGTGCGCCGCCTCGCCGATCTGATGAACCTGAAGCTGACGCTGGCGTCGACGCCGCAGCGCGGGTCACGTTTCTCGCTCGACATCCCGGCGACGACGGCGCCGTGGCAGGAGCGCGCCGAACCGCGGCGGCCCGGCTCGCTCGCCGGCGTGGTGGTCGCGGTGCTCGAGGACGACCGCGAGGTGCGGCACAGCATGCAGGAGCTGCTCGCGCACTGGGGCTGCGTGGCCTGCGACGGCGCCGACGCCGACGAGGTCATGGCGCGCCTGCGCGAGATCGGCGTGCGCACACCGCACGCGATCGTCGCCGACTACCGGCTGCGCCAGGATCGCACCGGCCTCGACGAGATCGCGGTCCTGCAGCGCCACTGGGGCTGCGCCGTGCCGGCGCTGCTGGTGACCGGCGACTCGGCGCCGCACGCGATCGCCGCGCTGCATGCGAGCGGCCACGAGTGGCTCTCGAAGCCGGTCGCGGCGGCGCGCCTGCGCAGCTGGCTGCAGGCGGTCGCCGTGCTGGCGCAGACCGCCGAAGCGGAAGCGTGACGCGATGAGGATCCTGGTCGCCGACGATCACCCGCTGGTGCGCGACGCGCTCGCGCGCACCGTCGCCTCGCTCGACACGGTGGTCGAGGTGCACGAAGCGGCCGACCTGCCGACCCTGCGCGAGCTCGCCCGCGAGCACGACTTCGACCTCGCGCTGGTCGACCTCAACATGCCGGGCATGCACGGCATCGTCGGATTGCGTGCGCTGCGCACCGAGTTCCCGACGCTGGTGCTGATCGTCGCCTCGGCGCAGGACGACGCCGGGACGATCCGCAGCGTGCTGGCCACCGGCGTCTCCGGCTTCATCCCGAAGATCGAATCGCGCGACGTCGTGCTGCAGGCGATCCGCCTGGTGCAGGCCGGCGGTGTCTACGTGCCATCGCGCATCCTGAGCAGCGACGAGGGGCCCTCGTCGGCGCCTGCACCGCTCGGGCCGAACGGCGTCGAGGGGGCGCTGACGCCGCGCCAGCTCGACGTTCTCGCCTGCCTGCTGCACGGGCGGCCGAACAAGGTGATCGCACGCCAGCTCGGCCTCACCGAGGGCACCGTGAAGATCCACATCGCCGCGATCCTGCGCTGCCTCGACGTCAGCAACCGCACCGAGGCGGTGGTGCGGGCGCGCGAGCTCGGGCTGCTGCAAGGGTGAGCGGCCGCAGCCGCTGAACGACACCGAGGTTCTCGCGTCGAAAGACGCCGACGTCTACACCGGACGGCCTATGCCGTATCGACGCCGGCTCGTTTCCCTTCGGCAGATGCGCGCCGATGCGGCGCTGCCTAGAGTGATCTGCAGGTCCAGCACCTTGCACGATCATGACGCCAGCCACCGACCGAAGCCCTGAACGAACGACCCGTCGTCCCGGTCACGCACTCGGCCTCGCGATCGCGCTCTGCCTCGGCTCGTCGGCAACCGGCGTCGTTCGCGCACAGGCCGGGCCGACCGTCGAACGCCAGGAAAGCGCACCCGCGGCGGCCGCTGCGTCCGATGGCGCGCATCGCGCGTACGAGCAGGGCCGTTGGGAGGCCGCGTACAGCACCTTCGCCGCGCTCGCCGACTCGGGCGATGCGGAGGCCGCGCGGATCGCCTGGCTGATGCATCGCCACGGGCCGGCGCTGTACCGCACCGAGTTGCCGGCGAGCGACGCGCAGCGAGCTCGCTGGCAACAGATCTCGGCCACGGTCGTGCCGTTGCCGTTCCGTTCGGCATCGATGCTGGCGTGGCAACACGCCGACGATGCCGGTTCGTCGCGAGTGCCGGCGGTCGCCGGTGCCGACAACCCGAGGAGAAGACCATGAGCGCCGCAGCGCATGTCTCGACACCCGCCTTCACCGCACCGGCCCGCACCGCATCGCGTCGCCCCTTGCGAGTCTCGTCCGGCCTCGTCGCCATCGGCGTCGTCGCCGGCGTGATGGCCTTGACGCTGTATGCCGAGATGCCATGGAACGTCGCCGCGACGACGCTGCCTCCGCAGCCACTGCCGTCGCTCAGCGTCGATGCCGTGCCGGCAATCGCGAACCCGGTCGACTGGTCGCGGATCGAAGCCTCAGAAGACCCGGGACCGATGGCGGTGGCGGCCTACGGCCATTGATCGGCGAGGCTGGCCTGCCGCGTCAGGACAGCGCGGCCTGACGCCAACGGCACCTCTCGAGCGCGCTGCGCCGGCTCGTCAGAGCTGGAACGCGAGCCAGAGCACCAGCCCTTCGGCGAGGTCGCGGATCAACCCCGGCGTCTGCGCCCGATACGCCGTCGCGATGCGGCGCTCGCCGTCGATCCACGCAGCGAAGGCGGCGATGTGCGACGGCCGGTAGAACGCCACCATCAGCTCGTAGTTGAGGAAGAGGCTGCGCGCGTCGAGGTTGGCCGAGCCGACCAGCGCGAAGCAGTCATCGATGACGATCGCTTTCGCATGGACCATGTGCGCCGTCAGCCAGATGCGCGCACCGGCCCGCGCGAGGTCGCGCAGCGGCCGATTGCGGGCGACGTCGGCGAGGCGGTGGTTCGAGCGCGCCGGCAGCACGAGGTCGACCGCAACGCCGCGCCGCGCCGCCAGGGTCAGCGCCATCAGCAAGGCCGCATCGGGCACGAAATACGGTGTCACCGCGAGGATGCGCTCGCGCGCCATGAAGGCGCCGGAGACGAGCAGCGCATGGACCGTGTCGTCGACCTGGTCCGGCCCGCTCGGAATCAGCTGCGCAAGCTGGGACTCCTCCGCGCCGCTGTCGTCCTGCACGGCGGCAAAACGCGGCGGCGGCAGGTGCGACGCGTAGTTCCAGTCGACGTCGAAGCGCTGCTGGGCGCGCTCGGCGAGCGGGCCGCGCAGGTCGAAGCTGAGGTCGTGCCAGGGTGCACGACCACGCGCCGGGTCGCCCTCGAAGTACTCGCCGCCGATGTTGCGGCCGCCGGTCCAGAAGCGCTCGCCGTCGACGAGCAGCATCTTGCGATGGTTGCGCAGGTTCAGGCCACGCACCGCCGACTTCAGCGCCGGCACGAACTTGACGACCTCGACGCCGGCCGCGCGCAGCGAATCGAGGTCGAAGTGACCGCCGAGCCAGACGCCGAAGCCGTCGAGCAGCACCCGCACCTTGACGCCGGCGCGGGCGCGCTGCATCAGCAGCTCGCCGACCTCGCGGCCGAGCGCATCGCGGGCGAGCAGGAAGGTGCAGAGGTCGATGCTGCGCTGCGCGCCCTCGATCAGGCTGCGCAGCGCCACCAGCGCCTCCTGACCGTCACGGTGGATGCGCAGGTCGGCGTAGTTCGACGCGTTCGGCAGGCTCATCGCGCCGGCGAGGCGTCGCGCCCATGCCGACAGGTCGCCGGCACCGCTCGAGCGCACGACCGTCGTCTCCCCCGGCAGCAGGCCCTGTCGGCCCGACACCTTGCGACTGCCGAACATGAAGTAGAGCGGCAGTGCGACGTAGGGCAGCAAGGTCAGCATCACGACCCACGCGATCGCCGCCGACGGATGGCGGCGCTGGTGGAGCGCGCGCGACGCCATCACGTAGACGCCGAGCCCGAGCACGACCACCAGGCCGTGCAGGGTCAGCCAGTTGCGGGCGAGAACCTCGAGCATCGGCGCCGCATCAAAAACAAAACCCGCCGGGCCTGCGCCGGGCGGGTCGATCGGGGAGCAGCCCCGCGTTCACTTGCGCCGGTACTTGCGCAGCGCCGCGATCTGCGCCGCCATCGCGGCGAACTCGCTCTGTGCTTTCGCGAAGTCGATGTCGCTCTTCGCGTTCTTCATCGCATCCTCGGCGAGGCGCTTCGCCTCGGTGGCCTTCGCCTCATCGAGATCCTTGCCGCGGATCGCGGTGTCGGCGAGCACCGTGACGCTGCCCGGCTGCACCTCGAGGATGCCGCCGGCGACGAACACGAACTCCTCCTCGCCATCGGCGCCGTCGGCCCCGGCACGCCGGATGCGCACCGCACCCGGCTTGATGCGCGTGATCAGCGGCGTGTGGCGCGGCAGGATGCCGAGCTCGCCGCTCTCGCCGGGCAACGCGACGAACGCAGCCTGGCCGGAAAAGATGCTGCCTTCGGCGGAGACGACGTCGACTTGCAGGGTGGCCATTGAATTTCCTTAGCGTGTAAGAAGGACCAGGAAGCAAGCAGTCGGCGTTCCGGCTAGGCGCCGCGCCGAGCTGTGCGAGAGCACAGCGAGCACGGCAACGACGCCGGAGCGCCGACTGCGCCGCTTACTGGACCTTCTTGGCCTTCTCGATCGCTTCGTCGATGGTGCCGACCATGTAGAAGGCCTGCTCCGGCAGCGAATCGCATTCGCCGTTGACGATCATCTTGAAGCCGCGGATCGTTTCCTTCAGCGACACGTACTTGCCCGGCGTGCCGGTGAACACCTCGGCGACGTGGAACGGCTGGCTCAGGAAACGCTGGATCTTGCGGGCGCGGGCGACCGCGAGCTTGTCCTCCGGAGCGAGCTCGTCCATGCCGAGAATCGCGATGATGTCGCGCAGTTCCTTGTAGCGCTGCAGCGTGCCCTGCACCGCGCGCGCGGTGTCGTAGTGGTCCTGGCCGACGACGTTCGGGTCGAGCTGGCGCGAGGTGCTGTCGAGCGGGTCGACCGCCGGATAGATGCCGAGCGACGCGATGTCGCGCGACAGCACGACGGTCGAGTCGAGGTGGGCGAAGGTCGTCGCCGGCGACGGGTCGGTCAGGTCGTCGGCCGGCACGTACACGGCCTGGATCGACGTGATCGAGCCGACCTTGGTCGACGTGATGCGCTCCTGCAACCGTCCCATCTCTTCGGCCAGCGTCGGCTGGTAGCCCACCGCCGACGGCATCCGGCCGAGCAGCGCCGAGACCTCGGTACCGGCCAAGGTATAGCGGTAGATGTTGTCGACGAAGAACAGCACGTCCTTGCCTTCGTCGCGGAACGACTCGGCGATCGTCAGGCCGGTCAGCGCGACGCGCAGGCGGTTGCCCGGCGGCTCGTTCATCTGGCCGTAGACCATCGCGACTTTCGACTCGCCGAGGTTGTCGCTGTTGACGACGCCCGACTCCATCATCTCGTGATAGAAGTCGTTGCCCTCGCGGGTGCGCTCGCCGACGCCGGCGAACACCGACAGGCCCGAGTGCGCCTTCGCGATGTTGTTGATCAGCTCCATCATGTTGACGGTCTTGCCGACGCCGGCGCCGCCGAACAGACCGACCTTGCCGCCCTTCGCGAACGGGCAGACCAGGTCGATGACCTTGATGCCGGTCTCGAGCAGATCCTGCGACGGCGACAGCTCGTCGTAGGACGGTGGCTTGCGG
>Ga0307411_10000232_pt1 | contig 18162 bp, 14 predicted proteins | sample DK1Ometagenome_2_FD_203712 | JGI IMG/M metagenome (GOLD analysis project Ga0307411, IMG submission 203712) | Maize rhizosphere microbial communities from greenhouse at UC Davis, California, United States - DK15-O-1 | ecosystem: Host-associated > Plants > Roots > Rhizosphere > Soil | place: USA...
TGTGTCTGGCTGCGCCAGACGGTCGCTGCGCTCCCACGCCCGGATCAATCCCTCCACTCAGCCTTCCGACGTCGCCGGTGGATCAAGATCAAAAGCGGTACTCGAGCTTGCGCTCATTGTTGAGTGGGGCGGCTTTGCCGCGGGCAGCTGCGCCGCTTTTGCCTTTTTGTGGGAGCGAGCTTGCTCGCGAAGGCGGCCTGGCCTTGAGGTAACACTCGATCCAACTGTAGGAGCTGCCGAAGGCTCGGGCCGCGATCGGACGATCTTTTGATCTGGCTTTAGCTTTTGCTTTTGCTTTTGCTTTTGATCCGGCTCTTGATCTTTTGCCCCTTCGGCAGGCTTCGTTACGGGATCGATCCGGGGGTGGGAGCGCAGCGACCGTACGACGCAGTCGTACACAGCGAGTGTAGGTGCAGCGAAGCCAACCGTAGCCGCTGCGCCCGGATCGGTCCCGTAACGAAGGAACCCCGAGCCCCAGCGAGTGGGCCGTACGCCGGGGCAAAGCCTTTTGGGTTACCTTTTTGGCGTCTGAAAAAGGTGACTCGCTGTAAGAGCGAAACCATAAGAAGCCGTTACCGCAGCAACGGATATTCACCCAAACCCAAACCCCAAAAAAACAAAACCCCCGACAAACCAGAAGTCTGTCGGGGGTTTTCTTTTGCCTTGAGATCTCAGGCGTCTCGCAACGCCTGATCTCAGCTCAGCTTATTGGCAAAAGCGTTATGTATACTGGTGTATACATCGGTTTGGCGCCTTATTAATAGGGGTCTTGCAGCTATTTTTTTGAGACTCAATCAAAAAATCGTATACATTTTCTGTTTTTGAGCTGCTTTTGATGCCGAAAGTATACGAAAAATCTGCAGATAAATAGAGGCAGTTTTTTTCAGATTTCAGGGTGGGGGCGTTTCGGAAACGTCGAAGAATCAATTATTGAAGGCGACTAGGCGTTGGTATGTATCGGTGACCAGTTATACGCATGAACTCACGCAAGCTAACGCGTCCAACATCCCGCCTAAACGTCGCAATGACGTATCTGGAATTGACCGTATTGATCACCCAAAACCGTCCCTCTTTCGTCACTGATTGGATGTCCGATGTCCGGATCAGGCGACCGTCCGAAAAGCGTCGATGTGGCCCCAGGCAAATATGACCGAACACGACTCCAACGGCGCTACAAGCATGGATGTGTGCGTTCACAAGATACGCCGTAACCAGCCCGTCGTACTCCTGTGAAACCGCTTTGGCGATCCGTAGCAGGTCAAAATCGGAATACCGCTTAACGTGGAGATCTACCGATATTGTGTTGATCACAGCCATGACTACACAGCCCTCACTGCAGAATTAACCTCAGATGCTGGAACGCTGCATCGGTATAGCTCCTTCAGATCCTTGAGGGACGCGATATCTAGATCACGCTGATAGGTGTCGACATACACAGCACCATCCTCGACTTTTAGGACGCAGATGGGCACCTCCACTTGATTCAACCCCATGGACAGGGACATCAGCTTTTCCATTTTCCAGCTCGAGCCTTTGTTCATCCAACCGGGAGTGACGACTTGGACTTCCTGTACCAGTAGGCACTCGTCCTGGGCAACCAACAGCTCAATTAGACGTGGCTCATCGTTCAGCATTTCTTCATAAGCCACGAGCCGCCCCTCTTGTCGGCGCTTGAGGCTCACGTGATACCAATGCGTAGATAGGGATCTAGACACTGCGTGAAAGTGGGTAAGCCCATCCCCAAACATCCCAACGTGGCCAGCCTGGTCTTGAATATGAATCTGGAACATCGTATCTCTCGTGTGAAGCAGGCTCGCTTGGCGTACCCGCAATTAACATAAGCCGAATATTGCCTTCAGCGAGGCGGTCATTTCGCGTCCCTTCCCCATGAGTACGTACACAGTGTTTCGCGTTTCAAAGAGGCAAACACCGTCGAAGGACTTGCACAGCGTCGAGCGCACCCAACCTCCTGGCGGGAACCGTCCATGCCCGTCATAGATGACGCAGTGGGAGTACAGGAACATAGGCTGGAGGCCAGATGCCCGCACTTTCGCTAGTGACTCGGGAGACTCGTCAACGTGGAAGATCAGCCAGTCCTCGACTAGGCAATGCTCCTTGCGCGGAAAACGCTCGGCCACCAAAGCCTCGACTTCCACTTGAGGTAGCTCTGTTCCGAAGGACGAGGTCTCACCCCCCTGAAGCAGTTCGTGCTCGGAGGAATTACCCATAAATTGATGACCCTCATGGCGATTGAATACATCAGTGGATTTCATATGTACAAACGACCACCTAAAACCCATCGTAATGACTATATACATTTGCATGGGATCTTACAAACGCGGCATACCGTCTCTTTTTCAAGAGGGGTGCTTGGATGTCCATGCGCAAGGCTTATGCGGCAACGCTACAGTTGCTGAGGGTTAGGCGTGGCTTGTCGCAGGCAGATCTCCAGCACCAAGCTGATCAGGCTCACATAAGCCGCTTGGAGGCATCGTCGACATCAGCGACAGTCGATCTCAGCGCAGACCTAGCCCAGGCACTGCGAGTTACGCCACTGGCATTTCTAACGCTGGTCGCTGCTGCCCATGAAGGCAAGACGGCACGCTCAGCTTTGAACGACACGTTGGCTGAACTGATGTATCTGGGCGTCCTTGACGAAGTGCTGCCTGCCGAACCTAAGAAGCTCACACCCCCGCAATCGACAGCTGCAGCAGAGAAGCTCAGGGCGGTGAAGAAACTGAAAGAGGCTGGATGCACGCAAATAGAAGCCAGCAGGCAATTAGGATTACCACGCAGTACCGTTGGGCGGCTCTGGCACTCAGATACTTAAGGGCAAAACTGCTTTGACAGCACCCAGAAAAGGATCGGGTGAAAACCTACGGAGGGAACCAGTCGGCAACTTCTATGTTGCCGGGGATGAAATTCCTTCACGCGAGTAGCTCGGGCGGTATAGCGCCTTCGAACCTCTTGCTAACCTAATCTCAGACTGAGTCCGAAGGTGAAGTGCCATTGATGTGCTACCCTCCGCAGAGCGCAGCCAATCGTCCGATGGCAGCAGGCATGGAGCAGCCACAGATGAGCGATCTGGATCGACAAGTACAGTTTCGTCAGTCCTTGATGAAGTTTGAGCTTTACTTGATTTCCCTATGGCTTTTATTTGTTTTAATGATTGTGGTTAAAATTGATTTCCCAGTCTGCTTTGACTCGAACTGTCACTATATCGGCACCCTAAAACTAATTAGCACCAACGCTCTCCCCGCAATATCTATAGCAATGGTTATAGTTATAGCTATTTGTTACTTTAGATTCAGATACAGAACTAAGTCGAATGTTAGTCTGCCTGTACAGGTTAAAAAAGTCGAAGACCTAAGCTACGAACATTTAACATTTCTCACTACCTATATTGTGCCCTTGATCTGCTTTAACTTGGACAATGTGAGATATGTTATAGCTCTCTTTACTTTGTTGGTTGTTATTGGGCAGATCTATGTTAAAACAGATAAATTTTATGCCAACCCAACATTGGCAATACTGGGTTTCAGGCTGTATAAGCTTGAGGTCGATGGTATCAGTAAGGTATTAATTACGACGCAGCGCATTACGGAATCTGACAAAATAGTTTTTACCGTAATTGACGAAAAATTCATCTCAGGAAGAAAGGCATGAGCATTGATGCACTACGGCTAACCGCGCAAACACTCGCAAATGACCCGCAAACTGTGGGGCTCATGTTTTTCATCTTGAAGCAGCAAAATCTATTTGTCGTACGCAAAGTAGAATTATCAGCCGACGCTCAGTCGGCGCTTACCGCTGAAGTGAAACTGGAATTGACAGAGTTTTTCGCAGTCGAGTATGTTTTGAGAGACCTCACTGCTGCTGACTTGCGCCAGGACGCAATTTTTCGATACAACCTTCAAAACAATCCTCCTCAGTTGGCGAGACTAATTGATGCATGGGGCGCAGCTCCCGCAATTTCTGAGTTCAATCACGTAAATGATCAAGTAACGGATCTGAAAGCAATTGTGGTGGTGCTTGGAAACGGCACCGAGAAACTGGCTGTCTATAAGCATCATTACCCAACCAACACGTATCGAAGGAGTGGGTTTAGTCTGTGGCGTGCGGGAATAGGTCAAGATCGATTCGAAAAGCTGAATCAAGAGATTATTCGCATGGGGCATACTATTGATTTTCTCTACGATGGAGCTGATATTTTTGTCACTAATTTCAAGGTGCTGGAAAAATTCTTTGGCTTTAAGGAGGCTGTGAAGGCTGATTCAGTAGTTAAGCTGGCGACGTTGGCAGGTCGAAATCTCATTGACGAAATTAACCTACTAGAAGAAAGAATTAGTGTCCAGGGTGATGTGACTTTCGCCAAGAAGGTGATTCGGGCAATCTCCCATTCTCGAGTGCTCGATACAGTTGGTAATGATCAAATTATCCAATTTATCAAGCAGCACAATGGTTTAAGCAAAAAGATAAGAATCAATGACACGGAGACTAAAATAATACTGGATACTAAAGTTTCTCAGAATTTCTTTATGAAGCTGCTCAATGATGACTACTTAAAATCCGAGCTCACAAATTTCGAATATGATGCAGATAGCAAGGATCTGGTAGAGGCCACATAGCCTACTTATATAGAGCTAAGAGCTACCGGGGGGCTCGTAACCGCGCCCCCAGTGCAAAAGCGAGCATCGACAGTTCTGATCAGTAATCCCAGCGCTCATCAGCCAACAACGACCTATTCAACTCATCGCGATGTGCTTTCCAGTGTGGCAAATACTGATCCATCAGGCTGCGAAAACGGTCGTTATGATGGCGTTCGATTAGGTGTAGCAGTTCGTGGACGAGAATGTATTCCAGGCACTGGATCGGCTTTTTTGCCAGTTCCAGGTTGAGCCAGACGCGGCGGGCGGCGATGTTGCAGGTGCCCCACTTGGTTTTCATCTTCTTGATGCCCCAAGCGTTAGCCTCAACCCCCAAGATCGGCTGCCATTTATCTAGCAGCGAGGGGATTAGATTTTTTAGCTCGGAACGGTAGAAGGCTTGCAGCAGTTCTTCACGCCGCTCCGTGCTGGTCTCCGGGCGCACGAACAGATCCAACCCGGCCTTGCCCCGCAACGCGACCCGCATCGGTGTGCTGCCTTCGACTATACGTATACGATAACGCCGGCCCATAAAGTAGTGGCTCTCGCCGCTGACCATGCGTCGCTGAGACTGTCGCGGCTGGGCTTGAAACTTGGCGCGCTGGCGTTTGATCCAACCGAGTTTGCCCACCACTGCTAAGCGCACGGCATCATCGCTGACGGCCAATGGGGCCGCCACGCGCACCCGACCCAAGGGCGGATAAACGCCCAGGTGCAGGTTTTTGATGTTCTTGCGCACCACTTCAACGTTCAGGCCGCTGACCGTGATGTTGTGGTTGTCAGTAGTCACGTTGGCTCGTAACCAGTTCTAGCAATTTATCCAAGGCCTTTTGGGCAAAGCCTGAATGGTACTCGCCAGCAAGTTCTGCCGCATCGTGGCCAGCTGCATCGAGCACCTCTTTAATCGCCAGGCGCACCTTGCGTATCTTGAAGGCATTGTTGCGCCAATCATCCTGACGGCTGAGCATTACTGCTTTGTCGACCGCTAGTGCCAATCCAGCGTTTTTATCTAGGTTGTCGTACAGCGCCTGGCGTGCCCCGGTGTTCATGGTTGCTGGATAGCTATTGGTACTGCTGGGGTGCTTCGCCTGTTTTGTCAGCTCAACAACCTCCTGTAGATACTGCTGATAGCTTATGGCGTCTTCTTTGCGCTTGGCGATCAAGGCATCCAGCAGCGACGACATAGTCTCGTAATACTTGGGGTTGATTGGCGACTCATCGATAATCAGCTTACGCACGTTGTTCTCGATGGTCTCTGCCACGGCCTCCTCGCTACCGCGAATTCCCTGAGGCAGCGCATCGACCGCGTCAACGCCGCGCTCGACGATAAGTTGGATCAACGATAGATCATTGAATGCCGAAATGATCTCGCTTTCTTCAGCGCGGATGTAGGTGTCGATCAAAAAGCGCATGTCAGGCTCATAAGCTTTGAGGTCGATGTAGTCACCGCTGGCAACCTTCACCTCGTCACGCACATTGTTGTAATGATCAACTTCGTTTTTGATCTCGGCGATTTGCTTGGCGGTATAGCCCGCCTCTTCAAGCTCGTTGGCGACAGCGGCGAAGCAGCGAATCAAGGCAGCGGTCATCTTGTACAGGTTTAGCCGGCGCGGCTCGTTTGCCTTGAGTTGTTCGGCATTGCCCGATTCTGTCCCGCAAAAATAGCGCAGATAAGCCGGAGTATCTCTTGGTCGATCAACCAGCTCGCACAGCGCCTTGATCGTCTCACGCGCATCCTCAAGATCGTCGCGGGCGTTACTGAGGCGGTCTTCCAGCAGGCCAGCGACATCGGCTTTATCAAAGCCATCCAGCGCACCGCTGGTGTAGTCGCCGATGGAGTTTTCCAGCTGTTTGAACAGATCTTTGTAGTCGACAATGTAGCCGTATTGCTTATCTTCACCATCGAGGCGATTGACCCGGCAGATGGCCTGAAACAGGCCGTGGTCACGCATCTGTTTGTCGATGTACAGGTAGGTGGCTGAAGGCGCGTCAAAGCCGGTCAGCAGCTTATCGACCACAATCAGCAAGCGCATCTGCCCTGGCTCTTTGATGAACTTCTGCTTAACCTCTTTCTCGAACACTTCGGGGTCTTTGCCATTCAGCATCTGGTTGTAGATGTTGTATTTACGCAGTTTTTCGGTCAGCCCCTCACCGGTAGCCTCGCCCTTGATATCAGCTGGCGATGGCTTGTAGCTGGTGACAATGGCACAGGTGTCGGCCATACCGGCCTTGGCAAATAGCTCGTAGCACTTGCAGGCCTCGAAGATGCTGCTGGTGACAAGCATGGCATTGCCCCGGCCATTGGCTAGGCGGTCACGGGTGGCCAGATCGAGCATGATGTCGGCGACGATTTTCTCCAGTCGCGACTGGCTCGACAGCACTTTTTGCAAGGTACCCCAGCGCTGCTTCAACTGCGCTTTAGCAAGGTCATTTAGGCCCTTGGTTTTGGCCTCAAACCACTGGTCGATCTTTTTCTGCGAGGTGATGTTCTGGTCGATGTCGCGGGCTTCGTAGCGCAAATCGAGCACTACGCCATCCTTAACCGCTTCATCAAACTTGTAGGTATGGATGTAGCCGCCAAACACCTCGATGCTCTTTTGCTTGTCCGCCTTGAGCAGCGGCGTGCCGGTGAAACCTACAAACAGCGCATTGGGCAGAATCGCCTTCATAGCCTTGTGCAGCTCGCCAGACTGGGTGCGGTGGCACTCATCGACGAACACATAAATATCGCCCTTGGCGCGAAAATCAGCCGGTAGGTTCTTACGCAGCTCCTCAAGGAAGCCTTGGATATCCGGGTTCTGTGATTCGTCTTCTTCGCGGCTGCCAAATTTATGCACCAACGAACACAACAACCAGGGTACCGGCTGGTTCAGTTTGGCGATTAGGTCAGCGCCACTCTGGCTGCGATAAATCTGCTCATTGACGCCGGTAAAAACTTTCTCGATCTGCTCGTCCAACTCGGTACGGTCGGTGATGATCAGTACCCGAGAGTCCTGGACGTTTTCACGAATCCACTTGGCCAGCCAAACCATGGTCAGTGACTTACCACTGCCTTGGGTGTGCCAGATGATCCCGCCCTCACGGCGGCGCAGGTGATTCTGCGCGGCACGCACACCGAAATACTGATTCTGCCGGCAGAGCTTTTTCACCCCGCTGTCGTACACCACATAGTCGTGCACCAACTCCAGCAGACGGCGTTTGCTGCACACCTGTTGCAGGTGACGATCCAGCAGGTTCTCGACCGGGCTGTCTTCCTTCCAGGTTAAAAAGTATTTCTCCCCAGTCTGGATGGTGCCGTAGCGCATACCCTGCGTATCGTTGCCCGCCATCACCAACTGCATGGTGGAAAAAAATGGCTGGATGAATTCAGGCTTCTGGTTATCAAGGTTCTGGCGAATCCCCTGAGTGACTGTCGTTCGGGAGCGTTTCAACTCCAGCACGGCTAAGGCGATACCGTTGATGTACAGCACGATATCCGGGCGTTTAGTGCTGGCCTGGGCGTCTGCACCCTTAACTGTTACTTCCTCGGCCAGTGCGAAGTGGTTGTTCTCGGCGTTCTTCCAGTCGATTAACCAAACCGTTTGGGTGTTCTCGCCCACTTCGGGCTTGACCCGTACCCCGTAGCGCAACAGCTCGTACACCGCCTTATTGCGGTCATACAGGCTTTTACTAGCATCGGCAGCCACCTTGGTCAGATCGAATAACGCGCGGGTAATCAACGCTGCGTCTACACCTTGTTTTGTCAGCCAGCTGCGCAGCAGCTCCTGCTCAATATTATTGTTGCCGGCGCGATCCGCCCAATTGCCCAGATAGTCGTATTCGAGGGTGTGCAGGAACAACGCAATCACACGCTCTTGGGCCTTGCGTTCGACCTGACCAACTGGGGTTAGCATAACCTTGCCTCCTGCGAGATTTGCGATAACCGAATCCTACCGGTTAGTAGCTCTTGCATGATACCCAGCTTGAGTCGTCTGGCTTTGTCGCGACGGGTTTCGAGGCGGGAAAGTTCGCTGTCCATATCAGAGAGGAAAGCAGCGATGGCTATTTGCTCCTCCAGCAATGGCATTGAAAACTGAAGTTCCTTTAGGAACTTAAAGTGTCTATTGTAACCAGTGCTTGTAATGCCAGAAAGCTCAAGTTTATACGCAAGAAATCTAGTGCACTCACCTAGCTTTGCCCTAATAATTTGAGTTCCATCCGCGCCAACTATAAAATCGAAATCGATATATTTAATGACGCAGGTGTGATCACCAAATACGATAACTCCACCATCTGGGCATGAATATAGTTTGTCGCTGCTGTCCGAATAGGCAACCACCCGATCCTTGCCCTGATCTACAACAGGATAAGCTCCATAAGTTTTATAGTCTGTTGTTTGAATTTGGTAGTTTTTTCCATTAACTCGCGAAAGTACGTCAGAGAACTGCTTCACCTCCCATTCTCCGTTAAATCCAGGCAGGCGTTGTTGGCCATTGAGGAGCTTTTGCATAGCGGCTTGTTTGATGTCGCGCTTTTTTGCGAGTTGTAGATTTAGACCACTTATCAGGGCGTCTATGTCTGCCAGAACCGTCGCTATTGCATTCTGTTGCGGCCTTGGAGGGCAAGGTATGACAAATCTTGACAAGTCAGGGCAGCTAACTACTGGTTGCGCCCCTTCTTTCTGACAGTCTCTTAGCTGCTTTATTATAACTGGACTTTCTAAATAGTATTTTATGAACGTTTTTTCAGCTTTATGCTCATCAACAGCAATTCGTGCGGTACTGCGAGAAAGAACTGCGCCTTCAAGCCAGTGTGGAATTACTTCAACTTGTCCTATCCCAGCTCCGACGACTGTCATAACTATGTCGCCAGTATTGAGCTTTGCGTTTTTAAATTGGGCCTCTAACAATCTAGAGATTCGATGCATTCCACACTCGCCAGACCATCCTTTGGAGTAATCTTGACTGCGTAGCATAAAGCAGCCGTCAGATACAAATCTCCCGGGCTGAACGACACCATACCGAACATTGCGGCCTTCTTGGAGGAGTTCGGCCAGTCGAACGATTTTCCAATCATCTGGAATTACCCCGACCTCAGTTAGCTTGTACCCTGGATTGGTCTCTATATTCATAGAGTAAACCCCATCTTCACCAGATGTTGATTGACCTTTGATGCAAGTTTTTCGACTTCGGCGGTCAGTTGCGGCAACGGTGTGGCATAGCGTTCGGCCAGCTGGCGAATGCGCGAGGTCAAACCTTGAGAAACGCGATTTAGCTCGGTCTGTACATCCAAGGCCAAGCTCGCGAGCCATTTGTCTTCAACCACTAGGACTTTGATATCCGCTTCGCTTAGTTGTGCATAATGCTTGGCGACTTTGATATCTAGGGTCTTTTGCGCTGCTTTGATCTTCTTTCCGGCAGCGGCTTCTTGCTCCAGCACGGCGAGGTAGCGCTCAAGGGTCGCGCGCTCATCGGCGGCGTCCAGGTCGTTTTTGATCGCCTTGATGCGGTCTTTTACGCTTTTGGCGGTGAGCTTGCCTTTGTCGGTTTTACCCTCGGCTAACAGGCCATCTTCGTCGCCGTGCTCCTCGTCTAGCTCTTCCAACTGGCGGCTAAAGGCTTCGCGGGAGGCTTCCAGCTGTTCGATTGTTGTGGCGTCGGTTGTAAAGTAGCGATTGATCAGGAGGTAAGGTGGCAGCAAATCGGTATTCGGCTGGCATTGGTTGGGGCCGTCAACAATCAGCGCCCGCCAGCCGTCGCTGACCAGTTGGTAGAGATCGTCCTGCATGGTGGTGGCCCAGTAATCGAGCAGGTGCTGGTACACGTCGTACGCATCCAGCAATGGGGCTTTGGCGAAGCTGGCGAGCAGGTCTTCGGCCAGGCCGTCGATCAAAGCCTTGGGTTTGTCGCCAATTGCGATGGCGTGCAAATGCGGACGATTGCGGATTTTCCAGTCTTCGAACAGCTCGGTGATGGTCTGGTTGAACGTGGTGAATTCTGGGTGAGCAAAGATGGTCGGCTTGATCTCGTCAATGGCCACTTGCAGCTGGCTGTAGCCCGCTCGTGCCGGGGCGAACAGGCTGGAGCGTACCGCTGGGATAACCTGCCAATAGGCGGCCAACGCATCAATGTCGCGGTTGGGAATACCGCCGTGCAGGTGGGCAGCGATGTCTTGCAAGTCTTCGGCAGCGCTGGCGTCGATATAGCGCGGAATATTGAGGTTGTAGTCGTTGTCAGCAATCTCAGCCATTGGCACCAGGCGGGCGTATTTGGCTACTTCGTGCTGTTGCGTGAAGGTGTCGACGATTTTGTGAATGTCTTGTTCGCGCAGACGGTTTTTGTTGCCATCTTTGTTAAAGCCCTTGCTGGCGTCGATCATAAAGATGCCTTTGCGGCTGTGGGCGTGCTCTTTATCAAGCACGATTATGCATGCTGGGATAGGGGTACCGTAAAACAGGTTAGCCGGTAGCCCGATGACCCCTTTGATAAAACCCTGTTTGAGGATGCGCTGACGAATAATGCCTTCGGCAAAACCCCGGAACAGTACGCCATGGGGCAGAATTACCGCAGCTTTGCCTGAATGCTTCAGCGAGGCAAGGATGTGCAACAAGAACGCGTAGTCACCATTCTTCTCTGGCGGGATACCAAAGCCGAAGCGCTCGAACTCGTCCTCTGCCGGGTTGAAGCCATTGCTCCAGGCTTTGGTCGAGAACGGTGGGTTGGCGACGACAAAGTCAAAACGCTTGAGCTTACCTTTGAACGGGCCGTGGGCCTCGGTGAAGTAAGGTGCAGATAGGCTGTTGTCCTTCCAGATAGTGGCCGTCTCGCAGCTGTGCAAGATCATGTTCATCTTGGCCAAGGCGCTGGTGGCGTTGTCCATTTCCTGGCCGTAGATGCTCAGGTCGAGGTTGGTGGCGTGCTTTGCCTCGTCATGAGCTTTCAGCAACAGCGAGCCAGAGCCGCAGGCAGGGTCATAGATAGTCTGGGTGCTGTCGGTGGCTGCGCTAATGCCAATGACCTTAGCCATAATCCTCGAGACTTCTGCCGGGGTGTAGAACTGCCCCTTGCTCTTACCAGACTCGGTGGCAAAGTGACGCATCAGGTATTCGTATGCATCGCCGAGGATGTCATCGCCCTGAGCGCGGTTACCCTTGAAGTTGAGACCGGGTGAATCGAAGATGCTTACCAGGTTGGACAGCCGATCCACCATCTCCTTGCCTTTGCCAAGCTTCTCGGCATCGTTGAAGTCAGCCACATCAATCACGCCAGTCAGGCCGTTAGCCTCGGCAAGGGTGCGAATGATGATGTTGAGCTTGTCCCCAATCTCCTTGTCGCCTTTGAGCGCGATCATGTCGGCAAAACCGCCGCCGACCGGTACTTCAAGCATAGCGCTGTGGTTGCCGGCGTACTTGTCGGATACGTACTTCACGAACAACAGCACCAAGACGTAATCCTTGTACTGCGAAGCATCCATACCGCCACGAAGCTCGTCGCAGGATTTCCACAGAGACGAATAGAGTTCAGATTTTTTGATGGCCATGGGGTGGGGGTACTGCCTTCGCGAGATTTGGGAAATGAGGGGTGTGTAGCTACTGGCTGCTCGCCCGAATTGGCTTTAAGGCGGTGTTGGAACGAGCAGGGTTGTAGTGAGGAATCTGCGGACTGATAGTGGTTCGAATTTGCGTCGCGTGACAACGAAGTCCGGTAAGCCTCTCACCAATATTGATTGTGTCGGGAGCGCGTCAGTCCGCAGAGCCAGATAGCTAACGCTTTGTTGATGCTGCCGCTCCATAGTGCATTCCGTGCCATATGTGATGGGGTGTATTGTCCTGAAGAGAGATAATCGACGCAACGGCCAAACTTAGTGCATTTGCCTGAGGAGCGAGCCAGCGGATCTCGACTCACGACTGCAGTACGATTTGAGGTCGGAATACTGTTCAAATAATGACCCTACCGGATTTCTTTTGGCTTGGCATACGGCAGAGAGCGTTCAAGGTCATCCAAGGTGAGGCCTCCCCGGACGGCGTTGTGGCTCCATCGCACAAATTGCTCCAAGAGAGCGTTGTTTTCACGGGTCAGGCGTTCCACCCGAGCCTCTAGGAGCTTGACGCGTTCCAGAGCCTTATCTGTTTCAACCGCGCTTCTAGATACGCTTACTCCATTGTCATCCTTCGCGTGCTCCTTGGCGTGATCCCAGGCCGATTTTATGCGTGGGTGCCGTAGCATTGCTGCCTTGGTGTATTTGTGGCCGATCTCGACCTCTAGCATGGCCAGATAGCGATCCCAAGTGAGTTTTCCGACCCACCCATCGAGCAGGCGTACAGCCTTTTCGATTCCTGTGTCATTTAGCTTTGGTGCGCCCATTTAGAAAAACCCCATGTCCATTAGCAACTTCTCGTCGGCGTCTATATCGTCATCGAGGTTTGCCTCAGATTTCTTTGGCGCTTTTGCGTCTAGATTGACGATTCTCACGGCTTGGGCCAGTCCAGCCTTTGACTGCGAGTTTTCAGGCGGTGGCAATGTGATAAACGTTCCATCAGCAATTGTGGGATCGTTCATCTTGGTGAGAACAAGGCGCCATCGTTCGAGTTTTGGTTGGTGAAGCTTCAGCCACCTCGATGCGCCTGGCTCACCACGTTCGTCAGCCGCTTCAGCATCCGCGACAGCTTTTTCGTGGAGCTTGAATTGGAACTCGGCCTCGTCGTGATGGCGTTTATCACCCTTTACAAACGTGTGCTCTCCACAGCTCACACAGTCCTTGTCCTTGGGGCATGGGGTGAGTGCATGATCATGGCGGCAAATGCCGTAGCGGGTTCGGTGAGTCGCCCCTAGCTCCAGCTTAAGCGCCTGCTCTCGGGTGAGGCCATGAGCAATCGCTATCGAGTTCACTTTTGCTTCCAGATGCCCCTCGACCAGCAGTGGCCGCTGTTTGGCCCCAAGCTTCAGATAGGCCTCAATAAAGGCCTCTTGAGGCAGGTGGTCGTACCATTCGTTCTGCTTTACGTTTTTGCGACCAGACCAAAAAGCAATGAGAGACTCACTGAGGTGTTTGCTTTGGGCGAGGGTATTCAGCAAGTGGCGGAAGTCGTGCGTGGTGATGCTGATAGTGCTCCCGTCTGGGTTCACCTTGTTATTCCGACTGAACGTCGTAACGCCGCCAGGATTGGCTCCTAGCTGATTATTGAACTGATTAGTCGACAACGATGAGGGGATGTATAGCAACGGCTCAGCGTCTGGCCTGAGGATGTTTTCTGGAAACATGAACAGTGCTTCGTGCCACTTGAGCCCGGTATGTCCATCAAGGATCGGAAACGCGGCGGGGAGTTTTCCGAGCGCAAATTTTTCCAATGATTCGAACTCGTAGAGTGGAGCTCTACCAGATTTGAGTCCCTCTTCAAATCGCGACTTATCATGGGTTAGCTCGCCCGTCCTTATGAGCCCATAGTGCTTTGCTTTGCTGCCACGGATCGCCGTTTCCTTTCCAAGGATTTTTGCTGCCTCAAGTAACGTTATTGGCCGTCCCCGAAGGTGCTCGTGGTCTGGCGGAAGATAGATATTTTGGGGGTTGTGGGCATACCAAGCTGCGGCGGTGCGTGCTGGAGCTCCAAGTTCAATCAAATATCTGACGGTCTCTTTCACCACAGCCTCAAATTCATCGGAGGCAGCGAACTTGGTCATCGCCCCCGCGCCCTTTGCAGGAGCCCATGCGATGCCCATAATTGGGCCGTCTTTTGTATCTGCTGAACGGAGACAGTCTACCGGGAGGCTTAAAATTTCAGCTGACCGGCTCGGGGCATACATGGCAAGAGACACAAAAGCAGTTGTCAGCTTATCTGACACATTGGTGCTGGTGTGATGGATTTCTGCCAGTGCCAAGATCGATTCTAAGGACGGAAGTCTTGCCACAGCTTTATCGGATTCTTTGGTAGCAATCCTGTCATTTCTAACTGGTGCCTGGTATTGAATTGGGCTTCGCCATTCCAAAAGATTTGGTGTAAGACGAGCAGGATTCACGATCTCGGTCACAATCCTTTCGAGAACTCTTGCCGTTGCCCAGCAGTCCTCAAACCTAGCTTTCAATAAGTCACAGGCCTTATCAAGTACGAAGGGATTTAGATTGGTAACGCATGGGCTGAGCTTGGAATCAATCAGTGCCTGTTCAATGGCTTGAAGCGCGTATAGATGACGTTTGAATTCGGCGAGACGCAATCGGCGCATCACTTCACTGAACGTCGCCTTCGCAAAGCATAGGAAGTCAGTTTCGAATGGGATTTGAACAGTTGACCTACTTCTCGACTCGTCCCTCATGGACTTGAAATGAGCAACTTTCTTGGTCTTTCCCTGAGCTCTCCCAATGTTAAAGGTGGATATGTCCCAACTATTATGATCCCAGTCGATATTAGCAAAAGGAAAGTTTGCCTTGGCGTGCGAAATGAATAGCTCCAGATTCTCTCGAGCACTCAGTGCGTCTCTGCCAACAAAATGTACGATTTCGCCCATTTAAATTGCTTCTTCTGATGTGTCGCGGATCGTGATGATTTGCTGAATCGCAGACATTGCACTGTGATTGATCTGGCGGATCCTTGGCTCCGTTTCGATCTCTTGATCCGCTACCAGAGATGACATCAATGTTTCCCAGGGGGCACTCAGCAATGGCTCGAAATGGGCGCACCCCGCTAGGCAGGCAACTGGAGCGTTTTGGTGGCATTCGGCACGGGTACCACATGCACCAACAGGCATTCCCATTAGCCTCATGAAATCCGTGATAACGGCGTCTGGATCTCCGGCCCTGGTGGCTTCGTGCAGCGCTGAAATAGGCTTGCCTTGGAATGCCCGAGCGAAGTATCCCATTTCCTTGCCTAGCGCCTCACGGATAGGCATTTGTAGCTCAGGCATGGATGCCCGGTAGTATTGGATGCATGAGGTACTTCGGTGTGTGAGCAGGCGCGCCACTTCATAGTCCGAAGCCCCTTGCGCCAAGGCCCTGGTAGCGAGCGTGTACCGGAACCGATATGGGGTGATTGGGATTTGCGCGCCGAGCCTGTCTGAATATGTATCAAGGGCTGAAAATGTCTCAATCACCTTAATACTGAGTTCTCTTGATGACTGGTCTAAAAATAGATGATCGTCATCCTTCGCATCGAGAATCGCAGGCATGTCGAGATAATTGATCAAGCATTCCGCAAGAACTGTTGGAGCACGCCGAAGCCAATATTCCTCTGCTACTGTCTTCTCACCCTTCGCAAGCGGGATTCTCAGGGTAACTTCTAATCCTTGGCGGTCATGCACAATTACATCGCGCTTCTTCATTCTCCGAGCTTGAACTGGGCGAACCCCTGTGCCAATGAAAAACCAGCAGAGTGTATATGCCTCCTGGTTGATAAGGCTCATAGCGAAGGCGTTGTTTAATGCCGAGTTGGCATTGTGAAGCTCTTCTTCCGTTAGAGCCCCTTTTTCAGGGTCGTTGGTAATAAGGCCATAATACGCTCCCTTGGATTTTTCTTCCCAGCTATGACTATTCTCTAAAAAATCACTGGCTTCATCACTAAGTACAGCCGTGTCTAAGTTCTTAATTCGACGAAGAAGCGGGATGATAAAGGGCCTGTAGCTTGCCTGGATTTCGGATAGGGAGTTTATTTCCGGAATACCTATCAGGGATTTACCTACCATCGTAGGTAGGCGTAGCCACTTCTCCATCGCATAGCAGACGGTGGAGTTATACCGAAGACTATGAGTAGAAAGGGTAGTCGCCAGGCAAGAAAAAACGCACTGATGCATACGATTTTTCTGGTCAAAGGCACCAAGCACGATTGGCGTCGAAATACCGTCTCTGTCAATCAGAGGAAGATTTACACCGAGTTCAGCCGCAACAATCCGCCCATCAAGCAATACAATTTCTCTGACCGTTCGATGGAATAATGAGCTGACCTGTAAAGCGTCATGCATGGCGTTGGTCATTTTTTATCTCGCAAGCTATTGGCCAGGTCTTCCGCAATCTTGTCTGCCTTTTCACGAATGTGCCGACGGGCATAGCGCTCTTCCATCGAGGACTTTTTCGACCAGCCGTTAAGCCTGTTTCGAATTTGCTTTTCCTTCTCAGGCGTCATTCGTTCTTCTGGAGGCAAAGCGTCAATTGCTCGGCTGAAGCGATCATTCCATGTCCGCCGCATCGAGTGCGGAGCTATGCTGTCCGGCAAACAACTCTTGCGACGTAGCTCCCTGAAAACGAGGTTTATGGCCTCTAGGGATAGGTGGTCGCCCGTTTTTGTTGTGAACAAATAACCATGCTTTCTGCCCCTGACCGGGATGTTGCTCCAGTGCTTCATTACGAATTGATGGAAGTCGTATGCAGTCTGCTCGGATAGAGGCAGGGTTCTTGCGATGGTTTTAGACACCCGAATGCCGACTCGGCGGGTTGCGTGATTTATATCCTCCACCCGTATGTAACGAAGCTCGCTTCGCCGGATCGACGTGTCCGTGAAAAGCCGGTACATCAGATGATTACGATACTGATGAAAGTCCGATTGAAATGGATTGGTCTCAGAGCCTGGCTCGAACGCGGCATCCAATGCATCCATTACCTCTTCAGAGAGACCCTCGGGAGCGTCCCCTTCGTCGGACGGTGCGGCCCTAGGTTCTTGCGCCCGTAATGCGGCTATGGCCCTTTCTCGCGCTTTGGAAAGGTCTGCCCGAGGCTTCTCGGATGCCTTTGGGCAAATACGCTCATGATTGAACTCCAGAAAGTTGGCCACCGTTCGGATCCGGTATCCACCCTCTACAGCCGAAATCAATGTTCTGGGCGCGTTCGGAGCACCCGCACTGCGTACCTGTTCAAGCCGCACAATCTTACGAGGCCGAGTTTGCAGAGACTCTGCCACCAGTCGGTCTTGCGCGCCCCGATCCATACGAAGGAAGAACGCCAGATCTTCACATTGCTCAATCGTGAGAAATGACTCTGATCGCAGAATCTGATCTAGATCGAGTTTCCGGGAAATTGCCCACAGATAAGCCATGGCCAAGGAACGCAGCACTTTTTCTGTAGTTGATGCGGCAGAGCCCACATCTCGAAATCGGAGGGTTGCGTAGATATTGGGAAGGAAGGGGGGACGTCCTTCATGATCTACCAGCACGACCATAGGTAGGTCGTCTGATGCTGTGAAAGATCTTATGGAATAGCTGACCAAAGTATACGCTTCCGACCTATGAGCTAGTTAGGGCGGCGAGTATAGGGAGGGGTATACGGCAAGTAAACCCTCCAACCCCTTATTATTATTGAGGTTGGAGGGTGTATCTTCTTAGAAAGTATACGCTTTAGAACGCATACAGGTTATTGGCAAGCTTCGCAATCCGGCTCGTCAATCGCGCAGGCCTTTGGCACTGGCGCCGGACCTGCCGGAGCGGCCAGGACCGAATCGTCGCCGTGGTTGCCGCCGCTGGAAACAGCGTTCAGCTTACCGGTGTTGATGGTCGACTTCTCGGTGCTGGTCGCGGCCAGGGCACGGAGGTAATAAGTGGTTTTCAGACCACGGTACCAGGCC
>Ga0307411_10000233_pt1 | contig 18112 bp, 9 predicted proteins | sample DK1Ometagenome_2_FD_203712 | JGI IMG/M metagenome (GOLD analysis project Ga0307411, IMG submission 203712) | Maize rhizosphere microbial communities from greenhouse at UC Davis, California, United States - DK15-O-1 | ecosystem: Host-associated > Plants > Roots > Rhizosphere > Soil | place: USA...
AAAAGAAAGGACGACACAGAGTTTCCGGTGGAAATAAGCTTGAGTCCCTATTCCAACGACGAAGGAAAATTTGTGATTGCCTTTATTGTGGATGTAACGGTTCGCAAGGAAGCGGAAGCACGTTTAAAAAACTATTCTACGGTGCTTGAAAATGAAGTTGAACAACGAACGCTTGTTTTAAGTGAAGCCATTTCGGAATTACAAAAGATCAAAGAAGAGTTGAACATTTCCCTTGCAAAGGAAAAGGAATTGAATGAACTTAAATCTCGTTTTGTGTCAATGGTTTCCCATGAATTCCGTACACCACTTGCAACTATTCTTTCTTCGCTTGCACTGGTGCGAAATTATATTGAACTTAATGATAAAGATAAACAAGACAAACATCTTGTAAGAATCAAAACCTCTGTAAATAACTTAACAGATATATTAAATGACGTACTATCCTTAAGCAAACTGGAAGAAGGAAAAATTGCTGTTAATCATGAAACCTTTAATGTTTCTGAGTTTGTGGATGAGGTATTCCAGGATATCCAGTCTGTTGTTAAAACCGGGCAGAAATTCAATCATAACATGGAAGGAAATCAGGACGTGAATCTGGATAGAAAGATCCTTCGACACATATTGTTTAATCTGGTTACAAACGCTGTCAAGTTTTCTCTCGAGAACAAAATCATACATGTTTTTACATCGGTTGGATCAAACATTTTTCAAATTATTGTTCAGGATGAAGGAATAGGAATTTCTGAAGAGGACCAGGTTCACTTGTTCGAAAGTTTTTACCGGGGACAAAATGCAATTAATATTCAGGGAACCGGTCTTGGGTTGAATATCGTCTCAAGGTACGTTGACCTGTTAGGTGGCAACATCAAGCTTGAAAGTAAATTGAATGAAGGAACAAAATTTACCATACAAATACCATATACCAGCTAATTGAATGAAACGAAAGATTCTGTTAATAGAAGACAACCTGGAAATGCGAGAAAATACCTCAGAGATATTGGAACTGGCGGATTACCTGGTGATCTCTGCATCCAATGGACAGGAAGGAGTTGACCTTGCAGTCAAAGAATTACCTGATCTGATCATTTGTGACATTATGATGCCTGCACTGGATGGATATGAGGTGTTAAATGCGCTATCCAAAAATAATGAAACGATGTCCATCCCATTCATATTTCTTACTGCAAAGGCAGAACGTTTGGATCAACGCAAAGGAATGGAGATGGGAGCTGACGACTACCTTATCAAACCGTTCGATGATCTTGAATTACTTAGTGCAGTAAGTACCAGATTACGGAAAAATGACTTATTAAAAAGAAATTTTTCACGTGACATAAATGGGTTGAATGATTTTATGGAAGCCGTTAAAGGAATGGATATATTGAATCAGCTATCCAATCAAAGGGCATTAAAAACCCATAAAAAGAAAGAAAATATTTACCTGGAAGGTAATAGCCCCAAAGGGATTTATTTTATTAATTCTGGTAAAGTAAAAACTTCAATAACCAACGCTGATGGAAAGGACCTAATTTCCGGACTCTATAATACCGGTGACTTTTTTGGATACCTGGCTCTTCTTGAAGAGACGAAATATACCGAAACAGCCTCTGCCCTGGAGGATGCCGAAGTTTGTATGATTCCTAAAGAAGATTTTTACGGTTTGATCTATACCAGTCCTGATGTATCAAAAAAATTCATCAAAATGCTTTCTAACGAATTAGCATCCAAAGAAGATCAACTACTCCAATTAGCGTATAATTCTGTTCGGAAAAGGGTGGCTGAAGCATTGATGACCCTATATCACAAGTATGGTGAACAAGATCAAGGTCCTTTTTCTATGAAAATATCACGAGAGGATCTTTCTAATCTGGTAGGTACTTCAACCGAAACAGTTATCAGAACACTGAGTGATTTTAAGGATGAGAAACTGGTAGAATTAAAAGGGGGCATAATTACAATTCTTAATCCTGATAAACTCTCCTCAATGAAAAATTGATGGGGATAGCTAATAATGATGAGCATCATTTTTTACAATAATCATACGTCTAACTTTGTGCTATATTACCCGAAACATATTACCGGGCTTTATGAACACTGATGAAGATTATCATTGATGACAGTAAAAAATTGGTAAGTATAAGAGATGAGTTCAACCGGTTTTTCCCTTTTCTTAGTCTGGAGTTTTTCGAAACTAAGAATGGTAGCCTCAGAAAGATTCATATATTAGATGGTATTACTGTTGGTAAATGCCGTAAATCCAGAGAACCCGAAATACTTACTGTCTTCCCTGAAATGTCAGTCGCAGATTTGGAAGGTATTCTTAGCGACAGGTTTGGTTTAAATACTCTGGTTTTGCGAAAATCAGGTATGGTTTGGTTAAAAACCACACATACTCAAGCATGGTCGCTGGAGCAACAGAACAAACAAGGTGAAATTATATCTGCCCATTTATTCAAACAGGAAGACCATAAACGGAAATAAAATAATATTTGTAGAATCTGTATTTTCAATAGTTCATCATGAATCAGCGTTGTTCTTTATATTAAAGAAATAGTCATTTCTAATCGTAGCCGATGAGCTATTGAATTATTATGTAATCATAAAATAGAATGATTTGATTTTTTCTTTGTAATAAGACTACAAAAAAATCAAGCGTTATAGAAACTGAATAGCTTGGAAGAACTTCTGTTTATCTCAAAAAAATCAGGACAAATCTATTTTAATGGTAAAGGATGAAGACGGTGTCATATAATTCCGTATTAAAATTATTTAGATAATAGTATCAATCCTATCCAAATTATATCATTGGGACCTTAAAGAAAAATGTGGAACCTATCCCTTTTTCAGAAATGGCCCAAACAGATCCACCATGGCGGTTTATAATTCTTTCAACTGTAGCAAGTCCAATTCCATTACCCTCAAACTCATCCTCACTATGCAGTCTTGAAAATGGCTTAAATAATTTATCCATCCATTTCATATCAAATCCATCACCATTATCTTCGATGGCATATACAACATAATTGTTTTCAACTTTACCGGAAATTTTAATTGTAGGCTCACTTTTTTTCGAGGAATATTTAATGGCATTAGACAATAAATTATTTAGAACCTGATTAATTAATTTATAATCTCCCAATATTGTTGGAGTTTCAAAAACTGAAATATCAACAGATTTTCGGCTCTCAGAGGGCAGTAAGGATTCAATACAGTGATTAATTAAAAAATCCATTTCTATTTTAGCTTTATCCAATTGCCCTTTTCCGGATTTTGCAAATTCAAGCATACTGGAAATCATCTGATTCATATGTAAAAATCCTCCTTTTATTTTTTGGAGATAATCCCAATTTGTATCATCGGTTTCATTGTGTTCTTGTATAAGTAGATCCGTATAAATTTCCATTCCTCTAAGATAAACTCTCAAATCATGAGAAACAGAATGATTAAAAGCATCCAGGTTTTGATTTGCTATGGAAAGTTCCTGGGTTTTATGCTTTACCTTTAATTCAAGTTGGCGATTATGGCTTGCAATCTGAGTCTCCAATTCTTTTTGTTTGGTAATATCCTGCATGATCCCTATCAATTTTACAGGCTCATTCATTTCGTTATATTCAAAAGCAAGCTTTACAAATATATGTTTAACCTTTCTGTCATTTAAAACAATTCGATAGGAAATACTTTCAGGTGTTTTCCCGCTAGAAATTGGCACCAATGAGTTTTTAACAAGTTGCAAATCATCAGTATGGACATGGTGCATAAAAAGATCAAAACTAACGTCAACGTTGCCTGGCTCATATCCGAAAATCCGATATGCTTCATTAGAAAAATGGGGAGTGTTTTTATTCCAGTCAGTTAAATCATTTAGAACTATTTCCCAACTTCCAATCATTCCAATTGACTGGGATTCGTTAAGTAGTTTATGTTCTGCTTCTAATATTCTGGCAGCATTTTTTCTATAACTTATATTTTGAATTGTGCCTTTTAAAACTGGTGCTCCATTATCACGTTCAAAGCAGGATGCATTTATACATACATCTATTTTCTCCTTATTTTGATTGATTAAAACAAGCTCCAGATTCTTTAGGCTCTTGTTTTCATCCACAGATGATACGGCATTTAAAAAAACGCCCTTATGCTGTGTTTCTATATGTAAATAGAAGTCTCTTAAACTTAATTCATTTTGGGAAGAATCAAGCCCTAAAGTATTCAATATGAATTCATCAAATTTCATATTGGTAGTATTCATATTGATCTCAAAGGATCCCATCTCAGCTATCCGTTGAACATTCACCAGTTCATTTTTAGCCTGAACAAGATCCGTAACATCAACACTATATGCTACAGTTTTTTGAATGGCACCAATATGGATTGGTTTGAAAACATTTAATGAATATTTTAAACTACCATTTACGTCAATACTTTCAGTAATTTTTTTTGATATTGCCGGTTTGGTATTAGTAAAATCTTCTAATGAAAGGTTCGTTCTAATTCCTGAACCCTTTAATTTTTCATTTATTTCATCCGTATTTTTTCCAACTACCCAGGAGCTTAGAATTTCATTTGAAATACACTCTTTATTAACCAACTGACAAGTATTATCCTCATTAAAAACCATTAAACCAATTGGGAGCTGATCTAATAATTCTTTGGAAAATTTTTCCTGTTCGATCAAAAGATGTTCACTTATTTTTCTGGTTAGTCCTACAGAAATATGTTCCATATAGGTGTTTATGGTTTCTTTTTCTGCTTCGGATAATATTCTGGTTGAAACAAAAGTTACTAAACCTATGTTTCTTCCATTTACTCTAAGTGGAATAGTACCGAATGACTTAACTTTTATAAGTTTCTTTGCAAAGGATGCAAGCCCTTTAAGCACTGTAGAATTTGTATGCGCCCTTATTATTCTAAGAATTTCTTTTTTATTGGTGGTAATCTGTGGCTTTTCTGATTGGATATAATCGTAAAATAGTGTTCCTGGATGAGCATCGGGAACAACATTTTCCATTTTGATCCCCAACTTATTTTCTAACATTTCTTTTAATCCCTTCTTATAATGTTCTGCTAAAACCATTAATCGTAATTTATTTTCATTGTACATGTATATTCTACATGAAAAAATATCGAATACAGGAACTACTGCATTCATAAAAAGTTCCGATATTTCTTCGAGACTTTGGCCATCAAGTATGGCCCTGTTAATTTTTCGCAAGTGATTAAGTTCATCCGTAATCCTACTTAGTTTCTCTTGCGTATTTTCAATATTTGGTGGGGCTTTAGGTATAATTAGGGCGTGTAGCATTATGCTTTTTTTTACGAAGGTCATCATTGCAATGCTTGCTAAAAATGATCCTCATCATGTTTTAGCATCCTAAAAACTAAATACCGGTTGTTAAGCTGGGAGCAAATGAATGACCAATTAACAGAACCTAAACCTTAAAAAGCGGAATTAGGTTTTAAAGCGTGATATCAGGATGTTATTAACCCACTGATATACAAATCCATAGTATACTACTCATTAACTTTGAAGAAACTGCTTTTAGCCAAATCTTCGTAACCTAAACAATAAAACGGAGGTATAACATGCCAATAGGTTAGTATCTGCCCTTAATTGATAAAATTCCTTATGATAAATTTTACAGTAAGAGATTCCATAAAAGCAAGAATCGTTTTAATACTCTTTCTCAGGCAAAAAAACCATTTTACAAAAAAAAACGCCCAGATATCCTTTGAAAATAAAACAATTAAATACCGATATCAGGAGCAGGTAATTTGATGAATGGATCTAAATATCTGTTGGCAGATCCTTTAATACCAAAATAGATATGAGAAAACTAAATAAGATGATAAAGAAGAAAAATGTCATAATGAATGTTTTAGAGTTGTTATTAAATGATTTCCGGTTTTATATTCCAATAATTTATACGAAAAATGTTTGGTATATGAATGACCTATTTTTTTGCCCTGCGCATGTAAAAATGGTGAAGGCCAGATAAGGGTTGAAAAGAGAACAATGGTTAATAGTTTCATGTTTTTGTATTAAATAATTTCTTCAAATGTAGACGATGAACAACGCACTATACAGAGGGATAATTACCCCATTCACTAAGTATTTATCGCATTGCTTTGAACCATTCGTAAAAAAAATAGATTGAAATATTTTAAAAGTAAAAACAGATTACTGATATTTTTTTTCCTGAACCAAATTCAATCCTATGATCCCTTTTTCCACTTTGAAAAATTTTTAGAGAAAGATGTATTTGGTGCCCGTAATAAAAAAAAAGGAGTTACAATAACATGCAACCCCTTTAATTAACCAACCCAAGTATGAATGAAAAGAACTATTTATTTTCCAAGTACTACTACTTTTATTTCAACCCTTCTGTTTACCGCATGATCCGATTCTGAACATCGTGAATCACTGTCACATAAATTTTTCAGGTATTTTTCGCCACATCCCACGGGGATCAACTGTTTAACATTTACTCCTTTTGACAATAAATAATATACTGTAGACTCTGCTCTTTTTTGTGAAAGAATCAAATTGTCATTATAAAATCCACGTGCATCGGTATGTGCACTTAGTTCAAAAACTGTATTAGGATTTTTGATTATTACGTTTGTCACACGATCAAGTATCAGCATAGATTCACGTGTTAAACGGTAATCGTTATACTCGAACAGTATGTTGTGTAAAGTAAAAATAGAATTTAATGCCAATACGGGATCCAGCTCCATTGATACATTAATGGTTCCTTCGTTATTTGAATTGATCTCTATAACCTTATCATGGTATTTGTCTTTTTGCGCCGTTACTTTATACACTTCGTTTGGTAACATGTTATTGAAATTAAAATTTCCGTTGTCATCAGTGCTTAACTGTGTTATAGAAGAATCTTTATCAATAATGGTGATCTTTGTATTTGCCAAAGGTTCTTGTGTTAATGCATCCAGAATAAGTCCGTTGGTGGTATCGTAGTCAACTTCAATGGGGAAGTCGAAGCTGAACATTTCATCGATACCCGGTAAATTGTTTCTATTGGAGAAAAAATATCCGTTATTGCCTGATGTAAAATTGATTCCAAAATCATCGGCACTTGAATTGGCTGGTAATCCAATATTTACAGGTACGCCCGGTTGCTGATGCCAGATCTTGGATTTAAAAATATCAGATCCGCCATAACCCGGCCATCCGTTAGATGAAAAATATAGTACTGAATCTTTGTACTCATAAGGATACATTTCATCACCCGTTCCATTAATATTTGTTCCCATATTTACCGGTTGTGACCATTCGCCTTCCACTTTTTCTAATTTATAAATATCAAACCCACCATAACCACCAGGCATATCGCTGGCAAAATAACATACTGTTCCGTTTGATGCGATACATGGATGAATGCATGAATATTCCTTGCTGTTAAAGGTGAAGGATTTTGTAGAGACAATGTGTTTACCATCAAAATTTCCTACCATTAAGTTGAGTGTATTTAGGTATTTGATACTGATATGGTGTTGAGATAATTTTTTATCGGTTGTGGAACCCATTTCGGAATCCTGAATAGAATAGATCACCTCATTAGATGTTTTGTTAAAACTAATTCCACCAATGTGGTATTTTGACTGAGTAAGTACATCATTGGGTTCGTACTCAGTAAAATGAGAATCGGCATTGCTTGCATAGATATTATGGTCTGGCAATGAAAATGCATCACCATTTGCTACACTTTTATCGAAACCAAACCATATATAATTATTGAAGAAACATCCACCGGTATAAATGCCCTCCATAAATGATGGATTTACCGTAATGTGCCAATTGTTGATTTGGTTATGAGTTTCTGCATATTCGCAAGAGGAGATCATATTGGCTGCGGTTGGATCGATTGAATGTGCCTGTTTATAAAGATCCAATAAATAAAGGGCTTCTTTATAGTGTCCCAGCGTTTGTTTTACTTCACCATAGTTTAAGTAAAAATCAACCACAGGTACTTCGGTTACTAAAGAAAATACTGAATCGGCTGCCTGGAAATTTCGGATCTTTAAATAACAATACCCTAGTTTATATTTCCACATATCAGTCTTTTTAAATGCTGCCAGTTTTTGAAGAACCGGAATGGCCTGATGATATTCTCTGATGTTAATAAATTCTTCGGCCATATCAATTGCCATACGTTGTGAATTTACGGTTTGCACAGTTATAAGTATCAGTAAACTTCCTATAAATCTTTTTATGTTTTTAAAGGTTTTCATAATGATTGATTTTAATAGTGTGGTGTTTGGATTGCTATTTTCTTTTTTGATTTTGATACATTGTACATAAGGATTACTTCATGCCCAGTATATTCGGTGAGGTTAGCCATGCCCATTCCCATATTGAATGAATAACCCATGGTAAATTGTCCTGCAATTTTTACATTGGTTTGAAATACCAACGTGTTGATTGTTCTGTAGGAAACCCCAACACCAAACCGATCTTTATATTTTAATTGAAGATTTACATCCAGTTGGGTCGATGAACCGGATACTTGTCTCCATAAAAGAGATGGCTGAAGATTAAAGCATGAGGTTAATCTAAAATCGTAACCTGTATGTAAATTAAAATGAATATTATCAGAGTTTACCCTTACAGAAGGTTGATCAAAACTGGTTGTGAAAATATTTTCGACCGAAACTCCTGCGTAAAAATTATCTCTGAAATAGTATGCCCCAAATCTAAAATCAGGTGACCATAGTTGGTATGACTGATTTAATACCAATGGATCGTTGGGGTCTGTTTGAACAAGCTCAGTAAAATTAGCATCGGTTAATTGAATTGAAGCCGTTAATCCAAGGGAAATATAATTACGGAGATTAATAGGAATTCTATACGCAAATGATGCAGATAACTGAGTTCTGTTACGTGCACCAATTCTATCGTGCAATACCTGCCCACCAATGATAAGATTTGTTTTTGCTATGGGTGCTGTTATATCAGCCAGAAAATTTACAGGTGCTCCATCGAATCCAACCATTTGTGTGTTGAATAAACCTGCAACAGTAAATTGATCGTAGCTTCCCATAGCAGCAGGATTTACAATTGGCTGATAGATGTTATACATATTGTAACTTGATCTCTGCTGAGCAAAGAGGTTAGGGGAAATTGCAAGTAACAATATACCCACCAGTTTTATTTTTATAATCGTGTTACTCATAACTTATATTTTTATGTTGTTGCATTCGTGAGCTCGCCATCTTCGTTGACAGCTCATCTTTATGATTATTTGATTAGTTCTAAAAATCCTTTGATTGGTTCGTATGCTGGTCCTAATTTTACTATGTAGAAATAAGTACCTGTTGAAAGTGTATTTCCAAACATTTGAATTCCGGAATTGGATTGTCCCTGCCAATCGTTGTTATATGGCTGGGCCTGGTAAACCACATCGCCCCAACGATTCATTACGATCACTTCGTTTTCAGGAAATAAATTCAAATTCGTAATATTCCATGTATCGTTGAAGTTATCGTTGTTAGGTGTGATTACCTGTGGAATAATAACTGTAGCAGCAGGATTTACACCAATGACCAACCATGCAGTATCACAAGCCTGAGCACAAGTAGATGAGCAGATTATATATTGTAATGAGTCAGTACCTGAAAAACCCGGTTGTGGTATATATTCAATGGTTGAAAGGTTTAATGTAAAAGTTCCGTTTACCGGAGGAGTGATTACCGAAACAGATGAATAGTTGGTATCATTGGTGGTTAAGTTTACATATCCGTAAGCATTCTCTGTCATGTTTAAAGTATCCATCATTGCTTGCGGATCAATGTTCAAATATGAAAACGGATAAACTATTACCGAATCTGTTCCTGTACAACCTGCAACATCAGTTACAGTAACAGAATACATGATTGGAGATACCGGTTGAATATTGATAAAATTTGTGGTGTCATTTGTATTCCACAAAAAGTTGTTACCACCTGTTGCGATTATTGTGCCTACACTTAAAGGACATACAATTGTATCACCTAAAATATCTGCAGTTACTATGTTTTGAGTAATGCTTATGGTTGATGAACTTGTACATCCGTTAAGATCAGAATAAGTAACTGTATAAATTCCAGGAGTTGATACTGTTAATGTATCGTTTGATGAAGATAAAGGACTCCAGTTAATTCCAGTCGGAATACTTGAATATATTTCGGTGGTTCCATTGTTGCAAATAACCGTTGATGATGTACTGATAACCGGTGGAACGGGATTGTTTAAAGTTGCAATAGAAACTGAAACTGTATCAGAACATCCTTGTGAAGAAAATACAATGACTGAATAAGTAGTATCAAACGTTGGTGTAACAATGATCGAATCAATGAAATCCCCTGTATTCCAGATATAAGTTGCACCGCCGGTTACATTCAAAGAAACTGCAGTACCGGAACATATAGTATCGTTTGTTGCTGTAACTGATCCAACAGGTTGAGCAAAAACCGAAATATTGATGAAGTCCTGGACTATTCCGTTACAAAATGGAGGATTGATCATTGTTAATGCGTAGGTAGTATTTACTAACGGGCTCACTACTATTGATGAAGTAGTATCACCTGTGTTCCATAGATATGCTACACTTCCAACTGATGAACCAAGTGTAACAGAATCTCCCAAGCATAAATCAACAGATGGAGCAGGGGTGATCAATCCTGACGGTGGAACAATTACATCTACATTTACCGTATCAGAATTTGAACATCCAACAGAGTCAGTTACTGTTGCAATATAATTTCCACTGTTTAATAAGCTTGAAAATGGAATTGAATTATTTTGAAGTATTGAATTATAGGATGCGGGCCCGGTCCAGCTATATGTATTTCCTCCTGTGGCTGAAAGTTGAATTGCACTGCCGAAACATACAGGTGAATTACCAGTTGCATTCACCATTGGTAAACCGTACACAAAAATATTTGCCGTAGATGTATTTGTACACCCATTCAGATCAGTAATTGTAACTGTATATGAGTTTGTAAGTACTGGATTAAAAGAAACACCATTTACAACTCCACCTGTCCAGTTAAAACTTCCTGCTCCGCTTCCTGATAAAATAACAGGTGAACCACTACAAACGGTATCGTTTGGTGTGATACTAAAATTTACAGAAGGAATTGGATTTACAGTAATTGTTACAGTCATTGTATCAGAACATCCTATTCCGTTTGTACCAGTAACCGTATAGGTATTGGTAGTTAAAGGTGTAAATGGAACACCATCTATTACTCCATTGTTCCAACTGTATGAAATTGCTCCGGTACCCATTAGTGTAACCGATGACCCGATACAAATTGAAGTTGAAGGAATAATATTTACTCCAACAGACGGGGATGTACTTAATGTAACTGATGCAGTAGCTGTATTTGTACAACCATTTAAATCCGTTCCGGTAACGGTATATGTACCAGAGGATACAGGAAAGAAAGAAACTCCGTTTACAACTCCACCTGTCCACGAATAAGTAATCGCCCCGGTTCCTGATAATGTAATGTTTGATCCATCACAAACTGTATCGTTAGATGATATACTATAACTAACTACAGGTTGTGGATTTACAATAATATTTGCAGTTGCTGTGTTTGTACAACCATTTATATCCGTTCCGGTTACTATATATGAACCGGTTGATGCAGGTGTAAAAGAAACTGAATTTGTAATTCCACCTGTCCATACATATGTATTTGCACCAACACCCGATAAAGTAATTGTTGAACCCATACAAATAGTATCGTTTGGAAGTACTGAGTAAGTTACCATTGGTTGTGGATTTACCACCAGGTTTGCAGTAGCTGTGTTTGAACAACCATTGAGATCTGTTCCTGTTACAGTATATATTCCGCTAGCAGCAGGTGTAAACGGAACTGAATTCGAAACTCCCCCACTCCACGTATATGTATTAGCACCTGTTCCTGATAAAGTAACATTGGAGCCTAAACATACTGTATCGTTTGGCAATAAGTTATAACTTACAACAGGTATTGGATTGATGGTAATAGTTGTGGAGGCAGTACTTGTACAACCCGTAGCCACAGTAGTTCCTGTAACAGTATATGTGGTAGTAGATAAAGGTGAAACAGTAATAGATGTCCCGGTTAATGATCCCGGCATCCATACATATAAATCAGCTCCAGTGGCTGAAAGTGTAACTGTATCAGTTAAACAAAAATTTCCACCCGGAGAAACCAAAATTACCGGAGTTGGATTTACTGTTAAACTTGCTGATGCAGTATTTGAACAACCGCTTAGGTTTGTTCCCGTTACTGTATATGTAGATGATGTTAATGCAGAAAAAGAAACCCCATCGGCAATTCCACCTGTCCATGTATAAGAAGTTGCTCCTGTACCGGATAAAGTAATACTTGTGCCACTACAAACCGTATCGTTAGGTAACAATGTATAATTTACAACAGGAAGAGGATTTACAATAATGTTTGCGGTCGCTGTATTTGTGCATCCGTTTACATCTGTTCCGGTTACTGTATAATTAGAAGATGCCGGAGGAGTAAATGAAACACCGTTTGTAATTCCGCCCGTCCATGCATATGAATTTGCACCTGTTCCATTTAATGTTAATGGAGTACCGGCACAAATAGTTGTTCCGGGATTTGCCAAATAATTTACTATTGGAAGCGGATTAACAGTAACCGTAGTTGATCCTGTATTTGAACACCCGGTAATAATATTTGTTCCCGTAACTGTATAAGTTGTGGTGGCTGTTGGTGAAACCAAAACAGGAGAGCCACTTATTGTACCGGGATTCCAGGTATATATATGTGCACCTGTTGACGATAACATGGCTGATTGTCCTGCACAAATTGAAACCGGTGAAGATGGATTTACCGAAGGTAATGGTTTTACAGTAACGGTAACCTGTGCAGTATTGCTGCATCCGTTTACATCAGTACCTGTTACGGTATATGTAGTTGATAGAGCAGGTACAAATGCTCCACCATTCACAATTCCTCCTGTCCATATATAGGTGCTTGCACCATTTCCAAAAAGGGTAACCGAAGTTCCCTGACAAACGGATGTTGACGGAGTGAATGTAAAATTCACAAACGGAAGATCGTTTACTGTGATTGTAACAAAAGAAGTATCGCTACACATTAAAACCGTGTCGACACCAATTACAGAATAAGTAGTAGTGGTTAGCGGACTCACCATAATGGTACTTCCAACAAAACCATTACTCCAACTATAGGTATGTGCTCCACTTGCAGTAAGGGTAGCAACAGATCCATAGCAGATGGTTGTATCCGCTGAAGCGGAAACACTGCATGTTTGAGAATATGCAGATTTTGACAATAGAAAAAGAACGCTAACTGATAAAAGCATCCATTTCAAAAAGTTTAGTTTTTTCATACTTGTTGCACTTTCTTGGTTTATTAACAACAAGACAAATGTATTTTGAGTGATACACTACGTATGAAGCGGGTATTATGTATTTGAATATGTATTTACCGAACTAATGTTCTGGAATCCTTTGCTAAAAAAAAGTTCAGAACCATCTGGAAATTATAGAGAGGACTCTTTGAGATAAAATATGCCTCCGTTGGAAACTATTTCCAACGCTTTTTCAAGATCTTTTTGACCGGAACTTTTTAAAATATATCCTTCGGCTCCAATAGATTTAGCCTCCTTGATATTATACGGATCGTCAGACATGGTGTGCATGATGACAAGTACATTGGGATATTCCATTTTTACTCTTCTTGTTAATTCAATTCCATTAGTACTGTTTAAATGGATATCCATTAAAATAATATCGCATTCTTCTGATTTTAAAAATCTGAATAGGTCTTCTTCATTGTCCAGATCAGCGACTACCAGGAAATTTTTATTTTTCTTAAAGATTGCTTTTAGGCCATCTCTGATGATTCTGTGATCATCAATTATAATTAGTTTTTTTTTCATTTTAGAACGTGGTCAAACTGTTTCGGTAACGTAAAATAAAATATGGCGCCTTTATCTACTTCTGATTCGGCATAGATTTTTCCATTGTGACGACGTAAGATCCTGTCAACAATGGCCAAGCCAGCTCCTGTACCTTTAAATTGATCTCCGTGGTGCAAACGGGAAAATGGTTTAAAGAGTTTAGATGATAATTTGCTGTTAAATCCAATTCCGTTATCTTTTATATATATGATATAGTTTTTCTCAGAATCACTGGACCCAACTTCTATTACAGGCTGTTGTCTATGGGATGAGTATTTGATCGCATTAGAGATTAAATTATTGATCACAATAGACAATAATTTATTGTCTGCCAGAATAACAGGGAGTTTATCAATCTTTAAAATTGCATGTGGTACATTTTCATGAGATTTTTGTTTCTCAAAACTTGATATTACTAATTGGTTCAGATCCACCGCTTCAATAGTAATGGGAACGTTGGTCATTTTAGAAAATTCAAGTAATGATTTGATCAACTCATTCATTTCCTGAGTACATTTTTCAATTTGGTTCACATATTTAACATGCTTGGGATCGGTCAACTCCTGACTCAGCAATCCCCTGTATATATCAATTGCCCTGATCGGAGTTCGTAAATCATGAGATACTGAATAATTAAATGCTTCCAATTCGTTATTCAATTCGTTCAACTTATTGGTTCTAACGGCCACCAGATTTTCGAGATTCACTTTATATTTACTTAATTCTTCCTCTGTTTTTCTTTTTGCCAATGCTTCACCTGCATGTTGTAAAAATCTGAAGATGGATTTATTTTCAAGTTCATCCAATACTTCAGCAGATATGTATACAATCAACCCAAGGATCATATCGTTGGAAATAATCGGAAGAATACCTAATGTTCTTATATTAAGATCATCTTCTATTATTGATCTTATGTTTGGAAAATTAATCATAGTAGAGTAAGAGATCATCAGGTCCCGGATCTTTTCCTGATCGGAAGTGATCAATGGCAACTTTTTGTTTAAGATTTCCATCAAGGCTGATTCTTCAGACAGCTCTTCATTGATCCCGACGAGTTTTAATCCGTCAAATTTTTTAATTTCAATATTAAAATTTTCATCTACTTTTTCTGTAATCAATTGCAGAGGTTCATTTTCTACAGTGTACATAAACAATTTACTCGCCATTATTTCAGAATAATTGGCAAGACCCTGAAGAGTGATCTCCGAAATTTCAGGAATAGCTTTTCCCTGAATTACTGCATTACTGATTTTCTCAAACGTTTTTATTTCATTGTAAGACCGTTTTAACTTTGTTTCGGCTGATTTTCTGGCAGTAATATCAGAAACAATAGACATAACACCTTCAAATTCACCATCCGAGCCATATACAGGAGATGAACTAAATGAAACAAAGATTGATTCGCCACCTTTTTTTAAAAGCTTTGTTTCATAATTTTCTGAAATTCCCGCTTTTCGCTTCTGAACCTTCGATATAATTTTTGCCCGTTCATTTTCTCCAAGGAGTAATTGGTAACCGTTCTTCCCAATCAGTTCTTCATCATCATATTCCAACATCCCGGCAAACTGGGGATTTATCATTTTTATAATTCCATCTGCCGTTGAAACAAATAACCCTTCGTGCATTTTTTCAAAGAGTGATCTGTATTTTTTTTCACTATCTTCAATTTTCTGTTGCTGCATTTTTTGATTACTAATATCATAATGTGCAATTACAGCACCTCTGCTTTCTCCAATGAGTGGGGTTACTTTCATTCTAAACCATCTTTTTTTCTCAGGAGAGTCGCACCGGTACTCAAGCTCAAATAAATCTTTTTCAGATGATAGAATGGACCTTATTCCAGCTACTGCCTGATAAGCAGAGTTATCGCCATCCTTTATGGAATTATTACAGGCATAGATGTAATTTGAACCTATTCCGGTTTTATCAATATGACCGTTGTTTTCTATACTAAACTGATTCCATTTTTTGTTGGTGGCTATAATTATACCGCTTTTATCAATTACAGCTATACTTGACGACAATGCGGATAAAATGCTTTCTTTAAATTCTTCGCTCCGGCGAATTTTCATCTCAGACTCCTTTTGAATGGTGATGTCTCTTCCTACTGACTGGTACTCGAAAACATTTCCATCCGTGTCAAAAAAAGCTCTGTCAATCCATTCATGCCAATATAGTTGGTTATTAGCCCACGATGACTGGTGGGTATCAATACTAACCGGAGATGAGATGGTTAATGAATTAATTTTATTGAGAAACCTTGTCTTTTCTTTTTTGGGAATTAGTTTTAAATAATTCATTTTAAGAAGCTCAGATTCAGACATTCTCAAAAAATCCAAATAACTTTTATTGGCAAACAAAATCTCTCCATCAGGTTTCCATCGAACAATATATTCTGTTTGATCCTGTACAACCGATTTATGTTTTTCCTCACTTTCTTTTAATTTTTTATTGGCTTCCTGTTCAGCTTTTTTATTTGAAGCTTCGGCTAATGCCCTTGAAAGGGCCAATGGCAATTTGGCAAGGTTATCTTTTAAAACGTAATCTGTAGCTCCTTGTTTTAGAATATCTACTGCCATTTGTTCACCCAATGCCCCTGAAACCATGATAAAAGGGACATCAGGATATTCTTGTTTTACATATGCAAGAATATCAGTGCCTAATATTCCGGATAAATTATAGTCGGACAAAACAGCTGAAAATGTTAGGTCTTTCATTTTCAATTTTAATTCGCTGAAAGTTTTTACTATAGTGCACTCTATTTGTTTAATATCCATTAATGCCATTCTCGCCAACTCTGCATCGGAAGAATTATCATCAATTATTAAAATGCGAATCATACTTTTTATCCGAAATTAATAAGGTCTCTGATTGAGAATTGCCCAAAACAATCCAACTGTTTTGATGGCTTCTACAAAACCATTGAACTCAACTGGCTTTAGCATATAAGCATTTACATTTAAATTATAGGCATTCAACACATCTTGTTCCTCTTTAGATGTTGTTAGAATTACAACAGGGATGAACTTAACTCTTTCATCACCTCTTATTTTTTTGAGTACTTCAATTCCGTCTACCTTGGGCATTTTAAGGTCAAGAAGGATCACTTTTGGACGATCAAGTATATCTCTGTCACTATATCTTCCTTCGGCAAAGATATATTCAAGAGCCTCCTCGCCATCTTTTACCCAATCGACTTTATTTACCAGGTTATACTTTTTAAGAGCCATAAGAGCTAATTCTGCATCTTCAACCCTATCTTCCACAAGAAGAATGTCTAAAACGTTCATTGAAATATCGTTATTCATACTATAGTTTTAATGGCAAGCCAAATTTAAATTCTGATCCTTTTCCTATTTCACTATTTGCTGTGATCCAACCTCCATGTTTTTGAAGAATACGATTTACGATAGCCAACCCAACACCGGTTCCATCGAATTCGTCATTTGAATGTAATCTTTGAAAAACTCCAAATAATTTCTCTTTATACTTATCGTCAAATCCCACCCCGTTGTCGGAAATAGAATAAACCTGGAAACTGTCTTCACGCCAGGAGTTTACTACAATTTTTATTTCATTATTTTTTGATGAATACTTGAATGCATTGGAAATTAAATTCTGCCAAACTTGTCGGAGCATAGCAAGGTCTCCATCACATTTTGGCAAATCTTTTACTTCTACATTTATTTTCTTTTCCGGATACACGAGCTTTTCTGTTCCGATAATATCCAACACCTTTTGTTGCATATTAATTTCTGTAACCTTAAGATCGGCTCTGCTTACTTTTGAAAAACTTAATATATCATGAATCAGGTTGTCCATTCTTTTTGCGTTGGCTTCAATGAAGTTTAGCCATCTATCGGCATCTTCGTCAAATTTTCCCTGGTAATTTTCGAGTAATGCTCTTGAAAATCCTTGAAGAGATCTTAAAGGAGCTTTTAAATCATGTGAAACCGAATAACTGAAGGATTCCAATTCCTGATTAACCAGACTTAATTCTTCCTTTTGTATTTCTAAAAGTTTTTCCTGTTCCTTTCTCCTCGAAATATCTATCATTACGGAGAGTAAACAAGGAGTTCCTGCAATATCGATTAATTGTATTGAATTTGAGGACCACTTGATAGTTTTATTTCTAGTTTGATATCTGTCTTCAAT
>Ga0307411_10000234_pt1 | contig 18110 bp, 15 predicted proteins | sample DK1Ometagenome_2_FD_203712 | JGI IMG/M metagenome (GOLD analysis project Ga0307411, IMG submission 203712) | Maize rhizosphere microbial communities from greenhouse at UC Davis, California, United States - DK15-O-1 | ecosystem: Host-associated > Plants > Roots > Rhizosphere > Soil | place: USA...
CCCCGCTACCGCAAGGGAACGCTGGAGCGCGTTCGCGCCCCCATCCTCTTCAGCCTGGCGTCACGCGACGTGGAGGTCTCGCCGGCGTTCATCAAGACGCTGGCCGCAGGTCTGCCGCACTGCCGGATGATGGAGTACGACGCCGGCCACTTCGACCTGTATCACGGCGACGCGTTCGAGCGCGTGGTGGCGGATCAGGCCGCCTTCCTCGTCGAATCGCCGGCTGGTGGACGGCTGCCCATGTCGGCATGACCCGTTACCGACGCAAGCGGCGCTGGCGATCACAGAAGTTGTTCGCCCAATCCGTGCGCAACTCTGTTGACAAGTTCAGCAGCAACGCCCTAACCCATTGATGGGGTTGACGTTCGTCGGCGTGCCTGCATTTTCAGCACGGGCAGGCAAAGCGGCCCAGCCGCCTTTCGCGACCCTATCGTTCGTCGCCGAAAGTTCTGTCGCGAGATGCCAAACGACGGGCAATGAACTCCGCGCGCGTGCGGCGTCGGGTGCATGTGCGTCGGGGCCTGCATGAGCTGGATCGGTACGTCGCGGCCAAGCCCACGTCTGCGCCATCGGCGCGACCGGAAGAGGAGCGGTGCGTCATCGATGGCGCTCTCGATGCGTCAAAGATCGAACCGCAGGCTGGCGCCGAAGCCGCGGGGTGCGCCGGACGTCACCACCGTGCCGCTGGGCCGGCTGACCAGATAGTCGCGGTCCAGCAGGTTGCGGACGTGGGCGCCCGCCACCCAACGGCCGAAACGGTATTGCAGGCTGGCATTGACGAGGGTGGCAGCGTCGCCGCGCCGCACGCCGATGACCTGGCCGAAGTTCGGCGCACCGGCGTCCGTCTGGGAAACGTACTCCGAGTTGCTGGCCGCCTGGTGCGTCGCCTCGACGTTCACGGTCAACCCATCGGCGCCGCGCCAGCGCAGGCCGGCGTTCACCTGGGTGCGCGGCGCGCGTTCGAAGTGCTGGCCGGTGAGGGTCTGCGTGGGCCTGACGAAGCTCAGGTAGCGCGTGTCGTTCAGCGCGAAGCCGGCATAGCCGCAGGGCGAGAGACCAGTCCAAGGCTTGGGCGCACCCCCGCTGGTTCAGGATCACTTGGGAATCAACAGGACGCCCTCTCCGCTAAGCATGATCGGGGCCCATTTGGGCCCGTTTTGCTTTCTGCGCATCATTGCGCACCAGCCAACCGCAATTCATCCCCGCGAAAGTGCAATTCGTCGCGCTCCGCTGGTTTGCCAGCCCCAGTTGCAGAACACTGCAACGCGTGCCTTGCCGCTTGTGAGGTTGGAGTTGGAAATGCAGCGACTGCTGAAGGGATGGATGAGCCTGTGCATCACGCTCGGCATGGTGGCCGGCGGGCTGCCGGCCGAGGCGAGCGAGGTGGTCAAGTTGGCTCGGCTTGTCGTGAGTGGCAAGCGGGCGCCTAGCGAAGCGGCGCGGACCACAGCGCCAGAGCCTCGCCCGGCTCAAAGCTCTCAAATCAATGGCAGCGGCGGCGGTGACGACGCCGGTACGGCCCCTGCGCCAGCGCGTGGCGTTTCCTGACGAAGTTGGAGCGCTCAAAACAAAATGCGCCGAAACCCGCGAGGATTTCGGCGCATCTCTATTTCTGGCGGAGTGGACGGGGCTCGAACCCGCGACCCCCGGCGTGACAGGCCGGTATTCTAACCAACTGAACTACCACTCCACGTGGCTACGCATTGCAGTATCTCTCGATACTCATCAACGCATCAAACTCATCCGGTCTCGCGACAGGATTGCCAACAAATTGGCGTCCCCTAGGGGATTCGAACCCCTGTAATCACCGTGAAAGGGTGGTGTCCTAGGCCTCTAGACGAAGGGGACAAACTCAAAAAACAAACGGCCAATAAATTGGCCGCTCTGTTATCGGACGAACCGATAAAAACCTTGGCGGAGTGGACGGGGCTCGAACCCGCGACCCCCGGCGTGACAGGCCGGTATTCTAACCAACTGAACTACCACTCCGCGTGGGATGAATCCGCAACCATCTCCCGACCGAAGTCTTCGACAATTGCCAAGCTCATCAAACTTGGCGTCCCCTAGGGGATTCGAACCCCTGTAATCACCGTGAAAGGGTGGTGTCCTAGGCCTCTAGACGAAGGGGACTAATCCTTCGCAACTTGAACTGCGCGCCGCCGTTAAACCAATGGTTTAACTGGTGGAGGTAAGCGGGATCGAACCGCTGACCTCTTGCATGCCATGCAAGCGCTCTCCCAGCTGAGCTATACCCCCGTTTTGATTTTCGATTTGGCCGTTACCGACCTTGTCGCCAATCGCTTCGTTTGCAGCGCTGTTCAAGCGAGACCAAGAGTATATGACGAATTTCAGGCTGCTTGCAAGCGTTCGAGAACTTTTTTCCTGTCGAAGTGCTCAAGCACTGCGTCCAGCGACGGGGTCTGCGCACGACCGCACACCACGACGCGTACCGGTACCGCGAGTTGCGGCATCTTCAGGCCGGCTGCTGACAGAGTTTCCTTCAAGGCCTGCTGGATAGCGGCCTTGTTCCACTCGGTCAAAGCCGACAGGCGCTGGGCCAGCATGCCGAGCGCGGATCGGACCGCATCAGTGATATGGGTCGCCAAGTCCTCGCCCGATGGCGCTACCGGGGCGAAATACATGGCCAGCCAATCGGCCAATGCCGCAACGGTGGCGCAACGGTCCTTGAAAAGGCCAACCTTCGGCTGAACCTCGTCCAGACCCGCGGCGATACCCTTGGCGGCCAACTGCGCGACAACCAGTTCTGCCAAACGCGTCTCGTCGATCTGCTTCACGTAGTGGCCGTTGACCCAGTCCAGCTTCGCCGGATCCCACTGGGCCGGGCTCTTGGACAGGTGCGAGCCGTCGAACCAGCTCACCATCTGCTCGGCCGAGAACAGCTCGTCGTCGCCATGGCTCCAACCCAGGCGGGCGAGGTAGTTCAACATCCCCTCGGGCAGATAGCCGTTGGCGGCGTAGTCCATCACGCTGACGGCGCCACGGCGCTTGGAGAGCTTCAGCCCATCGTCGCCAAGGATGATCGGCAGGTGGCCAAAAGATGGCAACGGCGCGCCCAGGGCATTGAAGATGTTGATCTGCCAGGGCGTGTTGTTGACATGCTCGTCGCCACGGAAGACATGGCTGATGCGCATATCCCAGTCGTCGACGACGACGGCGAAGTTGTAGGTCGGCACTCCGTCCTGCCGGGCGATGATGAGATCGTCGATCTCCCGGTTGTTGATGGTGATGGGGCCCTTGACGAGGTCGTTCCACGTCACGTCGCCCTCAACGGGGTTGGCGAAGCGGATGACCGGCTTCACGCCCTCGGGCGGTGCCGGCAGCGTCTTGCCGGGCTCCGGGCGCCAGCGGCGGTCGTAGAGAGTCTTCTCGCCGCGCGCGCGTTGGGCCTCGCGCATCGCTTCCAGATCATGGGGGGTGGCGTAGCAACGGTAGGCCTTGCCTTCGGCAATCAGTTGCTCGATGACGGCCGTGTAGCGGTCCAGGCGCTGCATCTGGTAGATCGGGCCCTCGTCGTAGCCGAGGCCCAGCCAGTTCATGGCTGCGATGATCTGCTCCACCGAATCCTGCGTGGAGCGGGCGACGTCCGTGTCCTCGATGCGCAGGACGAACTCGCCGCCGTGATGGCGGGCGTAGGCCCACGAGTAGAGCGCCGTGCGGGCGGTGCCGAGGTGCAGGAAACCGGTCGGTGACGGCGCGATGCGCGTGCGGACCTTGTCGAAAGTGGAGCTCATCAGGATTTCAGCGTGGAAAGGCCGCGGGCCAGGTCGTCGCAGATGTCGTCGACGTGCTCGAGGCCGACGGCCAGGCGGATCAGGCCTTGGCCAATGCCCGCGGCCTGGCGCTGCGCCTCGGTGAGGCGGCCGTGCGAGGTCGTTGCGGGATGGGTGATGATGGACTTGGTGTCGCCGAGGTTGGTGGCGATGGAGACGACGCGCGTGCTGTCGATGACATGGAACGCGGCGGCGCGTGCGGCCTCGGCGGAGTCGGCCTTGAGATCGAAGGACAGCACCGCCCCGCCCTGCCCGCTTTGCTGGCGCATCGCCAACTCGTGCTGCGGGTGCGACGCCAGCGACGGGTAGTGCACGCGCGCCACCTCGGGCCGTTTCTCCAGCCAGCGGGCGATGGCAAGGGCCTGTTCGCTCTGCGCCTTGATCCGCAGGCTCAGCGTCTCCAGGCCTTTGAGCACCACCCAGGCATTGAACGGTGCCAGCGTCATGCCGACGGTGCGCAGGATGGGGCCGAAGACGTCACGGATCAGCCTGTTCGGCCCGCACAACGCGCCGGCCATCACGCGGCCCTGGCCGTCCATGTACTTGGTGGCGGAGTGCATGACGATGTCGGCGCCCATCTCGATCGGGCGCTGCAGCGCCGGCGTGGAATAGGTGTTGTCGACCGCGAGGATGGCGCCACACGCGTGGGCGATATCGGCCAGCGCGCGGATGTCGCAAACCTCAGTCAGCGGGTTGGTCGGCGTCTCGGCAAAGAAGAGCTTGGTCGTCGGCCCGACGGCAGCGCGCCATTCGGCCAGATCGGTCTGCGACACGAACGTCGTCTCCACACCGAACTTGCCGAACTCCTTGGCGAACAGGTTGATCGTCGATCCGAACACCGAGCGCGAGCAGACGACATGGTCGCCCGCCTTCAGCACGCCCATGCCGAGCAGCAGGATGGCGCTCATGCCGGTGGACGTCGCGATGGCCGCCTCGGTGCCTTCCATCGCCGCCAGCCGCGCTTCCAGGCTGCGCACGGTCGGGTTGCTGGTGCGGGAGTAGGTGAAGTCCTCGGAGTTCGAGAACTTGTGCGCGGACGTCTCGGCATCCGGCTGCACGTAGGCCGACGTCAGGAACAGCGCCTCGGAGTTTTCGCCATGCTGGCTGGGCGCCAGCGCGGTACGAACGGCCAGCGTCTCGGGACGCAGACCTTCGGGCAGCGGGCGGGGTGTGTCGTCGCTCATGCGCTCAGCCTTCACCAGCGCTTTGCAATGCCAGGCGGCCGCGCGCGTCGGCTTCTTCGTCGCTGGGCTGGCTGGCGCGTTGTTCGCGCATGGCCTCGAAGTCCGCCAGGCTGACGTCGCCGGTCACGTAGTGGCCGTCGAAGCAACTCGCCTCGAAGCCGGCCAGGCCCGGCCGCAGCGCTGCAACGACGCGCTTCATCGCGTCCACGTCCTGGTAGATCAGCGCATCGGCACCGATGTATTCGCGGATCTCCTCGATCGAGCGGTTATGGGCGATGAGCTCTTCTTTCGTCGGCATGTCGATGCCGTAGACGTTGGGGTAACGCACCGGTGGCGCGGCCGAAGCCAGGTAGACCTTGCGCGCGCCGGCCTCGCGGGCCATCTGCACGATCTCCTTGGAGGTCGTGCCGCGCACAATGGAGTCGTCCACCAGCAGCACATTGCGGCCCTTGAACTCCAGTCCGATGGCGTTGAGCTTCTGGCGCACGCTCTTCTTGCGCGCGCCCTGCCCCGGCATGATGAACGTGCGGCCGACGTAGCGGTTCTTCACGAAGCCCTCGCGGTAGGGCTTGCCGATGCGGTGGGCCAGCTGCATGGCCGACGGGCGGCTGCTTTCGGGGATGGGGATGACGACGTCGATGTCGGTCGGCGGCATCGTCGAGATGACGCGCTGGGCCAGCGTCTCGCCCATGTTCAGGCGCGCCTGGTAGACCGAGATGCCGTCCATCACCGAGTCCGGCCGCGCCAGGTAGACGAACTCGAACATGCAGGGGTTCAACGTCGGCTGCTCGTTGCACTGTTCGGTGTGCAGCTTGCCCGTCATGTCGATGAAGAGAGCCTCGCCCGGTGCGACATCGCGCTCCAGCTGATGCCCGGTGCCTTCCAGCGCCACGCTCTCGCTGGCGACCATGAAGTCGCCGTTCACGCCGCGGCCAAAGCACAGCGGGCGGATGCCGAACGGGTCTCGGAAGGCGAGCAAGCCCTGGCCGGCGATCAGCGCGATGACGGCATAGCTCCCCTTGATGCGCTTCTGCACGGCGCGCACGGCGCAGAAGACCTCCTTGGGCGTCAGCGGCAGGTCACGCGCGGCCAGCTCCAGCTCGTGGGCCAGCACGTTGATCAGCACCTCGGTGTCGCTCTCGGTGTTGATGTGGCGGCGGTCGATGTCGAAGAGCTCGTCCTTCAGCGCATGGGCGTTGGTGAGGTTGCCGTTGTGCACCAGCACGATGCCGAACGGCGCGTTCACGTAGAAGGGCTGCGCCTCCTCCTCGCTGTAGGCGTTGCCGGCCGTCGGGTAGCGCACCTGGCCCAGGCCGATGGTGCCCGGCAGCGCACGCATGTTGCGGGTGCGGAAGACGTCGCGAACCATGCCGCGCGCCTTGTGCATGAAGCACTTCTGGCCCTGCATCGTGACGATGCCGGCGGCATCCTGGCCGCGGTGCTGCAGCAGCAGCAGCGCGTCATAGATCAGCTGGTTGACGGGAGAGACAGCGAGAGCGCCGACGATGCCGCACATGGCAAGTCCTTAATCAGTCGATTCCGCTTCAGATGGGGTCATCGAGCGGGAAACAAAACGGGCAACGGGTTCGGGCAGCAGCGGTGAAATGTCACGCCACACGCCGCTGAGGACGGGCGCGGCGCGCGAGGCCTGCCAGGTGGCCGACTCGGCCAGCGGCGAAGCGCCGATGACCAGCACCAGCAGCAGCGCGATGAAGACGCCGCGCAGCGCACCGAAGCCGGCGCCGCCGAGGCGGTCCACGACCGACAGCGGTGTGGCGTGGATCAGCGCCTTGACCAGGCGCGTGGCCAGGCTCCACACCAGCAGCACGAAGAAGAAGGCGATGACCAGCGTGACGACATGGAAGGTGGCGGGGCCGAACTTGCTCGTCATTGCATCAGGGAGCATTTCCGCGATCACCGGCGCCAGCGGCGGCGCGGCGAAATACGCCACGATCCAGCCGGCCAGCGACATGACCTCGAACACCAATCCTCGCCACAGGCCGATGCCGATCGACAGCAGCAGCATCGCTGCCAGTGCAAGGTCGACCCAGCTCAGCGCGACGTCCATGGCTGGCTCAGAGCGTCAGGATGGCGCCGGGCAGGCCCGCGCCCTTGAGCTTGGCCGAGGCGCGCTCGGCTTCGTCCCTGCTGGCGAACGGGCCCAGACGGACGCGGATGCGACGCCCATCGGCCGTGTCGACCGCCTGGGCATAGGTCTTCAGGCCGAGCTTCTCGACCTTGGCGCGCATCTCCTGCGCGGCCTTGCTTTCGCCATAGGCGCCGACCTGCACGATGTAGCGCGCAGCCGTGGCCGAAGCGACCTCCTTGCCCTCCAGCAAGGCCTGGGCACGCTGGCCATCGGCTGCAGCGGACTTGGGCTTCTCAGCCGGCTTCTCGGCGACCTTGACGGGCGGCTTTTCCACCGGTTTCTCGACCGGCTTTTCAGCGACCTTGGTTTCGACCGGCGTCGGCGTGGCCGCCACGATCGGTGCCGGCTCGGGCGTCGACGCCGGCTCGGCCTGCGACAGCGGTTCCCGCGTCGGCACGGTCAGCGGCGGCGCGGACTCCTTGCGGGGGATCTCGATGGGCAGGTCGACCGGAATCGGCCGCGGCTGCGTCTCGAAGATCAGCGGAAAGCCGACCACGCCGGCCGCGACCAGCACGGCCGCTCCGATGAGGCGGCGGCGAGCGCGCAGGCGCAGCAACTGCACGTCGTCAGCGGCGCTGGCCTTCGCGCCGGACTTGGCCGACTTCTTGGGCACCGCCGCGGCGGCGTCGGCGTCGCGTTTGAGAAAGGAGAACAGGCCCATCGGCGGCGTCTGGCTTCAGTGGAGGGTGGGAGGTTTTGGCTCGGCGGCGCCGGCGGTCACGCGGGGCAGGCCCTGCTGCAACACGCCCCCCACGGTGTAGAAGGAACCGAAGACCAGGATTCTATCGGCCGCGGTCGCCCCAGCCGCCGCCGCGTGCAGGGCCTGCAGCGGGCTGGCGTGCGTGTGGGTCTCGACGCCCGGCGGTGTCTTCAGGCCTGCAGCGAGGAATGCGGCTTCGAGCTGCGCGGCCGTCGCGGCACGCGGCATTGGCAAATCGGTGAAATGCCAGACGTCCACCAGCGGGGCGATGCGCGCCAGGATGCCGGCCAGGTCCTTGTCCGCCATCGCACCAAAGACGGCATGGGTGCGCGGGAAGAAACCCATCTGATCGAGGTTCTGCGCCAGCGCGGCGACGGCGTGCGGGTTGTGGGCGACGTCCAGCACGACGGCGGGCTGGCCGGCCAGCACCTGGAAGCGGCCCGGCAGTTCAACCAGGGCCAGCCCCGTGCGCACGGCCTGGGCGCTGATGGGCAGGCGGTCGGACAACGCCTCGAAGGCCGCCAGCACGCCGGCCGCATTCAGCAACTGATTGACGCCGCGCAGCGCCGGGTAGGCCATGCCGGCATAGCGCTTGCCGCGGCCGGCCCATTGCCACTGCGTGCGGTCGCCGCTGAACGTGAAGTCGCGGCCGAGCTGGCGCAGCTCGGCGCCGATCTCCAAAGCCCGGTCGGCCAGCGAGGCCGGCGGCACCGGGTCGCTGACGACGACCGGCCGGCCCGTGCGCATGATGCCGGCCTTCTCGCGACCCACGCTCTCGCGGTCGGCGCCGAGGAACTCGGTGTGATCGAGGTCAATGCTCGTGATGATCGCGCAGTCGGCGTCGATGACGTTGACCGCGTCGAGCCGGCCGCCCAGGCCCACTTCGAGGATGACGAGGTCCAGCGGCTCGTGCTGCAGACGCCGCATGATGGCCAGCGTCGTGAACTCGAAGTAGGTCAGCGTGATGTCGCCGCGCGCGGCCTCGACGGCCTCGAAGTGCGGCGCCAGCGACTCGGCCGTCACCGGTGCGCCGCCCACCCGGCAGCGCTCCTGGAAGTGCACGAGATGCGGCTTGATGTAGAGCCCGACGCGGTAGCCCGCGTGGAGCGCGATGGACTCGAGCATGGCGCAGGTCGAGCCTTTGCCGTTGGTACCGGCAACGACGATGCTCGGGCAGTCGAACGCAATGTCCAGGCGTTCGCGCACGGTCGCCACGCGATCCAGCGTCATGTCGATGGTCTTGGGGTGCAGGCGCTCGCAGTGCGCGAGCCAGTCATCGAGCTTCATGGTCAAGCGTCATGGCTGAAAAAACAAAAGCCAGGCTCGGGGCCTGGCTTGGAACATTGCGGGCGACGGTCAGGCGACGGCGTCCGCGCTCTGGCGCTGCAGCATAGCGAGCTGGCGGGCGATGGTCTCGCGCAGTTGGCGGCGGTCCACGATCATGTCGACGGCGCCCTTCTCCATCAGGAACTCGGCACGCTGGAAGCCCGCGGGCAGCTTCTCGCGCACGGTGTTCTCGATGACGCGCGGGCCCGCGAAGCCGATCAACGCCTTGGGCTCGGCCAGCACGATGTCGCCGACGAAGGCGAACGACGCAGACACGCCGCCCATCGTCGGGTCGGTCAGCACACTGATGTAGGGCAGCTTGGCTTTGGCCAGGCGCGTCAGCGACGCGTTGGTCTTGGCCATCTGCATCAGGCTCAGCAGACCCTCCTGCATGCGCGCGCCACCGGTGGCGGTGAAGCAGATGAAGGGCGTCTTCTGCTCGATGGCGGTCTCGACGCCGCGCACGAAGCGCTCGCCGACGACCGAGCCCATGGAGCCGCCCATGAAGTCGAACTCGAAGCAGGCAGCGACCACCGGCACGCTCATCACGGCGCCGCCCAGCACGACCAGCGCGTCGGTCTCGCCGGTGTTCTCCAGCGCGTCCTTCAGGCGGTCGGGGTACTTCTTGCTGTCCTTGAACTTCAGCGCGTCGACCGGCAGCACCTCCTGGCCGATCTCGTAGCGGCCTTCACCGTCGAGAAAGGCGTCCAGGCGCGCGCGGGCGCCGATGCGGTGGTGATGCGAGCACTTGGGGCAGACATTGATGTTCTGCTCCAGGTCGGTCTTGTAGAGCACCGTCTCGCAGCTCGGGCACTTGATCCACAGGCCTTCCGGCACCGTGCGACGGTCGGCCGGGTCACCTTGCTGGATCTTGGGCGGGAGGAGTTTGTCGAGCCAACTCATGTGTCAGTCCTTCTTGTCGAGAGCCGCACGGATTTCACGGATGAAGGCCGCACCGGTCAGGGCGACATTATCGGCCGGCTGGCGTTCTAGCAACTCGACCAGCTTGGAACCGATGACGACCGCGTCCGACACGTCGGCCACCGCCCGCGCCGTCGCGCCGTCACGGATGCCGAAGCCAACACCCACCGGCGTGCTGACGTACCGGCGGATGCGCGGCACCGCCTCGGCGACAGCCGCGGTGTTCAGGTGACCCGCGCCGGTCACGCCCTTCAGCGACACGTAGTAGACATAACCGCTGGCCAGCTTGCCGACCTGGGCCATGCGGGCCTCCGTGGACGTGGGAGCCAGCAGGAAGATGGCGTCCATGTCGACCGCGCGCAGCTTGGCGGCGAACTCCTCGCACTCCTCCGGCGGGTAGTCGACGATCAGGATGCCGTCGACCCCGGCGTCCTTGGCATCGGCCACAAAAGCGTCCAGGCCATAGCGCTCGACCGGATTCGCGTAGCCCATCAGCACGAGCGGCGTGGCGGTGTTGCGAGCGCGGAACTCGCGCACGAAACCCAGCACCTTGCGCAGGCCGATGCCCTGCTTCAAGGCGCGCTCGCCGGCCCGTTGGATGACGGGGCCGTCGGCCATCGGGTCGGAGAACGGCACGCCCAGCTCGATGACGTCGGCACCCGCCTCGGCCATGGCCAACAGCAGTTCGACGGTGGCCGACGGGTACGGATCACCGGCGGTGACGAAGGGAATCAGCGCCTTGCGGCCATCGGCCTTGAGCTGGTCGAAGGTGGTCTTGATGCGGCTCATTGCGCACCTCCCTTGACCTTCTCGCCGGCTTGCGAGGGGCGGTCGAAATAGGCGGCGCCGGACAGGTCGGCGACCGTGCCGATGTCCTTGTCGCCACGGCCGCTGAGGTTGACCAACAGCACCTTGTCCTGGGCTAGCGTCGGCGCCAGCCTGATGGCGTGCGCGACGGCGTGGCTGGATTCAAGGGCGGGGATGATGCCCTCGGTGCGGCACAGGCGGTGGAAGGCGGACAGCGCATCGGCATCGGTGACGCCGACATACTCGGCGCGGCCAATGTCCTTCAGGTGCGCATGCTCCGGGCCGACGCCGGGGTAGTCCAGGCCGGCGGAGATCGAGTGCGTCTCGATGATCTGGCCGTCATCGTCCTGCAGCAGGTAGGTGCGGTTGCCATGCAGCACGCCGGGGCTGCCGGCGGTCAGCGTGGCCGCATGCTTGCCGCTGGCGACGCCCTGCCCTTCGGCCTCGACGCCGATCAACCGCACGCTCTCGTGCGAGATGTAGGGATGGAAAATGCCGATGGCGTTGGAGCCGCCCCCCACGCAGGCGATGACGGCGTCCGGCTGGCGGCCGGCCAGCTCGGGCATCTGCTCGATGCACTCCAGGCCGATGACGCGCTGGAAGTCGCGCACCATCATCGGGTAGGGGTGCGGGCCGGCCACGGTGCCGATGATGTAGAAGGTGTTCTCGACGTTGGTGACCCAGTCGCGCATCGCCTCGTTGAGCGCGTCCTTCAGCGTCTTGCTGCCGCTCTCCACCGGCACGACGGTCGCGCCGAGCAACTTCATGCGGTAGACGTTGGGCGACTGGCGCTTGACGTCCTCGCTGCCCATGTAGACCACGCATTCCAGGCCGTAGCGCGCACAGATGGTGGCCGTGGCCACGCCATGCTGGCCGGCGCCCGTCTCGGCGATGACACGCGGCTTGCCCATGCGCTTGGCCAGCAGGGCCTGACCGATCACGTTGTTGATCTTGTGCGCGCCGGTGTGGTTGAGGTCTTCGCGCTTCAGGTAGATCTGCGCGCCACCGAGTTCGCGGCTCAGGCGGTCCGCGTGGTAGATCGGGCTTGGACGGCCGACGAAGTGCTTCAGTTCCTTCTGGTACTCGGCAATGAACTCGGCGTCGTTGCGGTAGTGCGCGTAGGCGTCCTTCAGCTCGTCCAGCGCATGGACGAGGGTCTCGGAGACGAAGCTGCCACCGAAGGTGGTGGTGCCCGCATGGCGGAAATGCCCGGTGGCGTCGGGCTGGTCGTACTCAAACATGGCTTTCCTCTGTCAGGTCGGTTCTGCATCGGCGCGCTTCACTGCGCGGCAGAACTCTTGGATCAGGTCGGCGCTCTTGATGCCCTTGGGAAACCCCGCAGGCTCAACGCCGGAACTCACATCAACGGCCCAGGGCCGCACCCGCGCGATGCCATCGGCGACGTTTGCTGCATTCAACCCACCAGACAAAACGAGGCGAGAGCTGACGTTTGGAGGAATGAGTGACCAATCGAAGACCTTGCCGCCACCGCCGTAACCGTCGACATGGGCGTCGAGCAGCAGGGCTTGGGCGTTGGGAAAGTGAGCGGCGAAGTCTAGCAAATCGACCCCTGGTGCCATGCGGGCGGCGCGCAGATACGGGCGCTCGACGCGGTCGCAGTCGGCGGGGGTCTCGTCGCCATGGAACTGCGCGAGCATGTTGGGCAAGGCGTCGAAGCCCGCCTGCAACTCGGCGTCCGTCGCGTTGACAAACAGGCCGACGGGCGTCACAAAAGGCGGCAGCAGCCGCGCCAGCGCCTTCGCACGCTCTGGCGTCACGGCGCGCGGACTTTTGGCGTAGAAGACGAAGCCGATGGCATCGGCGCCGGCTTGAATGGCCACTTCCACATCGGCTTCGCGGGTCAAGCCACAGATCTTGATTCGTGTCATGGGAGCCAGTTCAGAGCCGCGACCTCGCGCGGGATGTCGAGTTCGGCATCGTAGGTCGGGCCGAGAAAATAGAGGCCGTCCGGGGCAAAGGTGGGCGCTGCCACCTTGCGGTCGCGCGCGGCCAGCACCTCGGAGACCCAGTCGGCAGAGCGAGCGCCGGTGCCCACCGCCAGCAGGCAGCCCATCAGGTTGCGCACCATGTGGTGCAGGAAGGCGCTGGCCTCGAACTCGAAGCGCCAGTAGGCACCGCGGCGCTGTACGCGAACCTCGCGCAACGTCTTCACCGGCGACGCGGCCTGGCATTCTGACGAACGGAAGGAGGAGAAGTCGTGCTCGCCGATCAGGCGCTCGGCCGCGGCCTCCAGCAACGCCTGGTCGAGCGGCCGGAACACCCAGCCGCACTGTCCCGATTCGATGGCCGGGCGCACGGCCGACTCCAGCAGCAGATAGGCGTAACGCCGGCCACGTGCGGAGTTACGGGCATGGAAGGCGTCGCCGGGAAAGCGGCACCACTGGATGGCGATGTCCGGCGGCAGGTAACGGTTGCTGCCGCGCACCCAGGAGAAGAGTTCGCGTTCCACCTCGGTGTCGAAGTGGATGACCTGGTTGATGCCATGCACGCCGGCATCGGTGCGGCCGGCGCAGACCGTGCGGATCGGCTGGGCCGCGAAGGCCGACAGGCCCTTCTCGAGCGCGTCCTGCACGGTGCGGCCATCGGGCTGGCTCTGCCAGCCGTTGTAGCCGCCGCCGCGGTAGCTGACGCCAAGTGCAACTCTCATCGGTCCTCAAATGCCGAGGCGCATTGCACGGCTCACGCGCAACACGCCAATGAAAACGCCCGGCATGCCGGGCGTCGAAGTATCGCGGTTGCGCTTACCGCAGGCCGTTGAGCATCGCCTGGGCACGATCTCGCAGCGAGCCACTGGCGCGCTGGATCAGCTCCTGCAGCACCTCACGGGCGCCTTCGGTATCACCGATCTGGCGGAACTCGTCAGCCAGCTCCAACTGCCGCAGCAGCGGGTCGCCCTCGTCGTCGCCCAGGGCGTCCAGGGCTTCGGCCAGCTTGTCCGGATGCGTCTCGCCGGGCTGGGTCGGCTCGCCGAGGTCGAAGTCCAGGTCGGTGGAAGCCGAGGCCGGCGACGGCACCGGGCTCGGCAGCACGCCCATGCCGCTGAGGTCGAAGCTCAGATCCGGCGCGGGCGGCGCGGTGCGCGCGCCACGGCTGGAGATGTCGAAGTCCATCGTCATCGGCGCCCGCTCGACCGAGGCCGGCATGGCCTGCGTTGCCGCCATGGCGGAAGGCGAGACCGGCTCGGGCGCATCGAGATCCAGATCCAAGGCCAGATCGAAACCGCTGATCGGGCCGGTGTCCGGGCCGCTGCGCGTCATCGAATCGGTGCCGAGATGAGCCGCCGCTGCGGCAGCGGCCGCTTGCACGCCACTGGGCAGCGCCGTCTGCGGCAGCGTGCTGGCGTTCATCGGCTCGGGGCGCTCGGGGCTGTCCTCGTGCAACAGGGGTGCGCCACCAGGCTGGTAGAGCGGGTTGTCCGGGTCGATGCCGCGGCCCAGCTCCTGGGCCTTGGACCAGTCTTCGCCGGTACCGCGGGTTTCGGCGTAGAGCTGCACGGCGAGTTGCTCGAAGCCCTTGGTGTCGCGGCGCTTGGCGTAAACCTCCAGCAGCTTCAGGCGGATGGCCAGGCGCGTCGGGTTGGCGCGCAGGGCTTCCTTGAGGATCTCCTCGGCCTGCAGGTCGCGGCCATAGGCCAGGTAGACGTCGGCCTCGGCGACCGGATCGACGTCGCCGATGGCGTCGAGCTGGCTCAACGAATAGCTCATCGACGACTGGCCGCTGTTCTGCGCGTCACGCGTGTCGACACGCTGGCCGCCAGTGCCGCCGAAGAAGGAGTCGGGCTGCAGGCGGCTTTCGTGGAAACCGGTCTCGGCGGCGCTGGCCGGGCGGCGCGAACGCAGGCGGTACAGGCCCAGGCCGCCCAGCACGGCGACGAGAACGCCGGCCAGGGGCAGCACGATGGGGTTGTCGAGCAGTTGATCGATGAAGCTCGGCGGCTCGACGGCCGGCGGCGGGGCCAGCGGAGCGCTGGCGCGGGCTTGCGGCGGCGAGGCCGGGACGCTCGCGGCGGCCACGACGGGCGCCGCAGCGGAAGCGGCGGCCGAGGCCGCATCGGCCACGACCGGGGTCGGCAATGTCGGCAACGGCGTCGCAGGCGTCGGTGTGGCCGAAGCGCCGGGCACAGCGGGCTTGGCAGCGCTGGAGAGCTTCTTCAACTCCTCGACGTTGCGCGTCAGCTCGGCGACGCGGGCCGCGGCGTCCTTCTTCTCGGTTTCCTTGGACAGGCGTGCCTCTGCCGCACTGGCAGCCGCACCGCCGGCCTTGCTGAGGGTGAGCTTGTCCGGCGTCGGCGCGGCCGCAGGTTTGCGGTCCTCGACGGCGGCCTGCACCTGGCCCTTGGACTGACGCTCGCTCTCGTTGTTCTGCAGCGTGGGCGCAGCGGATGCAAGGCGCTGGCGGTAGGCGGAGAAGTCGGCGCTCTGCGCCAGGATGATCCGGCGCGCTTCGCTCTGCGGGACGGAAGCCAGCGAGTCGCCGCCCGGCAACTGCAGCACGGAACCGGCCTTGAGGCGGTTCATGTTGCCGTCGATGAAGGCGTCCGGATTGTTGCGGAACAGTCCGACGAGCATCTGGTCCAGCGAGATGCCGCTGACTTGCGTACGGGCGGCGACCTTGGACAACGAGTCACCGGCGCGGACGCGGTACTCCGACGATGCGACGGCAACCGGCGGGCGCACAGGCGCCGGTGCCTGCAGCGGCGCCGCCGCCGGGGGGCGGGCCGCAGCCATTGGCGCGGGCGCGGATGCGGAGCCGTTGCGCGGCAAGGCGGTCGTCACGGCTGGAGCCGGCGCCGGCACAGCTTCGCTCGAGGCCGGCGTGGCCGGCGTAGGGGCGGCGGCCACAGCGGGCGGGGCCGTGATGATGGGGGCCGGCTTGGGCAGGCTCGGCGGGTCGAACAGCAGCGTGTATTCGCGCACCAGTCGACCGCTCGACCAGGTCAGTTCGAGGATGACGTCGACGAAAGGCTCCTGGACGGCACGGTCGCTGCTGACGCGCAGCACCGTGCGGCCGTTCTGCCGCGCGACCTGAACCTGGGCCGAGGTCAGCACCGGGTTGTAGTCGACGCCGGTGGCGCGATATGACTCGGGCGGCGCGACGCGCACCTTGAGCGTGGCCGCCTCCTCGGACGTCAGGCTGGTGATGTCGATCTCGGCGCGCATGGTCTCGCCGAGCGCCGACTGCACGCTCAGCTTGCCCAGTCCCAGCGCCTGCACACCAGCGCTCGCCACGAGCAACGCGGCAGCGAGTGCAAGGTGGTGGCGGGCGAAACCGGCCGGGCGGACTCCCTCGAATGCGTCTCGGATGTGGTCTTTCAAGGCATTCCCCAAAGCAACAAGGCGGGGCATGAGGCCCCGCCTGTCTCGATCTTCAGCACGCGTTGCATGAACCTGGTCTGCACGGTCTGTCCTGCGTCGAGTCTCGAATCAAAAACACAACGGGATCAAGCATATACGCGGAACTGCTCACGCGATACCTGATGTGTCGCTTGGTTTCAATAACGACGCTCGGGTGAACCCTAGGTACAAGCGTAAAAGACCGTAAGCGAATCAGCGTTCGAGCAGGATGCGCAACATGCGGCGCAGCGGCTCGGCCGCGCCCCACAGCAACTGGTCGCCGATCGTGAAGGCGCCCAGGTACTCCGGCCCCATGGCAAGCTTGCGCAGCCGGCCAACGGGGATCGTCATGGTGCCAGTGACGGCAACGGGCGTCAGGTCACGAATCGTCGCCTCGCGTGTATTCGGCACGACCTTCACCCATGCGTTGTCGGCTGCGATCATTGCCTCGATATCGGCCAGCGGCACATCCTTCTTGAGCTTGAACGTCAGCGCCTGGCTGTGGCAACGCATGGCACCCACGCGCACACAGAAGCCGTCGACGGGGATAGACCCCGAACCGAGAATCTTGTTCGTCTCGGCCATGCCCTTCCACTCTTCCTTGGACATGCCGTTGCCGAGGTCCTTGTCGATCCAGGGGATCAAGGAACCACCCAGCGGCACGCCGAAGTTGGCCGTCTCGTCCGCGCTCAGCGAGCGCTGCCTGGCGATGACCTGTCGGTCGATCTCGAGGATGGCACTCTTCGGGTCGTCCAGCAGCGGCTTGACCGAGGCGTTCAGCGTGCCGTACTGCGTCAGCAGCTCGCGCATGTGCTGAGCACCGCCACCGCTGGCTGCTTGGTAGGTCTGCGTGGACATCCACTCGACGAGGCCGGCCTTGTACAGCGCGCCCACACCCATCAGCATGCAGCTGACGGTGCAGTTGCCGCCGATCCAGTTCTTGCCGCCGTTGCTCAGCGCCTGGTCGATGACCGGGCGGTTGACGGGGTCCAGGATGATGACGGCGTCGTCGGCCATGCGCAGCGTGGAGGCGGCATCGATCCAGTGGCCCGCCCAGCCCGCGGCACGCAGCTTGGGATAGACCTCGGTCGTGTAGTCGCCACCCTGGGCAGTGATGATGATGTCGCAGCGCTTGAGCTGTTCGACGTCGAACGCGTTCTGCAGCGACTTCTCGTTCTTGGCCTGGGCCGGGGCGGCGCCGCCAGCGTTGGAGGTCGAGAAGAACAGCGGCTCGATCAGGTCGAAATCGCGCTCAGCGGTCATGCGCTCCATGAGCACCGAGCCCACCATGCCGCGCCAGCCTACGAGGCCTACCAAGGTCGTCATCATCAAATCCTTTCGTCTGTACTGTCACCAAACCCCATCCACTTTGGGCCCCGGCTCGTTCGCCGGGTTTGGAGGGGCGAGACGAGACGGAGCTTCAGCTCTTAATGGTTTTGGTGGTCGTGATGGCTTTGACGACAGCGTCGCCCATCTCGATGGTCGTGACCTTCGAGGTGCCTTCACTCCAGATGTCGGCCGTGCGCAAGCCCTGGGCCAGCACCGACTCCACCGCGGCTTCGATACGAGCGGCGGCGGCGGGCTGGTTGAGGGAGAACTTGAGCATCATGGCGGCGGACAGGATTGTAGCCAGCGGATTCGCAATCCCCTTGCCGGCGATGTCCGGCGCGCTGCCGTGGCTCGGTTCGTAGAGGCCCTTGTTGTTGGCATCCAACGAGGCGGACGGCAGCATGCCGATGGAGCCGGTCAGCATCGCGGCTTCGTCGGACAGGATGTCGCCGAACATGTTGCCGGTCACGACGACGTCGAACTTCTTCGGCGCCTTGACGAGCTGCATGGCGGCGTTGTCGACGTACATGTGGTCCAGCTCGACGTCGG